>PDWI01000798.1_pt1 | contig 51095 bp, 41 predicted proteins | sample 1430891 | NCBI WGS metagenome assembly PDWI01 (sample SAMN01162508, study PRJNA174530) | Oral metagenome, whole genome shotgun sequencing project. | biome: Marine environment; feature: Marine mammal; material: Swab sample of the gingival sulcus; isolation source: swab sample of gingival sulcus... | reverse complement strand
GATAGGCTCAGAATACTCTTCTATTAATCAAAATCCAGCAGGTATAGCTCTCTTTAGACGAAATATGTCTGTCTCTGTAACGGGAGGCTTGGAGATAAATACCGCTAGTGACAAATGGTATCAAAGTACTTTCTCTCAGAAGGGGAAGACAAAGCCAATATTTGAAGATATTAACTTTATGATGCCTGTCGGGGGAAGTAATCTTGTGTGGGGATTTGGGATTCAAAATAAAGGCTCTTTTCAACGCTTGATAGATGTCAGTGCTGATAATGATAAAGGTTTAGGCACGTCATTGGCAGATTATTCAGCAATATTATTGGGGGATAATCCTCAAGATGCTATGCGTAATTCAAGGATAATGGGAGCTAGCTCATTAGATAATATTTGGGGTGAAGGTGTGAGTTGGTTAGGTACTTTAGGTTACCTCAACCATTGGGTTGCCGATCCGACAGATAAAGGAAACAACACAGGGCGTTTTGCTTCTAACTATCAATATTCAGATGGCAGTCATCCTAATAGTGCTGGTCTGAGAATGCTTGAGACAGTTCGTGCAGTGGAGACTAGCTTCTCTCTAGGTTGGCGTGCTTCTAGTCGTTGGTCTATGGGTGCTGTCTTGTCGATCAATTCGTTGAAGTATGGAGTAGAGTCTTCGTATAGTGAGGGCTTCCAGAAGCGTAAAGCTAATGGTATCGTTGAGGGCTTGAGCCTAGATAACTTCCAAACGTTTAGAGCTTCGGGCTTGAAACTCGGCTTTGGTGTCGTGGGTAATCCTATCGCTGGCTTGAGAGTGGGGATGTCTGTTTTTACCCCTACTTATTATGATGTGAAGTTTGACTATAGTGCAGAAGCAACAGGTTATAGCCCTCGCACAATTGGTAATGAAGATCAGTATCACGCAACGCCAACAACAGGAGCTACAACCTTTGGCTTATCTACTCCTTGGCAGGTAGGACTTCAGCTAGCATACGTCTATAAGCATTATGGCTTTGTAAGTGTTGATTATGATTATCGTACTTATGATACTTTAGCTTTAAGAGATCCTGAAGAAGATGGTGGACACGATTATGAAACAACTTATTCGGTAGATAATGGAGCTATTTCACAAGATTTTAAGGGAACACATCGTCTTCGTTTGGGGGCAGAGCTAATGTTGGGTAAGCGTTTGGCTCTTCGTGGAGGAATGAAGATGATGACTTCGCCTGTGTCCAACGACAACCTTGGGGCTGTAAGACTAGACCCTAGTATCAAGCCTACAGAGTATCTAGTGGCAGGTATTATGCCTCATTACGCTTTGCCTGATACTGAGATGTCTTATTCTCTAGGAGTGGGCTTTAGGATTACACCTCGTTTATCACTAGATATAGCTTATATCCTTAATCAGCAAAACTCTAAAGTCTTTGCTTTTCCTCGCTTTGCAGACAAAGAAACAGGCGTGAACTATCAAGGATTGGAAGCGATCAAACATTCAGAGAAGAAGCATAAAGCATTACTTACGCTTAGCTACAGAATATAGTTAGTTGATTTATTTATAATTAAAAGAAGACAGCTCGAGCCTAGTGCTTGGGTTGTCTTTCCTTATGTGAGATAGAATAGCTAATAACTTGTATTATATTATATGTATAAAGTAAAAGGTTTTTTGGCAGGGCTGTTGTCTGGCTCAGCCTTCGGATTGATACCACTCTTCACACTACCATTGATTGCAAGTGGGCTAGAAGTGGATTGAATTCTTTCGTATAGACATCTCTTAGCTGCTTTGCTGGTGGCAGTCTTAATGCTTATTAAGAGGGAGAGTTTTGCTCTAGAGGGTAAAGCATTTGCTTCACTTGTTTTCTGTGGGCTTTTGTATTATGGCTCGGCGATGTTACTCTTTAATGGTTATAAGGAGATGAGTAGCGGACTTGCTACGACCTTGCATTTCTTATATCCTATCTTCGTGAGCATAATTATGTTCACTTGTTTCAAGCAGAGGATTTCACCTTTCACGATTGTGGCTATTACTTTGGCATTAGGAGGTGTGGCACTGCTCTTCGCTTTTGGCTCAGGGAGTCTTTATTTAAGTTTTCTAAGTGTGGTCTTGGTAGTCTTGTCGGGCTTGTGCTATGCGGTCTATATTGTTGTTGTCAATAATATCAAATGCTTGAGAGAGATGAGTAATCTGAAGCTGACGTTCTATGCAATGCTATTTTGTTCGTTGATTTTCTTAGCTCAGAGTGTCTCTGCTGGTAGCTTCGTCGTGGTAAAAGACAGCTCCCTATGGCTGAATCTTGGCTTGCTCGCCTTAGTGCCAACTTTAGTTTCTAATATAGCTCTGGTCAAATCGGTCAAGGTCATTGGCTCTACGCTGACTTCTGTGCTAGGAGCAATGGAACCCCTAGTGGCAATTCTAATATCTGTCTTTGTCTTCAATGACCCATTAACGTGGAATACTTTCGTAGGTATTGTTCTTATTCTAGTGGCGGTGCTGTTAATTATCATTTCGCCTTTCTTAGATGAGAACGTCTCAAAGAGATTAGATCACTTTAAACGCCGTCAAATCAATGATTATGGCATATAGTTCAGAGGCAATCCTTGAAGATTGTTACTTTTTTAATCTTAAAAGCTAGTTTTGCAACAAAATCTGTTGTATCTTTGTTTGACTTATAGGATTATAAAAAGCTATTGCTTACCAAACTAAAGCGAGCTTTTATCTAAAAGAAGAATGTAAAGTATTGCAATGCAAGAAAACGATAAGATCATAGATGAGGTAACCTCTAACGAATATAAGTACGGCTTCTCATCTAATATAGAAACAGAAACGATACAAAAAGGCTTGAGTGAAGAGACTATTCGCTCAATTTCTCAGAAAAAAGAGGAACCAGAATGGTTGCTCAACTATAGATTGTCCGCATTCCGAGCTTGGCAAAAGATGGAAATGCCTGATTGGGGACAACTAAATATCCCATATATTGACTTCCAAGACATCATTTATTTTGCTGCTCCAAAGAAAAAAGAAGGACCAAAGAGTTTGGACGATATAGACCCTGAGCTATTGCGTACTTTTGAGAAGCTGGGTATTCCGCTAGAAGAACAAAAAGTGCTGAGCGGTATAGCAGTGGATGCAGTGATTGACTCGGTGTCGGTCAAGACTACTTTCCGTGAACAGCTGGCGGAGAAAGGGATTATCTTCTGCTCATTCAGTGAGGCAGTGAAAGAATATCCTGACTTAGTACGCAAATATATGGGTAAGGTTGTACCAGTGAAGGACAACTTTTTCGCCGCTCTCAACTCTGCCGTCTTCAGTGATGGCTCATTCGTCTATATCCCTAAGGGCGTTCGTTGCCCTATGGAGCTGTCAACATATTTCCGTATCAATGCAGTCAATACTGGGCAGTTTGAACGTACGCTGATTGTTGCCGACGAGGGGGCTTATGTTAGCTACTTGGAGGGCTGTACAGCTCCTCAACGTGATGAAAATCAGTTGCACGCCGCTATCGTTGAAATTATTGCCGAGCAAGATGCAGAAGTGAAATATTCTACTGTTCAGAACTGGTATCCAGGGGATAAGGATGGTAATGGAGGTATCTATAACTTTGTAACGAAACGTGCCATCTGCCGAGGCGATAGAGCTAAGGTTAGCTGGACTCAAGTAGAGACGGGTTCGGCAGTAACTTGGAAGTATCCGAGCTGTATTCTCAAGGGCGATGACTCTATTGCAGAGTTCTATTCAGTCGCTGTAACGAATAATTATCAGCAAGCCGACACTGGTACTAAGATGATTCATCTTGGTAAGAATACTCGCAGTCGCATAGTTTCTAAAGGGATCTCGGCTGGATTTAGTCAAAATAGCTATCGTGGGTTGGTGCAAGTGAGCAAGAATGCAGACAATGCACGTAACCACTCTCAATGTGATAGCTTATTGCTCAGCTCTACATCAGGAGCACATACTTTCCCTTACGTACAAGTGGACAATGACACAGCTATCATTGAGCACGAAGCAACGACAAGTAAGATTAGCGAAGACCAAGTATTCTACTGTCAGCAACGTGGTATCGGAGTAGAAGAGGCTGTAGGCTTAATCGTGAATGGTTACGCCAAAGAAGTGATGAACAAGTTACCAATGGAGTTTGCCGTGGAGGCTCAGAAACTTTTGGCTATTTCGCTAGAAGGTTCGGTTGGATAAAGAAAAAATAAGTTAAGAATAAATGTTACATATAGAAAATTTACACGCAAGCATAGGAGACAAAGCTATCTTACAAGGTGTCAATCTACATATTAATCCAGGGGAAGTGCACGCTATTATGGGCCCAAATGGTGCAGGTAAGAGTACACTTTCTTCAGTCTTAGTAGGACATCCCGCTTTTACAGTAACAGCGGGGAATGTCTTATTTGAAAATCAAGAAATTCTAGACTTAGAACCAGAAGAACGTGCTAGACTAGGAATGTTCTTGAGCTTTCAATATCCAGTAGAGATACCTGGTGTGAGTATGGTTAACTTTATGCGTTCGGCTCTTAACGAACAACGTAAAGCAAAGAACCTAAGCCCAATGCCAGCTAACGAGTTCTTAAAGCTAATGAAGGAGAAACGTGCTATCGTAGAACTTGACAGCAAGCTCGCTTCTCGTTCAGTAAACGAAGGCTTCTCAGGAGGCGAGAAGAAACGTAACGAGATATTCCAGATGGCAATGCTTGAGCCAAAGCTTGCTATTCTTGACGAGACAGACAGCGGTCTTGATATTGATGCCTTACGTGTTGTAGCTAATGGTGTGAATGCCCTTAGAAGTCCTGAACGTAGTGCTATCGTTATCACACACTACCAACGTTTATTAGACTATATCAAGCCAGACTTCGTACACGTCTTCTACAAAGGGCGTATCGTACGTAGCGGTGGGGCGGACTTAGCTCTCAAACTAGAGAAAGAAGGTTACGATTGGATCAAAGAAGAACTAGGCGAATAATTATGAGACTAGAAAAGCAACTCACAGAGCTTTGTCTTCATTCTGTTGGAGCTTCAGACTACCTCAGAGCTTTTGAGCAATTGACACTGCCGAAGTACAAAAGTGAAGACTATCAGCGTACAGATGTCAGCAAGCTACTTAGTGGTAACTGGCAGATGGCTGAGCGTAGGCTAGAGAGTAAGTTCGATGCTAAGGTATTACCCAAGGGTGCTAGCTTTATCCAAGCTAAGGACTATACAAAAGCTCTTCCTAAGCCACAGAATGATCCATTATTATTGCTTGCTTTGGCTTTTAATCCTAATGCGATGGTCTTGCATTTGGAGAAAGGTATCAAGTTAGCTGAAACGTTGGACTACGATTCTATCTTAGAGGCAAGTCATCCTAGCCTTTTTGCTCATAACTTATATATAATCCTTGAGGAAGACGCCGAGCTTCATCTCATTCGTCGTCATCACAGTCAGGTTACAGCTCGTGCTTTGAACCTCAACTCTGTTCAGATCTATGCTGGCAAAGGCTCAAACCTATGCTTTACCGATATTGATAATACGAATGACTTGACAGAACGTATCAGTAGCCTTTATCTTTATCAGGAGGCAGAGAGTAATGTAAGGCTTAATAATTTCAGTTTACGCTCTAAGCGTACTCGTAATAATTTCTATTGTTACCTCAGAGGAGAGAAAGCTTCTCTTAATCTAGGTGGATTAGTGCTTAATGACGGCAAGAATCACATAGATAACTTTTCGTATATCGCTCACGAAGTGCCTAATTGTCAGAGTAACGAGCTATTCAAATATATCTTACAAGACCAATCTTATGGTGTTTTTACTGGTCGTATCCTTGTTGCCAAAGACGCTCAGAAGACAGAGGCTTTTCAGAATAACCGCAACTTGCTCCTATCTTCTGAGGCGAGAATGCAAGCTAAGCCACAATTAGAAATCTATGCTGATGATGTCAAGTGTAGTCACGGTATGACGACAGGTCAATTAGATACGGATGCTCTTTTCTATATGCGACAGAGAGGTATCTCATTGGAGGAAGCTAAGCGTTTACTGAGTATTGCTTTTGCTGATGATGTACTCAAGATGCTAAGAAGTGATAGCCTTCGTGAACACGTCTTGGAGATCATCTCCGAGCAATTAAGTAAATAATCATTAATCTCTGATACAACATAACGATGAAAACAGCATCTCTTACTCAGAACTTAGTTTTCAACGAAGACAAACCAAACATCTCTGTCCTATTTGAGACGGAAACAACAAAAGAAATCCGTATCCTAATGAAGAAAGGTCAAGTAATGAAAGAGCACAAAACACCTTACCCAATTGCTGTTGAGCTTTATTCAGGAGCTATCACCTTTGGTGTTAATGGTGCAATGCACAATATCAAAGCAGGGGCCTTATTAGCTTTAGAAGGGGGAGTGCCTCACAATCTTGAAGCCGTAGAAGATAGTATCATTCGTTTGACATTATCTAAGTCAGACAGCGTCAAACGTGTCGTGGGTGTAAGTAAAATGTAGCTCTGAGCAATCAAGTAAATACGATAAAAAATGAGTAGCTAAGCTTTTAGCTACTCATTTTTTTGTTTTATCTGAAATACTCTACCTTATTGGCAGATAGATTTTCTTGATACACTCGTCATATTCTTCTTTGCAATTGCTGTTGATTGTAATGCCTCCGCCAGAATGGTAGTAGTGTCTGCCTTCGCTCTCTTCTACGAAACGTATCAGCACTGCTGAATTAAGGTTCTTGCCGTCAAAGACTCCCCATACACCAGTGTAAAAGCCTCGCCCTCGTCTGCCTTCTGCTTCGTAGATGACTTCACAAGTTTTGGGCTTGGGAGCTCCCGAGATAGAGCCTGCAGGTAGAAGCGTATCAAACAACGTCCCCATTCTCTTCTGCCAGTCTTCGGCTAATCGCCCTACCACCTCGCTAGACATCTGCCAGATAGCTCCTTTACTCGTCTCTATCAGTGAGAGGAACTTATATCTCTCAAGCTTAACTCTCTTTGCCACTTGATTGAGGTCGTTTCGCATTAAGTCCACAATCGTTGTATGCTCGCAAGATTCTTTATATGAGTTCAAAAGCTCTTCTTTTGCCTTGGGAAGACTAGCATCTATCGTCCCTTTCATCGGGTAAGTGGAGATTTTGTCGTCCTTAATCTTGACAAAACACTCAGGCGAAAAGGACAAGAGATACCCTTGTAGCAAGAGCTTGTAAGGAGCGGAGCAGTGCTGATAGATTTCGCTAAGATTATGGCTTAATTTAATTGGTGTGCGTATGCTCAAGTTAAGCAAGAAGCTATTCCCATAACGGATAGCCGTCATCACTTGCTCGAAGCGTGCTTGGTAAGTCTCGTAAGGCTCTACCTCTGCCTCCACGATCTGAGGTCTATTACCTTGAGCAGAGCGTGGGGGATTAGGATAAGAATATCCCTCCATCTCAAACATTATCTCATCTTGGGCTTTGACCTCTTCTAGTGAGAGGCACAAGCCCTTTTTTTTGTCATAATCTAAGACAAATAGACAAGCCTCCCCTCGTTTGCCAAAAGCATTCATCTTGCTGATTGTCTCCTCATATGAACAGAAATATCTATCTAAATTTGCCATTACTTGGGTCTTTTCTTTAGCTTAGAACTGGAAGTAGATGAATGGTTGGACATCTGCCGAACGGAGTTGCATTACTAGTAAAATCAGAGCTGTCATCATCACCACTTTTAGCAAGAATGGAGCTTGGGCAATGCTTGACTTGAATTGATCTTCGCTCTTTTTCCCCATAAAGTGTAGGACAAAGCCCAGCATGATGAAGAGAAAGACCAGCCTATAGCCATCTATAAACTGCAGAATTACTTCAGGGTGGAAGTTATACACGATTTGATGTGCCAGCTCTTTGACCACTGTCATACTCTCGGCACGGAAGAAGATGAAGGTAAAACAGACAAAGTGGAAGGTTACTAAGCCTGAGATGAGCGTGCGTAACTTAGATTTCTTACGCTTAGGGTCTTGATCCCAGCCGATGAAAGCAAGGATATTGCGGTAAGCCTTGTGTATCGCTAGTGCGACGCCGTGCATTGCTCCCCATAGTACAAATTTTAAGGCTGCTCCGTGCCATAATCCGCCCAAAAGCATTGTGATGAATAGGTTAAGATAGGTGCGTATCTTACCTTTTCTATTACCTCCTAGGGGAATGTATAGGTAATCTTTGAGCCACGTAGAGAGTGAGATATGCCACCTTCTCCAGAATTCGGTGATGTTTGTTGATTGGAATGGCGAATCAAAGTTGATATTGAAGCGAATACCCATTAGCAGAGCGATACCGATAGCAATATCTGAATAACCCGAGAAGTCGCAGTAGATCTGCAGTGAGTAACCATAGCTTGCCATCAAGTTTTCAAAACCTGTATATAAACTTGGGTTGGCGAAGATACGATCCACGAAGTTATAACTGATGTAGTCTGAGATAATCGCTTTCTTGAATACACCGCTCATTATTAGAGTTAGAGCTTCGCCATATACGGCTTGAGGGAGTGTAATTTTATTGTAAATCTGTGGAATGAAGTCCTTCGCCCTAACGATAGGACCTGCCACAAGTTGAGGAAAGAATGAGACATAGAATAGATAGTCCGTGTAAGACTTCAGCGGTTCTATCTCACGACGATATACATCTATGACGTAGCTCATTGTCTGGAAGGTATAGAATGAAATCCCCACAGGTAATAGAATGTTCCACTTAGGGAATACAAAAGGTTCTACTACGCCCAGTTCGCTGAAGAGCAAGTGGAAGCAGTCGCCAATGAAGTTGAAATATTTGAAAAAAGATAGGATAGATAGGTTGATGATAATGCTCAGTGTAACGAATAGTTTTCTTGTCCAAGTCTGAGAGCGAGCTATCCCTTGAGCCAAAAAGAAGTCCATCAAGGCAGTACCGCAGAGCAAGAAGATATGCCAGCCACTACTCTTATAATAGAAAAAGAGCGAGAAGCAAAGTACATACAAGAGACGCAAAGCTCTTTGCTCTCTGAGCAAGCGGTAGATGATTAAGAAAAAAGTAAATAAGAATAGGAATAAGCCACTTGTAAAAATGATTGGTTTCTCGCTATTATAGACAAATAGCTCGCCTAACTTACTCCAAGATATATTATCCAAAAATGTCATTGATTACTTTGTTAGAGTCAATTTTTGTGTTTCTTCTTCGGCATTATATTTCTGCTCAATAAATAGGATCAAGAGGCGTGCTATCTCTTCGCCCAATAGGTGGTAACCGCTGACAGAATAATGTACGTGATCCTGACGCATCAAGCCTTTTCTGAGCCATTGCTCTGCTGTTCCCTCACTGCCCAAGCGATGATAGAGGTCTATGACAGCACAATTTTTCTGCCCTAGAGCAACGTATTTGATGATATTCGTTGCCATAAGCGTGTATTTATTGTAATGATAAGTTGTTTTGTAGCGACAGCGACGAATTCTCTTCTTTGTAGGTAGGTATGAGGCAGGTGGGGTAGTGAGGATGACAGCGGTTTCGGGCATTCTACTCCTCAATAGCTTGAAGAATACTTTCATATCAAAGGTCATCTTCTCTGCCGAGAAACGAGTGTTGTAGCTATCATTCGTCCCGAGAGAGATGATGATGAGGTCGGCATTATAGGCTGTTACTTTGTCCAGCACTTCAGTATGAGAGAATGTTTCAAAGGTTGCCCCAGGGATACCGTAATGTTCTAGCCAAACGTTAGTACCGTATTTATGATGTAGAGCTTCGGCGATGGGCTTAGAGGTAAAGCCCCCAGTGATGTGGCTGTCGCCGATGTGCAGTACCTTGACACGTTTATGTGTTTTCTTGCTAGTACTAATCTCCTCAAAGACTTTCTTAAAGCCGTCTTTGGCGACGACGTCAAGCGTCTGAGCTTGCACCTGAGCAAAGCCAAGGCAAAAGCTAAGTAATATAAGGACTATATATTTAATCTTGTTGATGTTCATAATATTTGCGTTCTAATTCAATAGCTTCAAATAGCTTCTCTGCTACTTTTTCTCCACCCTTGTGGCTAAGATGTGTGTAGGCTCTGTCTGCCCAACCTTTCATTGTTAGCTCTTTGACCCCTCCCATCTGCATTACAGCTTCTAGTACTGACCAGAATGCAGTTCCATTGTCTTGAGCCATTCCTAGCTGAGATTTATTCATACTTACGCTATTCTTATGTAATGAGCCAGAAGCATTGTATCTGTCCGAGACACCAAGTATCAAGAGCGGAGTATTAGGGTAGTAGCTCTTCAAGTTCTGAATGCACTTACCCATCGTTTTGCGATAGCTTTCGTAATTTGTTTGTTTGGCACTTACGACATTAAGCCCATATTCTACAACAATCAAGTCATAAGGGCGAAGCTCTGCCATAGCCTTAGTCTGTACTGGGTCAAGCGAAGTGATCTGATAGCCAGCTGACCCACGGATAGATATATTATCCAAGCTTACGCCATTATGATCATCAAGTCCTAGCCCAAAGACAGTCAAGGCTGTAGCATTGCCGATGACGTTGAGGCTAAGCTTCTTTTGAGCCTGCCCAGAGTAGATGACCTTGCTCTGTAATAAACCATTGCTATTCTCAAGCCTTATGTTGGTGCTAGTGCTGTCGGTTCTAATCTCTAGATCTACATCATTTGTTGTGCTGTAGTAGAGTGTCGCCTTGGCGTGGCAGTTCTTGTTTTTCTGAGCTCTATATTGAGCAAAAGCCCCAGCTCTTGCGTGGTAACGATAGCCGTACATAGTCTGAGCTTCTTGCCCTTTATTGAGACAGAACTCTGTCTCCCAAGAACCGAAGTTATGCGAAATGCTACGACGGAAGCCCGCTACGATAGAAGTCATTCCTATTAAGCCAATGCCTTGCCCACCATACTTAGCTTGCAGTTGATTGCGTAGAGCGTCGCAGAGGATGTCCCCCTCGATGAATGAGTCTCCTAAGACGGCAATACGTAAGGTGTTGTGCTGAGTGTAGCTTGTGTCTAACTTAGCAATGAAAGTTTTCAAGCCTGTAGAGTCTGGCGAAAAATCATAAATGCGGATGGTCTCCGTCTGATTGGCTTGCTGGAGACTATCCACAAATTGCTGATAGTCTTCTTTTTGTTGTCGGAGACTGTCTTCGTCCCTTTTGGGAGCTTGCTCAAGGCTATCTATTGGTTCAGCTGTTGTTGTAGGCTTGAGAGCGACTTCGTTGTAGATACTCTCTTCTACGACTTTAAGTTCGGGACGGATGTCACTCAGTAGGTCAATACGCTTGAGGCTTGTTTCTTCTGTGATGAAAAAGGGCAGTGTCAGTAGCACTATTAAGATTGTGAGCAGTAATAGGCAAGCTTGACTGAGATAATTTTTTTCGTTGTTATTTTGACTCATTTTACTTGATGTACATAGAGAATTCAAAGATAATTCTTTTTTGTGATATATTATGTAAAAAATGAGAATTCAAAACTGTTACTAATTGTACGTAATTTTTTTCTTCAGAGCTGTGATGTCGTGAAATATTCCTCTCTTTTGACTTATTCTAACTCATATTTTATTCGTTGTAGCTCACGCTCTCGTAAAGTTGGTGCTACCGAAAGTGAGAGTTTGAGCTGAGTTTTGAAAAGATTGAGCTGAGAATTTTTAGAAATTCAGCTCAATCTTTCTGACTTTTAAGCTGAAAAGTTGAACAAATCTCCTCTACCTTTTGCCTATGGTGGCTCACAACTTCGTAGGTTTGAGCTGAAAAAATAATAAAGGTCAAGCAAGGATGTACTTGCCTGACCTTATATCGTGTTCTACACTATCGAAGATAAGAATTTTTTGCGACTTATGAAAATTTTGCTTTCTGTTATATTTTTGCGAATTGTTGTTTTTATGTTAAAATATATGGCGTGATAATATGGCGAAACTCAAAACATTTTGCAGTGGTAATGCAAAAATGCTCAAAACATTTGCGGTAAGTCTCTAATTTGTTAAATCAAAACTGATTTAGAAGAGCTGGACTGTTTTTTGATAAATTATCAAAAAGCGACTAGTTAAGTAAAAGGAAACAAGTATTTTTGTAGAAAATAGTGAAATGACTAGTCTATATCTTTAGATGATTATGAATGTAGAAAAACAAAAGCAACAGATTAATGCCGAAGATCTGCTGGATTTTCTCTTGCGTTATGCTATCCTCCAGAGAGGAATAGGCGTGCAAAGCTCCCGTATTGTACGTAATACAACACGTATCGCAGAAGTTTACGGCTATGATGTAACCGTGATGATGTTTCAACGTAACCTAGGTATCACGCTTTGGGCAAGTGAAAATGGTAAGCCTATCCGTAAAACACTTCCTATCACGGCAATGACGCATCACGGAGCAATGCCTGTCAACTTTAACTTTAATGCTGAATTGACAAGATTGAGCTGGTTCATCTATAAGTATAAGCCTGAGATTGAGGAGATAGAGGCTAAGTTCCAAAAAATTTGTGATATTAATAGACCTAAGACGTGGCTCAAGACGTTGGTGATAAGTTCGTCTAATGCCTCATTCTGCTTCATCCTTGGTGGCGACTGGAAGGGGATGTTGATTGTTTTCTTGGCAACTTGTTGTGGTTTCTTCGTTAAGCATAATCTTGAGAAGAGAGAGGCGTATCATTATTTTATCGTTATTGTAACGGCTTTCGTTACATCTTTCTTGATTGCTTTGGCGGGCTTCCGTTGGGGGCTGACGGAGCATCCTGTAGAGGCTCTCTCGTCAAGTGTGCTGTACCTCATCCCTGGAGTGCCGTTTATCACAAGTATAATGGATTTCTTTGATGGCTTCTTCCTTAATGGTATGTCTCGCTTCTTGCACGCTCTCTTTATTGTTGTGAGCATTGCTATTGGTCTGAGTATTACCTTTATCACGCTTGGTATCACTTTATAATCGCTCTGTTGTATGTTAGAAATTATATTATCATTGTGTGCCAAAGGACTGGCGGCAGCTGTTGCAGCTTTTGGCTTTTCTATCGTTTTGAATTCGCCTCGTTCATCTTTTGTGTGCGTGCCTATCTTGGCGTTCCTTGGCTTGGTCGTGCGTAATGCTTTGTGGATTTATTTTGGTTTGCAGATAGGTTTAGCTACATTCTGTGGAGCTTTGTTGATGGGCTTCGTAGGTGTTTATTTTGGTCGTCGTAACCGCTGTCCTGTAGAGGTGTATTGTGTGCCAGCCTTGTTGCCGATGATTCCTGGATTTTGGGCTTATAAATCGTTGTTGGCGTTCTTTCAATTCGTGGAGAATGTGGCTGTCTTTCATCCAGTGGAGGGTGTGGGCTTTACCGAGCTACGTGAAGGTGTAGTGAATATGAGTATTGCCGTAGTCGTTTTGTTTGGCTTGGGTATTGGGGTAACGATACCTATTTTCTTATTTGCTAAGCGTTCGTTTAATATGGCAGAGACGATGGAGCCAGAAAAGAAAGAATTATTATAGGAATATGAGTTGAACTCTAAATCATTAGCATCGTTCCTACATATTTATATATATAATGCTTTATATATGTTAGGTGCAATAGGTTTAATTATTGTGAAATCACTCTTAGAGAATGGTGTCGTTTGTTAAGAAATTGGTGTAAAATGCTTAAAACTTACTCTTTTATTAGGATATTTGCTAGGAATTACATATATTTGTAAGAGTTAGAATTAACTAAATATTACTTAAAAGAAAAGAAAAATATGAGTCAAATGCCTAATTTTAAGTCAGGTGCTTGGGAGACTTCACTTAACGTGAGAGATTTCTTGCTACTGAATGTAACACCTTATGATGGAGATGCAAGTTTCTTGTGTGGTCCAACAGAGAGAACACAGAAAGTTTGGGAACATTGTCTTCAAGCTCTTAAAGAAGAGCGTGAAAATAATGGTCTTCGTTCTGTTGATACAGAGACTATCTCTACTGTAACAGCATTCGCACCAGGCTATATTGATAAGGAAAATGAAGTGATTGTAGGTCTTCAGACAGATGAAGTCCTTCGCCGTGCTATGAAACCTTTCGGAGGTTATAAAGTAGTAGAAAAAGCGGTAAGAGAGAATGGTTTTGATATTGATCCTCGTATCACAGACATCTTCACTAACTATCGCAAAACTCACAACGATGGTGTGTTTGATGCTTATACTGACGAGATCCGTAAGTTCCGTTCACTACACTTCTTGACAGGTCTTCCTGATAACTACGCTCGTGGTCGTATCATCGGAGACTATCGTCGTCTAGCTCTTTATGGAGCAAATCAGCTAATCGAATGGAAGAAAGAAGACCTTAGAAAGATCACTGGTCCTATGACTGAGCACGTGATCCGTCTTCGTGAAGAAGTCTCTGAACAAATCAGAGGTATTAAGGACATCATTGAGATGGCTGATGCTCACGGATTTGACGTAACTCACCCTGCTACAAATGCTCGTGAAGCTGTACAATGGGTTTATTTTGCTTACCTAGCTGCTATCAAGGACCAAGATGGTGCTGCTATGTCAATGGGTAACGTGTCAAGCTTCCTTGATATCTACATCCAATATGACCTAGATAACGGTTATATCTCTGAAGAGCTAGCTCAGGAGTTGATTGACCAATTCGTAATCAAACTACGTATGGTACGTCACCTTCGTATGAATGCTTATAACGAAATCTTCGGTGGAGACCCAACTTGGGTAACTGAGTCTATCGGTGGACGTCTTGCTGACGGTCGTCATAAGGTAACAAAGACAAGTTTCCGTATCCTTCAAACACTTTACAACCTAGGTCCTAGCCCAGAGCCAAATATTACTGTTCTTTGGTCTCCTAGCTTGCCAGAAGGATTTAAGAACTTCGCAGCTCAAGTATCAATCGATACTTCATCTATCCAATACGAAAACGATGACTTGATGCAAGCTACTCGTAAGTCTGACGACTATGGTATCGCTTGTTGTGTATCTTACCAAGAAATCGGTAAGCAGATCCAGTTCTTCGGTGCTAGAACAAACCTTGCTAAGGCTCTTCTTCTTGCTATCAATGGTGGACGTTGTGAAAAGACTGGTACTGTAATGGTAGAAGGAATTCCTGAACTTAAGGGAGATGTTCTTAACTACGATGAGATTTGGGCTAACTATATGGTAATCTTGAAGGTTATCGCTCGTATCTACAACGAATCAATGAATATCATTCACTATATGCACGATAAGTATTACTACGAACGTGCTCAGATGGCATTCATCGATACTGACCCTAAGATCAATATCGCTTATGGTATCGCAGGTCTTTCTATCGCAGCAGACTCTCTATCAGCTATCAAGTATGCTACAGTTAAGCCAGTTCGTAACGAACAAGGTCTATCTGAAAGCTTCGAGATCGAAGGAGAATTCCCTTGCTATGGTAATGATGATGACCGCGTAGATACTATCGCTCACGACCTTACTCATATCTTCTCAGAAATGCTTAAGGAACACGAAGTGTATAAGAATGCAGAACCAACACTTTCAGTTCTTACTATCACATCTAACGTGATGTATGGTAACAACACTGGTGCTACTCCTGACGGACGCCCAGCTGGTGTGGCATTCGCTCCAGGTGCAAACCCAATGCACGGACGTGACGACCACGGTGCTATCGCTTCATTGAGCTCAGTATCTAAGATTGACTATAATGATGCATTTGACGGTGTAAGTAACACATTCAGCATCATCCCTCATTCTCTTGGATCAAGCAAGGAAGATCAAGTAGAGAACCTTGTAGGTATGATGGACGGATACTTCACTAAGGGTGCTCACCACCTTAACGTGAACGTATTAAATCGTGAAATGCTTGAGGACGCTATGGAACATCCAGAAAACTATCCTCAGCTTACAATCCGTGTATCTGGTTATGCTGTGAACTTCACACGCCTAAGCCGTGCACACCAATTGGAAGTTATTTCACGTTCTTTCCACAATAGAATGAGATAGTAACAAATGCTTCGTATTCATTCATTTGAATCGATGGGAACTTTCGACGGGCCGGGTCTCCGGCTCGTCGTGTTCTTACAAGGTTGTAACTTTAAGTGTTTGTATTGTGCCAATCCTGATACGATACCTATTAATCAGGGAGGTAAGGTTATTGATGGGACTGAGATTATCCGACGAGCTATCAGTGAGAAACCTTTCTTTGGTAAGCGTGGGGGTGTAACCTTCAGTGGTGGCGAGCCTACAGTTCAGGCAAAGGAGCTAATACCTATCTGTCGTGAACTTAAAGAGAATGGCATTCATATCTGTATAGATACCAATGGTAGTATCCATAATCACTATGTAGATGAGCTATTGGACATCGTAGATATGGTACTTCTAGACTGTAAGCAGTTTAATCCAGAACGTCATAAAGCTCTAGTTGCTCACGATAATATCAAGACGCTCAAGACAGCAGAGAAGCTCTACAAAATGTCTAAGCCAGTACGTCTTCGTTATGTCTTAGTACCAGGTTATAGTGACTTCAGAGAAGATATGTTAGCTCTTGGAGAACACTTCGGACGCTATGACAACATTGAGCGAATTGAGGTTTTGCCTTATCACACTTATGGTAAGCACAAGTACGAAAATTTAGGTCAGAAGTACTTTCTAGAAGAGGTTAGAGAGCCGTCAGTTGAAGAGGTTGATCAGGTTGTTGAGCTTTTCAAACCTTTCTTCAAACAAGTTTGGCGACAATAGTAGCCCAAGGCTAGAAAACAGCGAGATAGAGGGTGTAAACGCTCTATAATAAGCAATAGTTGAGTTTCGATTTGACTCACTTATTGAACGGTTATTACGATATATATTAGAATTAAGCCTATTCGGGGCTTATATTTAGATAATTGATGTATCTTTGTTTAGATAACAAGAGAAGATATTCAATGATTATTAGATATAAGACTCAACTAATAGGCTTATTTTTTTTGTCTAGTCTTTCATTTCTTAGCCTTGATGCTCAAGAAATAAAAGATGTAGATCGCAAACGCCTTGAAGCTCAGGAGTTGTATTACCAAGCTTGTCTCAAGGCTATGCAGAAATCTCCCGAGGAGGCTCTTCGTTTATTCTTTAAGAGTGATAGCATTTCACCTAATTCTGCCTCTACTTTATTTGAGATAGCTCGCACTTATATTGATCTCAAGCAGAATAATAAGGCAGAGCTATTCCTTCAGCGTGCCTATCAGCTCAGCCCTCAAGACAAAGACTACCTAACTTATCTCGCTGGCTTCTATGCCGAGCAAGATCAAACTCAAAAAGCAATTTCTCTCTACGAAGCTTGGCTTAAGTCTAAGCCCAAAGATGAGGATGTCTTGCTAGCACTTGGACCTCTGTACTACAAGATGAAAGATTACGAGGCTATCTTGCGAACTTACAACCAGATTTATACGATTAATAGGTCGAACTTTGAGAAGTCTAAGGCTTGTACTAAGTTGCTGTACAATATGTATAGCTCGCTCAAGCAAACAGATCAAATCTTGCCACTCTGTCAGCGTCTCTTTCAGGACTTCCCCGATAGATTTGAGGCTAGGGAGATTTATATTAAGGCATTGATTGAGCAGAAAGCATACTCCGAAGTCATTAAGCTCACTAAACAATATTTAGATGCTAAGGATGAGGGGGAGTTTATGTGGCTCAAGTATAGGCTTTATTCCTTACTTGCTATAGATGACTTGGATGAGACAGTTCAAACTTTGGAGCGTTATTTCCAGCATAAGGAGAGTACTTTCGCTGGCAAGCTACAATGTCTTAATCAGTTTATGATGTCTTACAAAGACAATCCTAAGATTGACCGCTTTATTCCATATTATGAGCAATTGATAGCAGAACAGAAGGATAATATAGAGCCGTATCTTCGTTATGCTGAATTCCTAAAATCTCGCTCTGAGGACAATAAAGTTTTTGCTTTGCTTAGTCCTTTAGAGAAGATTCATTCCAATGTGCCAGAGTTATGGGACTTGTTGCTTGGTTCTGCTATCACGACGCAGAAAGCTAAGACAATTGCTAACCTTTGCACGAAAGCTATCAAATATATTAAGGATGACTTCCGCTACTATTACTTTGGTGCAATGACTATGGCGACTGATAAAAAGTATCGTCAAGCACTTAGTCTAATAGATAAAGGCTTAAAAGTCTTCCATTCTGATGAGGGTGGAAATGCTCCTAAGTTAGCTTTGCTCTATTCTGTCCAAGGTGATATTTATTCTATGCAAGGAAAAGAGAAAAAGATGATGCAAGCTTATGAAATTTCTCTTAAATATAACCCTGATTATGCAGAGGTATTAAACAATTATGCCTATCATTTGAGTAAAAAGGAGCAAGAGTTAGACAAGGCGGAGCAGATGTCTGCCAAAGCTGTGCGTATTGATTCGGAGAATATGTATTACCTTGATACTTATGCTTGGGTATTATATCAAAAAAAAACTTATGCTCTGGCTCATCTCTATATGAATAAAGCTGTAAACATTGCTGAAAAAGAAGGTAAGCTCTCTGCAATCTACTGCGAACACTTCGCTTATATCCTTCTCTCTCTTAATAAAAAGGATGAAGCTAAAGATTATTTCCAACAAAGTTTGCAACAATACAGCTTAAATCTAAAAGCAAAAGGTTTAACTTCTGCTAAGAAGCGAGAGCTTAAAGCTAAGATGAAAACATTATTAAAAGAATTAAACAAACTAAACAAGTAAGATGAAAAGACTTATTCAATACATAGCTATTATTATCACGCTAATATCTGTTTCAAGTTGTGATATTTTGAAACAAGTACTCCTGCCACCAGCTCAACCTATAGAGGCAATCAAGTCTGACTGGCGTGTCAAGACGAATATTAAAGGTACAGGTATCTCTACTAAAGTACGTGTAGAGGCAGTACGTGAGCAAGGTATTTTTATGTCTGTCCGTCCTTTCCCATTTGTAGAGCTTGCACGTCTATGGTTTACACCACAAGAGATTTTTATTGTGGACTTAATTGACAAACGTTATGCTAAGGTGGACTACAGCAAGCTCCCTTTAGAGTTCGCCAAAGCTCAGAGTTTTGCATTAGTTGAGGACTATGTCTTCGGCTTACTCAATAAAAAAGCTGAAGATATGGACAAGGTGGAGACAATCAAGCTAGGCGGTAGATACAACACTGCTCTATCTATACAAATGCTCTCTAAAGAAAAGGTGAGCAACCCTTACGACCTCAGCATTACACCTAAGTTACGAGATGATTATCGTGAGATAGAGTTTTCTGAACTTCAATTCATCCTCAAATACTTCTTAGGCAAATAAAATCCCTAGATGAGAAAAAGAATTATTTGCCTTGGTACTTTTGATGGTGTCCACTTAGGACATCAGAAGCTTGTGGCAACGCTCAGATATTTGGCTCAAGAGTGGAGTCTAGAGCCTCTAATTATCAGTTTCTCACCTAATCCTCGCAAAGTTCTTCGTCCCGAAGCAGAGTGCCATTTCCTCAATACTTATACAGAGAAGGAAGAGCGTCTGGCAAGTCTCGGTATAGACTACGCCATCATTCCTTTCACTAGAGATTTAGCGAAGATGCCGACGAGAGATTTTATGCTGTATCTTCAGCAATCTTTTGATGTAGGGGCTATTTTGATGGGTTATGATCATCGTTTTGGAGCTGAAAATTCAAAAGATTTTAGCTTTTATAAGGCAATTGCTCAAGACTTGGGGCTAAAGATTACTCAAGACGAAGCCCTCTCTAAGGACAGTCAAGTCGTTAGCTCAACGTATATCAGAAGCTTGCTCCTATCTAGTCAGCTAGACGAAGCTAATCTTTTACTCGGCTATCCTTACGAATTGTCAGGTAGGGTAGAGAATGGTTTGCATATAGGTCGCCTTTTGGGTTATCCAACTGCAAACATATCACTTCTAGAAGCCGATAAACTTCTTCCTGCTGATGGCGTCTATGCTGTGGAGGTTATCATCCAAGATTGTAGCTATCAAGGTATGCTTTATATCGGTAATCGTCCTACATTGGAGCGAGATTTGGCTAAGACGATAGAGGTAAATATCTTTGACTTTGCTCAAGATATTTACACGCAGGAGCTAAAGCTAAAGCTACACAAGTATATTCGTGGCGAAGAGAAATTTGCTAGCTTTGAAGCCTTGAGTAAGCAAATCAAAAATGACGAAGAATCCGTGCGAACGTTCTTCAATCACCGATAAATAAACCTTTATAATTAAGAAAAATAGGGATAATCTTCAATGGTTGTCCTTATTTTTTTGACATTTCTCCAAATTCTCAGCTCAAACTATTGTGTAGTCTAATTTTTTTTTTACATTTACAGCTAAATTAACTAGTTAAATAATTAATGTTCAACTTATTTGATAGAAATTATGAAGAGATTGTTTCTAACATTTATCTTGAGCCTATGTTTGCCACTAGGTCTTTTAGCCCAAACATTCACAGACTCTGTACACAATAGCCACGATAAAAAGGCTATTCCCTTCGCTAATGTCGTGGCTCTCAAGAAGGCTGACAAGTCTTTTCTCGCTGGAGCTCTTACTAATGAGCAAGGGATTTTCTCTCTTGAAGTCAAAACAAAAGAAGACTTCATCATTCAAATCAAATTCATTGGTTACAAGACAAAGACGCTTGAGCCAAAAGCTAAAGTTCAATTAGGTCAAATCTTCCTAGAGCCAGCAAACGCAAATCTTGATGAGGTAGTCATCTCGGGTAAGCGTAAGCTCATCATTCAGAAAGCAGATAGACTTGTCTTTGATGTAACAAAATCTCCTACGGCAGGTGTCGGTAATAGCCTTGATGTACTGAGTCAAACTCCAGGGCTTATTGTGGATCAGAAGTCCGTCTCTATCATCGGAAAGTCTAGCCTTAGAGTGATGATCAACGACAGACCAGTTCAGCTTAGTGGCGAAAGTCTTATCAATTACCTCAAGACAATCTCAGCAACAAATATCGAGAGCGTTGAGGTCATCACTACGCCACCTGCTCGTTACGATGCTGAGGGTAATTCGGGTTTGATCAATATCATCTTAAAGAAAAGCTTTAGTGATATGTGGAGCAATACTACTCGCTTTACTTTCCGACAAGCCTCTTATCAGAACTATTCGCTAGGAAATACTTTCAACTTTAATAAAGACAAACTAGCCCTTACTTTTAGTATTGACGGCACTAAAGGTTACGACAAGATGATAGCCGAGTTAGAGGTTAATTATCCTCAAATGATACGTGAAGGTGTCAATGAGGGAAAGATGAATAATGATCGTTACTCTTCACATCTTGCTCTTGACTATGAGCTAACGCCTAAGGCTAGTGTGGGATTGTTTTACTCGTTTTCTTACAATGATAACGGCGAATCAAATATTGACAAGTTAAACATCCTATCATTGGATAAGAAAAAGTTATCCGTTCACAATTCTAATGGAGCAAATAAAGGCTCTGCTCGTACGCATAGCCTCAACTTGCACTATATTCAGAAGCTGAGCGACAAGGGGCATGAGCTCTCTACCGACTTTGATTACTTCTATTATGGCAGTAATAATAATCGTTATTTTGCAAGTACAGTGAAGGGCATAGATGATAAAGTGCTAGCTACTTTTGCCAACCGCAATATAGGTCTTCAGAATGTCAATAACTTCAGTGCAAAGTTCGACATTGATCATCCTTGCCTAGGTGGTATGATGAATTATGGAGCTAAGCATTCAACGAGTATTACGAAGAATGAGACAGAGCTGTGGAATATTGTCATGGGGCAGAGCATACGTGACAAAAATCAGTCCTTGAATTATGACTTCACCGAGAGTATCTCGGCGATGTACTGGGACTTCACTCGCCCAATTAACCAACAATGGTCATTCAAACTAGGTCTGCGTGGCGAATATACGAGAACGAAGAGTTTCTCTCTAGAGCAGAAAGTGGACGCTTCTCATAGTTATTACAACCTTTTCCCAACAGTATTCCTAAACTATACTCTTAATCAAAATCACAACTTAAACCTCAACTATAATAGACGTATCGGTCGTCCATCATACTGGTCGCTCAACCCATTCCGTATGTATCTCAATTCTACAACTTATCTAGAGGGAACACCTAACTTGCGTCCACAGATTACGGATAATCTAGAGTTGCAACACGTCTATAAAGGTTTCTTAATCTCTAAAGTCTTTGGTGGTTTAATTCATAATATGTACGGACAGATGCCTCTTTTGGATATTCAGAATAATATGCAAGTGATGAAGTGGGTAAACTTTGCTGATGCTAAGATGGTGGGCTTATCCGAAACGCTTATTTTCCCATTGGCTCAATGGTGGAGCACGGTCAATTCGTTCTCAATCTACTATCAAGCTGGAGCGTTTTATCCTGATTTAAAACTTAATATGGAAGATTACTCGGGTGTTAATGCCTCATTCTATACGCAACATCAGTTCTTTTTCAATAAAGCAAGGACGTTTACTGGTGAATTAACGTATTACATTACTTCGCCACAGAAGGCAGTTATTGTGGAGACAGGTATAATGCAGAGCCTAAATCTTGGTCTGCGTGCGACGTTCCTAGGAGGTAAGTTGCAATGTTATATGACAGCGAACGACATCTTCAAGACTTCTGCTCCGAAGATGATTACCAAGACTATGGGTTATGAGCAGAAGTATTATAGTTTTTATGATAATCGTCATATTAAGATTGGTTTCACTTATAATTTTGGTAGCAGTAAGGTACAAGAGCGTAAGCACCAAGCTGGTAATAATGAAGAATTAAATCGTGTAGGCAACTAAGCCACGACGGATAATCATTCTATTGAGCCTGCTTTTATCTTCCTTTGCTTAGCAATTGAGGATAAGAGCAGGCTCAATGGCTAGCAAACGGCATATCTTACCCGCAAGAGAGAGAGAAGGCTCGCCACGACCATTGACAAAGTCACTGATACGAGAGGGCGAGATACCTAAGTCTTCTGCTAGTTGCTTTTGTGTTTTATTCTGTTCCTTCAAGCCAATGAGGATAAGTTCGCCTACGCTTAAACTCTCCAAAGGATAATGCTCTTCTTCATAAGCGATGACAATGTCGCTCATTATTGCTAGTTCTATAGCATTTTTGTCAGTCTTAGGTGTTTCGTCTGTAACGACTGGCAAAAGTTCCTCAATGCGATTAAGGGCAAATTGATATTGTTCTTCTGTGTACATAGTCTTAGATGTTTTTGCAATCAATCTTATCGTATTCTTTATGTGTCCCAATGAAGCGGATAAATAGGTGTTGATGGACGAATTGCACAACAGCTACAAGGCGGTGCTTATTGCCTCCAATGTTGAATACATAACGTTGGTTACCTACATAATCCACACTATTAATGTCTGCTTTCATATCAGCAAAGTTTGACCATTTAGCTCGTTTAACTATTTCTGTCCAATAGAGCAAAGCACTTTTACTATCTGGGTGCTTTTCGTAATAGTCACGTATAGTTTTGGTACTTACTATCCTCATTCTTGTTTGCTTTATACCTACAAAATTAAAGTTAAAATTCTAAATTCCAAAATATTTTATCAGTTGTTTATTGAAATTCAAAATGAATATTCTTTTTATTTTCTTTTATTGCTGTTTCAGATTGACTGAATAGTTTACTTTTTTCAGAAAGATAATATCTTCGGAGGCTTTGTAGCCCTCTGAATATATTTTGTTTTTTATATTTTTATGCTTATAAATCAATAAATTATCACTGGTTTTAATTATCCATCGCTGTCAGGCGTTCTAAGATTGAGCTGAAAATAAAAAAGTTTGTCCTCGCAATTTTTGAAAACTCAGCTCAAACTTCTCTATATTTCAGCTCAAACTTTTTTATTTGTAGGACAAACTTAAATTATGCTCCTAACATCTTGTATTATATAAGGATAACCTAAGTTTTATCAAGTAGAGCAGTTACTTATCTTCTTCCTTAAATAAAAAATAGTGACATTAAGTGTACAAAAAGTAGTTGTATTAAAAAGTATTGAACTGTCGCAAATTTTGCGACGGTTCAAATAGGAGTAGAGCGACAAGCTAGTTTTGATGAGATTATTAATGATATTGAAAAGTTACAGATGAGAATAGAGTAGTTCGTTGAGAAGAGATGGTTGATTATATCTGATTATCGTTAATAAAATAATACCCGAGTAGAGACTAGCTCCACTCGGGTATTATCAACTATTATGAAAAAAAAACTAAACTACTTCCACATTTCTTCTTCTGTAGGCTCTACAATTTTATCAGATAGAGGAGCAATACGAGAGATATTCATTAGGTGTTTGTATGTGAAGTTCTCAGAGATTGAGTTGTTACCCCAAGTTCCACAACCTAATGTGTTTGTTACTGCCAATCCATTACGGATGTGTCCACCAGCTGTAGTTGCACTAGGAGCATTAACTACGATACGAGATACAGTCAATTCAGAACCAGCCAAGATGATGTGAGCTTGGTTGTTTGAGTGAATAGCACAAGTATGTCCGTTACCTTCGTTAGCAAGGTTTGTGCGAGCAATTTCTACTCCTTCTTCGAAGTGCTTGTAAGAAAGTACACACATTACTGGACACATCTTTTCCTTACAGATGATGTCTTCAGCCCCTACGCCCTTAGCTTCTACCATAATGACACGAGTGCCTTCAGGAACATTTACGCCAGCTTTTTGAGCGATGTAGGCAACGCTCTGACCAACGATGTCTTTCGCAAGGTGTCCGCCTTCGAATACAGCTTCACGGATTTTATCTCCTTCTTCTTCGTTACAGAAGTAAGCTCCATTATTGCGGAATGCAGTGTAAACAGCTTCCTTATCATCTTCGTGGTGGATAACAGATTGTTCTCCAGAACAGATGATACCATTGTCAAATGTACGACCATAGATGATCTTCTTAGCTGCATCATCAAAGTCGATATTGCTATCAACGATAACTTGTACGTTACCAGCACCTACACCAAATGAAGGCTTACCAGAAGAGTATGCAGACTTAACCATCTCCATACCACCTGTGGCTACCACGACATCAACAGAAGACATCAACTCTTGAGTCTTAGCAATGCTTGGCTCTTCAATGATTTGTACCATACCATCAGGTACGTTGAATGGAGCAATAGCTTCCTTGATCAATTGAACAGCGTGAGCAGAACAGTTCTTAGAACGTGGGTGTGGAGCAATGATGATCGCGTTGCAAGTCTTCAGTGCGAAGATGATGTTACTCATAGGAGTAACGATAGGATTTGTTGTAGGCGTGATACCTGCTACGACACCGATAGGCTTAGCTACCTCGATCATACCAGTCAATTCGTCAATGCTCAAGATACCCATAGACTTTTTGCCTTTAAGGTTGTACCATACACCACGGCTCTTACCTTTGTTCTTAGCTACTTTGTCTTCATAGACTCCCATACGTGTTTCGTCAACAGCTTCACGAGCTAGCATTTCGGCATTGTCGTGGATTACTTTAGCTGCAGCACGACAGATGTTGTCCACCGAAGTTTGGTTTTGACTAGCTTGGTAGATACGTTGAGCCTCACGGGCTTTGAGAATCATTTCTTTTACTTCCATAATTTTGTTCTTGTTTATTATTAATATGTATTAGATTATCTGTATTTAGTAAAGAGAATTATAAATCTCTTCAATCTCATCAACAGTCAATGCTACGAAGTTATTATTTAATAGTCGTTGCTGTTTGACAAGTACGTCTTCGGCGAAACCACGACATTCCTCAGGTTTCATACCATATTCTTTGAGTGGCTTGCGAACGATCATACGTCCTAGTAGGTCGTCCATAGCTTCATAGACATTGTCTTCTGATGTGCTAAGGACACGAGCTAACTCTTGTTCTAACTCTTGGATAGCTCCGTCAGACTTCTTCTTGCGATAAGCCTTGAATACAGCTGTGAAGAATTGATAGTTAGCTTCTCCGTGTGGCACGTGGTAGTTACCTCCCAATGGATAAGAAAGAGCGTGAACAGCACCTACACCAGCGTTACCGAATGCGATACCAGCCATATTAGCTGCTGTAAGCATCTTGCTAGCAAATTGATGACGCTCGTCAGGATTGTCAGCAATTACCTTGAAGACATCAAGAATCATCTGCATAGCCGTGATGCTGAATACACGTGTGTAAGGGTTGGCTTTTGGCGAAACGTAAGCCTCTACTGCGTGGATAAGTGCGTCAATAGAAGCTGCAGCGTAGAAGCGGAAAGGAAGACCTTTTAATAGCTCTGGGATGATGACTGCATCGTCAGCAACGATAGCATCGTCAGCCAATCCAAGCTTAGTATGACGGCTCTTGATCTCTGCGATAGAAATGTTTGTTACTTCGCTACCAGTACCACAAGTTGTAGGAATGATGACTAGGCTCTTCTCTTTGATAAGTGGTATCTTACGGTCAAAAGCGTCCATAACGTCATTAAGATCTTTTAGGACAAAAAGCTTAGATATATCAATGACAGTACCGCCACCGATAGCAATGACACGTTTGAACGGTTTGTTCTTTACATCTGCCAAGATGGTATTCATCATCTCGTCAGAAGGCTCTCCTGTGCCATATTTCTCTTGCATAATGAAATTGCAATCTAGGTTGCAATGTTTCATAAATGGTTCGTACAAGAATTCGTTAGTGATGACAAGGTCATCAGCACCTAAGTGAAATTCCTCTGCAAAGCTTGCAAAGTTTTCAAATTCGTGAACGTTAGTTTTTAACTTAAATAGTTGCATTTTTGCTATATCCTTTTAATAAATAAATCCACTTACTTAAAGTATCGTCGTAGTGATGCTTTTTTTGTGAGGTTTTACAGCTTCTTAGGTAGTACATAACTCGCACTAATCTGTAATAATCTCCTTATTTCAGTACAAATATATAAACTATTTACTGAAAAATATCTTTAATAGATGAGTTTTTGAAGAATTTTAATAATATTTTTTTGCTTTAATGGAATGAATGGCGAGGAGGAGTGGGGGAGAAGTATCTAAACTCCTTATTTGAAATAGAAGAAAAAATAATATTTAGCTCAATTAAAATGATGTGTTTTAGTAAGCTTTGTTAAGCTCCTAAGCCTTTATTTAGTATAAATTTTGTACTTTTGAGCAAAGAAAGACTTAATATATTTAATTATGGTAGAGAGTAAGCAATCATTTATGTCTAAAAGTGAAAAGGTTATCAGCTTAATCTTTTTACTTTTAGCCTTTGGCTTACTCATTTTGGTCTATATCTCCCCAACAGCTCAGGCTTCACTTCCTGCAGAGAGGCAGTTAGATAGAAAAGAGCTAGCCAAACTTGATACTATATTTAGGACAGAGCATTACGTAGGACCACCCAAACATCTCAGCCGTCAGAGAGTGAAGAAACTTCGTAAGCTGACAAAGTTTGACATCAACGCTATAGATTCTTTAACCCTCATCAAAATTCCAGGCATTGGACCTGCTTATGCTCATCGTATCTTGAATTATCGTGAATACCTAGGTGGTTTCTATGATGTTTATCAGCTACAAGAAGTTTATGGTATGACACCTGAGAAGTTTATTAGCCTGAAGCCTTGGTTTAAGTTCCAAACAAAGCCAAAACAATATCCACTCAAGAACCTAAAAGCAGGAGAAATCCCACGTCATCCTTACCTTAGTTGGGAGCAAACGAAAGTGTTAAATAAGTATATTAACCAAAAAGGTCAAGTACGTAAATGGTCAGAGCTAATGCATTCGTCTCACTTTAGTCGTGATGATAGCATTCGCTTGTCGAATTATTTCATAGAATAAATAAATTAATTAATCATCAATACAAAATAAGTTATATATTATGTTTCCACAAACTAGACTACGTCGTCTGAGACGCAACGCTGCACTAAGAGATATGGTTCGTGAGACGAGCCTTAGTCCAAAAGACTTTATCGCCCCATTATTCGTTACTCATGGTACAGGTATCAAAGATGAAATCAAATCAATGCCTGGGCAATACCGATTTTCAGTAGATGAATTATGTAAGTATTGCCAGAAGTTATGGGCTCTAGGTATCCCTTCAGTGATGTTATTCGGTATTCCTGAGCATAAAGACGGAACAGGAAGTGAGAGCTACCACGACAATGGTATCGTACAGCAAGCCATCCGTGCCTTAAAGCAAGCTGTCCCTGAGATGATCGTCATTGCTGACATCTGTATGTGTGAATACACAGACCACGGTCATTGCGGTATTATCCACGGACACGAAGTCAATAACGATGAGACACTAGACATACTCTGTGCTCAAGCTATATCTTTTGCCAAAGCTGGTGTAGATATGGTAGCTCCTAGTGATATGATGGACGGACGTATTATGGCTCTACGTGATGCTCTTGATGACGAAGGCTTTGATCAGATACCTATTATGTCTTATGCTGCTAAGTTCTGCTCGGCTTTTTATGGACCATTCCGTGATGCAGCAGACTCAGCTCCTAGCTTCGGCGACCGTCGTGCCTATCAGATGGATCCAGCCAACGGACGTGAGGCTATCAGAGAGATAGAGAGCGACATTGAGGAAGGAGCTGACATCGTAATGGTGAAGCCTGCTCTCCCATATCTAGATGTACTTAAAGAGGCAAGCCAACAATTCGACCATCCACTAGCAGCTTATCAAGTTAGTGGCGAGTATTCTATGATTAAAGCAGCAGCGATGAATGGTTGGATAGACGAAGAGCGTATCGTAATGGAGTCTTTACTTTGCATCAAACGAGCAGGAGCGAAGATGATTCTTACTTACTTTGCTGAATACGCAGCCGAGTTGTTAGCTAAAAAGTAAAGCCTTATGTCTGATCTTAATTTAGAAGGACAACGCAGAGAATATACTTCTCATAGCCTTAGTAGAAAGGACTTGCCACAAGATCCTCTTGACCTTGTGAGCCAATGGGTGAAGGAGGCTGTAGAGGGGAGAACTAATGAACCAACGGCAGTACTTGTCGCGACAGTTGGTCAGAGTGGTATGCCTAGTATGAGGACGGTCTTGCTTAAAGAAATCAAAGACGGCAAGCTAATCTTCTACAGCAACTACGAAAGTCGCAAAGGTCAGCAGATGAACGCCAATCCTCAGGTAGCAATGACATTCTTGTGGCACGAATTTGAGCGACAGATCCATCTAGAGGGGACAGTGGAGCGATTAAGTGTCGAAGAGAGTGATGCTTATTTCCACCAACGACCTTACAAGAGTCGTGTAGGAGCTAGAGTGTCGCCACAGAGTCAGCCTATTCCGTCTAGAGCTTACATTGTAGCTAAGTTTGCCGCTGAGAGTTTGCAGTACGTTGGTAGGCAAGTTCCCCGTCCTGACTCGTGGGGTGGTTGGGCATTTACGCCAAAGCGTATTGAGTTCTGGCAAGGACGTGACAGCCGTCTGCACGATAGATTTCTCTTTTCAGATGAGAAAGAGGACGGCACTTGGAGAATAGAACGTTTAGCACCTTAGTAGATAAGCAATCTAAAATTATAATTAAAGATTAAGGGTGGAGAAACTAAGTTTCTCCACCCTTAATCTTTAATGTGATTGGGCTGGGATTCGAACCCAGGACCGATAGCTTAGAAGGCTATTGCTCTATCCAGCTGAGCTACCCAACCAGCAAGTCTTTTCTTAACTGCAGTGCAAAGATAGAAAAAATATAGATATGTAGCAAGTTTGAGGCTGAAATACTTTTGAAGTTTTAATTGTAAAGTTTAACTCCGTTTGATTTTTTTATCTAGTTGTAAGAATTGTGTTATTGTTTTTTAGCTTGTGAAATTAGAAATTTTACTTTATTTTTGCTAATTATAAAATTAATATAAATAATAATGTATAACAAACTGAAGTATCTTATTCTAGCTTGTTGCTGTATCCTCAGTGTGCAAGCTCAAGATTATGGTGATTACTATTATCTATATGATGATGAGTTTGAACCAACGGTCTTGATAAGTTCGGATCTAGTTTATCCATCAATGGGGTTAGCTTTCTCTAATGCCAAAGGGAGCAATACTCGTCTTATAGGTTGGAATATAGGTGTGGAGAACAAGTTAAGTGACTCTTGGGGGCATTGGTTTCAGTTCGACTACTTTCAAGAGGGGACAAAAGATCCAAAGCATCTAGATGATCCAATTTTTATGTTCTCTTCTGCTTTTAAGTATTACACTGGTGGGGACTTTGGCGAAGGATTTTATTTGCGTTCCAAATTGCTAGGATTAACTCAGATTACAGACAAGACACAGTTTCATTTAGGAGGTGGCTTGGGTCTTGGTTGGGACTGGCGTCTCTTGGGTAATGATAAAATTCGTTTTTTTGTGGACTTTGGTGTGAAGTTCGTTTTCTCAACCAATCATCTGAGCGACTACATTGAGCAGAATAAGGCTCTTACCGAAAAGCCTAAGTGGTGGGATAGAGCTTGGACGTTTATGAAAGATGAAACGGTTTATGGCTATCAACCGAATCGAATGTGGGATGCTTCTATAGGTTTGGTTTTTGCATTGTAATTTGATGAGTAAGGATAGGGTAGAGCTAGACTGGCAGTCTATAGGTTTTGATTATATAGAGACGGCTTGCAACGTTCGTTGCTATTATCGTAATGGAGCGTGGGGCGAACTAGAAGTTGATAAGTCGGCAGAGATAAGTATTCCTCTTGGAGCATCTTGTTTGCATTATGGGCAAGAAGCTTTTGAGGGGCTTAAAGCTTTTGAAGGTGTGGACGGCAGAGTGCGTGTCTTTCGTGCTGATGACCATTATGAACGCTTGTGTGAGAGTGCAGAGGCGATACTGATGCCGATTATTCCTAAAGAACTTTTTGATGATGCTATAGCCTTGTTACTAGAGAAGAATAGGGCTTATATTCCACCATACCAATCTGGAGCTACTCTTTATCTAAGACCAATGCTGATCGGTATGACGCCAAACGTGGTGGTCAAGCCTGCTCAAGACTTTACTTTTGTTGTCTATGCAACCCCTGTTGGTCCTTATTTCCGTTCAGGCATTCGTCCTTGTCGTATGCTGATGATGAGGGATTATGATAGAGTAGCACCTCGTGGTACGGGACATTGTAAGGTGGGGGGGAACTATGCCTCGGGATTTATGGCGGAGCATATTGCCAAAAGTGAAGGTTACGCTTCGGCAATCTTCCTAGACCCTTTGACGAAAACTTATATTGAAGAGTGTGGGGCGGCTAATTTCTTCGCTATTAAAGGCAATCGCTACATCACGCCTAAAAGTCAGAGTATCTTGCCTTCTATCACAAATAAGAGTTTGATGACACTGGCAAGAGAGCTGGGCTTAGAGGTGGAGGAACGTCCTGTTCCTATAGGTGAATTAGTTGACTTTGATGAAGTAGGAGCTTGTGGCACTGGAGCAGTCATCACGCCTATTGCCGAAATCAAAGACTATGACACTGGGCATACATATAAATATGGTAATGGTGAAGAGATTGGTGCTATTAGCCGAAAGTTATACGACTTATTACAAGCTATCCAGTATGGCAGAGTAGCGGATAAATACGGATGGACCTTGTCAATATTCAATTAATAGGAAGAATTTCTAATTTTTTTTGAGGACAAGGGACAATAATCAAAAAACTTCTTTATCTTTGTTAGCAGAATATTATTTAATTATTAATTGTAACTAAAAATGAATACTCCAAAAGAATTAAAGTACACTAAGGATCACGAGTGGGCTAAAGTAGAAGGTGATGTTGTATTAGTAGGTATCACAGACTATGCTCAAAAAGAATTAGGTGAAATCGTTTACGTTGATATTGACACAGTCGGCGAAGAGCTAAACGCAGAAGATGTTTTTGGTTCTATTGAAGCTGTAAAGACTGTATCTGACCTATTATTGCCTATTGAAGGAGAGATCCTAGAAGTAAACGAAGAGCTAGAAGATGCTCCTGAACTAGTAAACGAAGATCCTTATGGTAAGGGTTGGTTGGTAAAGATCAGACCAGCAAATATCGAAGACCTAGATAGTCTTCAGAGTGCAGACGAATATCAAGCTTTTATCGCAGGATAGACTTTTTATTTTAAGTAAGTAATTCAAGGAGTGTGCTAATGTAATATGTAGCCTCTCCTCGTTTTTTCTAAATAGTAATTAACATAATGCCAAAGCAAGAAGAAGAAAGTAAGTTCATCAAGAGTAATCCCTGCCTATATGAGCGTAGAGTAAGCTCTACTAGTCGTATCGGCAACCGTCCCATAGGAGGCAGTAATCCTATCCGTTTGCAGTCAATGGCAAACACTTCGACAATGGATACAGAAGGCTCAATAGAGCAGAGTATTCGTATGATAGAAGCGGGAGCTGATTATATACGTTTTACAGCTCAGGGCGTAAGGGAAGCTAAGAACTTAGCTAATATTCATCAAGCATTGGTACAGTATGAGATCCCTCTCGTTGCGGATATTCACTTCAACCCTAAGGCAGCAGACGAAGCTCTCTTGCACGTAGAGAAAGTACGTGTCAATCCTGGAAACTATGTAGATACTAAGAGCTCTAAGCCACGAGAGTGGACGCCTCAGCTACATCAAGAGTGTCACGAGAAGGTGGTAGAGCGTTTTGGGGCATTTATCAGAGAAGCCAAAGCTATGGGAAAAGCTATCCGTATCGGTGTCAATCACGGCTCTCTGTCGGAACGTATGTTGATGTTGCACGGCGATACACCCGAAGGAATGGTGGCAAGCTGTCTAGAGTATCTTGACGTTTGCCGAGAGAATGACTTTAGCGACATTGTCATCTCAATGAAGTCTTCTAATACAAGGGTGATGACGACGGCTGTTCGTCTATTGGTGGAGACATTGGATAGAGAGGGTTATCCTGCCTATCCATTACATCTAGGAGTGACGGAGGCTGGCGAAGGCGAAGATGGACGGATTAAGAGTGCTGTTGGTATTGGCTCGCTCTTGATGGACGGCATAGGAGATACGATACGTGTCTCGCTGAGTGAAGAACCCGAGTGTGAAATCCCAGTAGCGAGAACATTGGTGGACTATGTGCAAGGACGTAGTGAAATAGCTCAAGCCTATCATCATCTATTACCATCGTGGGAGGAGTACAAGTCTCTGATAGTTAATGAGCGTAGAGATGTTCGTTTGCCAAAAGCAATGCCTTTTGGAGGTAATATGCCTTTGGTTATCTCGGATAGAGATGGCTTCTATGAAGACTTGCAAGAGCAGGACGGCAAGCTCATCCTTGCTCGTTATGATGAATTGGTAGATGTACCTGTCTTCAAGACAGACTACACACAGATTGATGAAACCTCTTGTCATCATCTTCTTGAAGAACCAGATACCATCATCTTGCTGAATGCTCCTAATCATAACCCCGTTGCAGAGTGGCGTCTAGGTTTTGTGATGCTTCGCCGTCTAGGAATCAAGAATGCTATTGTCCTCTGTCATCATTATGATACGGATAAGATTGACGAGTTCCGTCTTCAGGCTGCTGCAGATGTTGGCACAATTCTATTAGATGGTTGGGCAAATGCTTTGTATCTAAGGGCGGACAACTTGGATTGCAAGCAAGTTGTCGCAACAGAGTTTGGTATCTTGCAGGCCACACGCCTCAGAATGAGCAAGACGGAGTTTATTAGTTGTCCTGGTTGTGGTCGTACGCTCTATGACTTGCACGACACTATTGCTCAGGTTAAGGAGGCAACACAGCACCTTAAAGGTTTGAAGATCGGCATTATGGGTTGTATTGTCAATGGTCCAGGGGAAATGGCAGATGCTGATTATGGTTATGTCGGTTCCTCACCAGAGAAGATTGACCTATATAAAGGACAGAAATGTGTTCGTCGTGGTGTGAAGCAGGTGGAGGCAGTACAAGAATTAATTAATTTGATTAAAATAGAGGGTGATTGGCAAGAGCCTAAAGCACAATAATGAATATGACGAAAGTAAAAATAATCAACAAGAGTAAGCACCCATTACCAGAATATGCTACAGAACTATCTGCTGGTATGGATCTTCGTGCTTCTATAGAGGAAGCTATTATCCTTAAACCGCTGGAGCGTTGCCTAGTAAAGACGGGCTTACATATTGAATTGCCAGAGGGCTTTGAAGCACAGATACGTCCTCGTAGTGGCTTGGCGTTTAAGTACGGCATTAGCCTTGTCAATAGCCCAGGGACGATTGATGCGGATTATCGTGGTGAGATAGGTGTTTTGCTGGTCAATCTATCTAATGAAGATTTCGTCATACAAGACGGTGAGCGTATCGCTCAGATGGTCATTGCTAGATATGAAAAGGTTTCTTGGAAAGATGCTTCGGAATTGACTACTAGCGAACGTGGTAGTGGTGGCTTTGGTCATACAGGTAAAAGTTAGTATCTTGCCTATAATATTAAATATAACAATCTTTTGGAGTATTCAAGAGAGGATAAGCACAAATAACAACTTTAGTAAAAGTAATTATGGAACATTTATTGTCAAAACGTATTAAGGCATTAGCCCCATCTGCAACACTTGCAATGGCAGCTAAAGCAAGTGAGATGAAAGCTCAAGGTATAGATGTTATCAGTCTTAGCTTAGGCGAGCCTGATTTTGACCCACCAAAGGCTGTCATTGAGGCAGCTCACCAAGCATTGGACGGCAATTACCATAAATATACCGTAGTCAATGGTTATAAGGAATTGCGTGAAGCTATCGCTCGTAAGTTCAAAAGTCAAAACAATCTAGACTATACACCTGAGCAGATTGTTGTTAGTACAGGGGCGAAGCAATGCTTGGCTAATCTAGCAATGACTTTGGTTGATGATGGTGATGAAGTGCTATTGCCTGCTCCATATTGGGTGAGCTATTCAGATTTGATACAACTAAATGGAGGTATCCCAGTAACGATGCAGACAACGGTAGAGCAAGACTTTAAGATTACTCCTGAGCAGTTGGAGAATGCCATTACAGACAAGACAAAAATGCTCTGGTTTAGTTCGCCTTGTAACCCATCAGGTTCGGTATATTCTAGAGATGAGTTAGAGGCTTTGGCTGTTGTGCTACGTAAATATCCAAATATTTTAGTTGTAGCAGATGAGATTTACGAGCATATCCGCTTCGAGGGAGAGCATTCAAGCATTGCAACATTAGATGGTATGTATGAGCGTACGATAACGGTCAATGGTGTCTCTAAAGGTTTTGCTATGACTGGTTGGCGTATAGGTTATATTGGGGCTCCATTATGGGTGGCTAAGGCTTGTACTAAGATACAAGGTCAGATCACGAGTGGAACGAATAGTATTGCTCAGCGTGCAACGATTGCTGCTCTAGATATGCCTCTGTCTGAAATCAAGTATATGGTTGATGAGTTTAAGGCACGTCGTGATCTTGTGCTAGGCTTATTGTCAGAGATTGAGGGGGTGAAGCTGACTAAGCCAGAAGGAGCATTTTATATCTTTATGGATGTGAGTTCGTTCTTTGGTTGTACACTTAATGGCGTAGAGATTAAGACTGCCTCGGATTTGTCTATGTATCTGCTAGAGTGTGCTAAGGTCGCAACAGTATCAGGTGAGGCATTTGGTGATACTAGATGTATTCGTCTAAGTTATGCGACAAGCCGAGAAGTTTTAACAGAGGCTGTTCGTCGTATCAAGGAGGCTTTGAGTTAGTAGGGTATTTACATCATTAATATAAAAAGGAATTGATATGAAAAAGAGTATAATAAGTTTTTTGATTGCTTTGTTATCAATGGGCTATTTCACGGAGCTTAAAGCTCAAGCTGAGGAAGTGGACGTAGATATTATGATCGAAGATTGTAAGTCTTGCGAAGATGATAACAAGGGTAAGGACAAGGTTCAGCTACGTTTAGACTATGGTATGGGCTTGGCAAAGGAACTGGTGCTTAATGCTCCAGTAATGATTGGTGCTCCAGAGCCTGAAATCAATGACAAGCTTTTGAAAGTTAGTAAGTTTGATTTTCTACTTCAATATAATGTGAATGATTATTTCTATTTTGCTTCAGGTCTTAGCTTCCGTAATACTGGTTCGGAAGCAATGCTCCGTGAGGATGGCAAGGATAGTGAGTTGCTACAGACTGTTAACGAACAGTTAGCAGTGCCGTTAAACTTAGGTTTTAGATTTAAGTTGAACAATAACTTCTCGTTTAATGCAGAGCTCGTTCCGTTTGTAGCTTACACATTGTCTTCTAAGTCTATGGAGAAAGATTTAAATATGAAGAGAACAATAATGTATGATAACCTTGATAGAGCATTCGACTCTGACGAGCGTCAGCTCTTTGATGCAGGTGTAGGTGCTGCTATAGGTTGTGATTGGAGAGCAATTACATTTAGACTTGGGGCAGACTTTGGTTTGTTAAATCAAGCTAAGCCTCAGGAGGCAAACAAGGACTACTCAATTAAGGGACAACAATATTATTTTTCAATAGGTTTCTTATTGTAAGTTTTATTTAAGATGAGTAATTTAGAATGTTAGCTTAACAGCAATTATGTAAGCTAGAATAATCTAATTAAATCAAAGGGAGCTAAGTTTCAGGACTTAGCTCCCTTTGATTTAATCTTTTTTGAGGTTTAGGAGAAACTATGCTAAATATCATAGTTTTTTATTGTGTAAAATATCATAAAAAACGTAAAAGATAAGATTTGTGTGTTATTCCTAGCTATAAGTAAGCTCTTAGGAGTCCTTTGATAGCTTAAATATCCTAAAATCTCTCTATTTAAGGAGAAAAAGTTCCTCTAAACTCGTTATATGAGTGTGAAAAAGTTTGTTATGTTTCTGAATTCTTAGTATATTTGTTTTTGGGTATATCATATCTAATTGTATGAGTGCCACAAAACAAGCAGAAAAATATAGTCAAAATATACTAATAGAGATGAGAAAAACTACTAAATTGGTGCAATTTGGTGCAATAGTTGTAATGGCTCTTGCTACAAGTTGTATATCTAATGGAAATGACAATCCTAATATAACTCCTAATCCCATTAACCCAGAGACAATAGAAACTCAACAAGGTATCGTAAAGGCTTTAGCAGGGCTACCAAATCCTGCTATCGTAAAGACTTGGGGAGCTGATGGCTCGGGTAATGTGAAGATGTTATCGTCAAATGATCCGATCGTAGCAGATGGTAAAACTCCTACAAGCGAACCAGTAGAAATTGGAAAGCCTGTCACTAATAAAGTTGTAGAAGGCGAAATGGCGGGTGTCCCAGGGCATTGGGTAACAACAGCTCATAAGTATGAGATTACTCACGAATATGACGAGCAGATCCTTTTAGATAGTCATAATGATGTGATTTATCCAGGTTCAGTCCTATTGTCAGACCAGATCGTAGATGGACGTTATGGAGCTGTAACAACAGTGCCTATTGGTCCTATCACGTTCTCTATCTCTGCTGCCGCTGGTACATTCAAGGGATCGGAAGAGATCTCTCACACCATCCCTGCTGATATTCGTATGAGTGATTACAGAAAACAATATAGTAAGTGGTGTAATCTTGATATGCAAGCTACTCCATCTATCGTGATGCACTCTATGGATGTAGTAAATTCTGAGTTTGATATTATGAGCCGTATGGGTGCAAATATTAGTCAGAATGATATGTTTAAGTTGAAACTCAACTTCGGCTTAGATTTTAATAGTAAGAAGAATCATATCTTCGGTCAATTCTTGCAACGTTCGTTCTCTGTAACGACTGACTTCCCTAAGACTGCTACAATCTTTTCTAAGTATGTACCAGGTGTTTTCAGATCTCGTCCAGTTTATGTGTCAAACATTAACTATGGTCGTATGGCATTTGTTTCTGTAGAGACAGACCAGCATCTAGCAGAGGTACAAGCAGCTTTAGACTTTGTTACTTCAAAGAATGAGAAGAATGTGGAGGCTGACTTAAGTGCTGAAGCAAAAGCAAAGAAACTATTTGAGAATAGTAAAATCAATATCGTTATAGTGGGAGGTGGAGCTTCTCGTCAACGTAAGTTCTTGAATAATGTTTCTATCGAAGGCTTTAGAGAATTTATGTCATCTGACATCCCAGTCAATGAGTTGATACCTGTTAACTTCCAACTTCGTTATGTACACGACAATTCTTTAGCTCGTATCATCACTACTCGTCGTTATCAAGTCGCTAACCAAGAGTTTATCCCTGACTTTGACTGCTTAACAGTAGATATGGCTGCAACAGGATTTATCACTTCTGGACCTGCAGGACTTGAGCCAGATAAGAAGAATGAAATCTTCGGTCAAGCTTATATGATTGACGGAACGCTTGAAAAGGGTACTCGTATAGATGGAGATCTTCTTAACATAACTGAGTGGTTGCGTGTGCCAGGTGATGGTAAGACTTTCTATCCTTATATGCAAGGTTCTCACTTGTTGAAAATTAAACGCAAAGCTGGAGAAAAGCCAGAAGACTTCTTGAAACGTCGTATTACATTTGTAACAGACCTTCAAGAGCAACAACCTGGATATACAATGCCTTATGGACAGGGTGTGTACGAAATGAGTATTGCTCAGTTGATTTCTATTGCAAACTCTATGGAACCAGGTTTCTTTGTGACAAGTCAACGTAAAGAATACTCTGCTAAGGTAAGAATAGAGGTTAAGGGTATTCAATACCTCAAAAATAACATCAAGATCCTAGACGGAAAGAATACTCAGAAGTAAGGATCTAAGCTTATAGCTTTTTCATAATAATTAAAAGATTGGGGAGTACTTCGTTACTCCTCAGTCTTTTTTTTGTACAGTCTTATTTATTAAATGCTATAATGAATGGAACTATTTTTCTTATTACGATAGGCTTATCTTGTCATATTAAGTCAATTTTGATATAAAATACCTATTTTTGTACGTAGAAATTAGATATAAAAGATATAATTATGAGAAGCTTGCTTAAACTACTATTTCATTTTGTGCTGATGTTTATCATTTCGGTGCTAATCTTTTGGGGAATTGTTTGGGGCTTGAATAGATATACTCGTCAAGATGAGATCATCAAAGTGCCAGAATTGAAAGGTTATTCTGTTGATGAAGCTATTGAGGTACTGAAAGAGCGTTCTTTGGTAGCTGATGTTGTTGATTCTATCTATCAAAAGGGCGAAGTGCCAAATACCATTTATGATGTTGTACCAGAAGAGGGCGAGAGTGTCAAACCGGGGAGAAAGATTTTCTTGAAGAAGTATTGTCTCTATCCTAATAAAGTTGTTATCCCTGAGATACAAGACTTGCCTATCCGAGCAGCTAGGGAGCGATTGAAGCGTCTAGGCTTTGATAATATCCAAGAGAGAGAGGTAGAGGGTATTCACAAAGATTTATGTGTAGGCTTGGAGCTACTGGGTGATACTGTTAGGATCAAAGCTGGAGAACGTTTGGCTTTGGATAGTCAGCTCGTCCTTCTTGTTTCAGGTAAGAAAAGTGAAGATATAAGCTTAGATGACTTGATCAGCTCAGATACTGTCGTGCCAGCTAGCTCGTCAGATAGTGTCTCTCAGCTAGACCCAGTAGAAGAAAAACCTGAGGATTGGTTTTAATGATGAAAGAAGAATTTGCACAATTGGAAAATATAGAAGAATTAGAACTTAATCCTTATCTAGATACGAACTTTGATGAAGGCTTTGATGATGAAGAGGAGTTATTTCAAAGCGTAGAGAAGGAAGGCGAGGATCGGCTTTACGAACATTTTCGTGTTGTCGTAGATGCTGGACAGAAGCTCTTGAGAATAGACAAGTACCTCGCTGATAGAATGACGAATACGACACGTAGTCGTATCCAACAAGCTGCTGAGGCTGGCTTTATCTTCGTCAATGATGTTGCCGTCAAGAGCAATTATAGAGTTAAACCTTTAGATCTTATCACACTACAGCTCCGCAGTCCTAAGCGAGAGTTGGAGATTATTCAAGAAGATATTCCTTTGGTCATTGTCTATGAAGATGAAGACTTACTTGTAGTCAATAAGCCTGCAGGTATGGTCGTGCATCCAGGACACGGTAATTATTCTGGCACATTGCTTAACGCTCTGGCATATTACCTCAAAGATGACCCTAATTATGACCCATCAGATCCACGTTTGGGGCTAGTACATCGTATAGATAAAGACACTAGTGGCTTGCTTGTCGTTGCTAAGAATCCCGAAGCTAAGGCTCACCTGAGTCTGCAGTTCTTCCACAAGACGACTAAACGTTCTTATAGGGCGTTAGTTTGGGGTCGCTTTGACGATGACGCAGGTCGTATAGAGGGTAATATAGGTCGTGATGAGCGAGATCGTTTGCAGATGGCAGTCTATCCAGTGGATAGTGGTAAGGGCAAGTCTGCTGTTACTCATTACAAGGTGCTTGAGGAGCTAGCTTATGTCTCGTGGGTTGAGTGTATCTTAGAGACAGGTCGTACCCATCAGATACGTGCACATATGAAACACATTGGTCATACGCTCTTTGCTGATGCTCGATATGGTGGTGATAAGGTCTTGTGGGGGAATAAATTCAGCCGTTACAAGCAGTTCGTAGCTAACTGTATGAATATTTGTCCTCGTCAAGCTCTACACGCTAAGACATTAGGATTTATTCATCCTCGCACAGGCGAAGAGATGAGCTTTGAGGCGGAGCTTCCTCAAGACTTAGCCGAACTATTAGAGAAATGGCGTGAATATTCTAAGCACGTAGAGGATTAATCTAGCAAGCTAAACGAATGTATCAACTCAAGTCTAAGTACCAACCCACTGGTGATCAGCCAGAGGCGATAAGACAATTGACCGAAGCTTTTGAGAAAGGAGTTAATTATCAAACTCTATTAGGTGTTACTGGTTCTGGAAAAACTTTTACCGCAGCTAATCTTATTGCGAATCTTGGACAGCCGACCTTGGTTCTTAGTCATAATAAGACCTTAGCTGCTCAGCTCTATTCTGAGCTAAAGTCTTTCTTCCCCAATAATGCTGTAGAATATTTTGTTTCATACTACGATTACTATCAGCCTGAGGCGTATATTGCTCACTCCGATACTTATATTGAGAAAGATATGTCTATCAATAAGGAGATTGAGAAGATGCGTCTGCGTACGACAGCCTCTCTGCTCTCTGGTCGTAAGGATGTGATTGTTGTTTCATCCGTCTCTTGTCTCTATGGTATGGCAGATCCTAGAGTTTTCTCTCAACAAATCCTCAGCATTAATCTTGGAGATAATTTTCTATTGCAAGACTTCACTCGCTCTCTAGTGAATATTCAGTATGTTAATGATAAGCTTACTTTTGAGAGTGGTTACTTTAGAGTTAAAGGCGACACGGTAGATGTTTATCCTTCAATAGAAGGTTACGATGGTGTCGCTTATAGAATTACTTTCTGGGAAGATGAGGTGGAGCGAATAGCTTCTTTTGACCCTAAGACAGGAAGAGAATACTGCACACTGACGAACCTTGTCATTCATCCCGCTAACCTTTTCGTAACTTCTAAGGAGCAAGTCAATCGTGCTATTGCTCAGATTCAGACAGATCTTAAGGAACAGGTGGAAGCTCTAGAAAGTGAGGGCAAGATGTATGAGTCTAAGCGTCTCTACGAACGTGTTACTTATGATGTGGAGATGATAAGGGAGCTAGGCTATTGCTCAGGTATTGAAAACTATTCTCGTTACTTTGACGGACGACAAGCTGGCGAACGACCTTTCTGTCTCTTTGACTATTTTCCTAAAGATTATCTTTTAGTCATTGATGAGAGCCACGTAACAATTCCTCAGATTAAAGCGATGTACGGAGGTGATAAAGCCAGAAAGTCTAGCCTTGTTGGATATGGTTTTCGCTTGCCTTCGGCGTTAGACAACCGTCCTCTGACATTTGACGAGTTCAGCGAATTAAGTCCCAAGACATTATTCATCAGTGCCACACCTGCAGAATACGAATTAGAGAAGTCTGAGGGAGTTCTCGTTGAGCAGATTATCCGTCCGACAGGTTTGCTAGATCCATTGATTGAGGTGCGTCCGACAGAACATCAAGTTGATGACCTAGAGGAAGAGATACAAAAAGCTATAGAGAATGAGGAGCGTGTCCTCGTTACAACGCTTACTAAAAGAATGGCAGAGGAGCTATCGGAGTATCTATTGAAGCATCAAGTCTCTTGTGCTTATATTCATAGCGATGTAGATACGCTTGATAGGGTGAAGATTATGGATGACCTTAGAGCTGGTATCTATGATGTCTTGATAGGAGTGAACTTGCTTCGTGAGGGCTTGGACTTGCCCGAAGTAGCTTTAGTGGCTATCCTTGACGCAGACAAGGAAGGTTTCCTAAGATGTCATCGTTCATTGACACAGACTGTAGGTCGTGCCGCTCGTAACGTTAATGGGCGTGTCATCTTCTATGCTGACAAAATCACAGACAGTATGCGTCAGACGATGGATGAGACGATGCGTCGCCGTCAGATACAGATGGATTATAACGAAGCTCACAACCTGAAGCCAACACCTATCGTCAAGGAGCAGAAGTCTATCTTTGCTAAAGAGAAGTCTGAGGCTCAAGTAACGGAAATTAATAGCGAAGACAAGGCAATTAACCTTGCTAAGCTCTCTATTGATGATTTGAAACAACTTGCCGACCAGACAAAAGAACGAATGTATGAGGCTGCTGAAGAATTAGACTTTATCAAGGCAGCAAGTCTGAGGGATAAGTTCCAAACAATTAGTAAGGAATTAGAAAAAAGACTTTAGTTAATTAGATCTATAAGTAAAATAGGCTGTGTCAAAATATAAGTTTTGGCACAGCCTATTTAAGTGTATTACTTAAAGTGATGATTAGCATACTCAAGTATATAAGCTAGTTCAAATCTTGAAAGAACGAAGCTATTTGCCTATTATAAAACACGTTTAGATTGCTTTTTATTAATGTTTATTCAGTCTAAGAGAATAGATATTGAGAGTATTTCCTTAGTTTGGGAATATTTGAGCTGAGTTTCTAAAAAGTTCCTAGGACAAATGAAAATAACTGTCCTCGCAACTTAAAAATTTCTAGGACAAACTTTAGCTGTTTGTCCTGAGTTTTGGGACGGCTTGAGCTTGCTCATAAGCAAAAAAATAGTGGTAAGCAATTAAGCTTACCACTATTTTCTGTTATGTTATACCTTAAACTATTCTCTATCTCCTAGGAAACGTAGCAAATATAAGAATAAGTTGATGAAGTCTAGGTATAATGACAAAGCTCCTAAGATAGAAAGTTTGTCTGCAACTTCCTTATTATCTTGATACTGAACCAACATTGCTTTGATTTTATGAGTGTCATAAGCTGTTAGCAATGTAAATACAACAACACCTACTGCAGAAATCACTAGGCTTAACATACCGCTACCTAAGAAGATATTTACAACTCCAGCAATTATTAAACCAATCAATGCCATTAATAAGATATTTTTCATCTTAGATAGGTCAGACTTAGTAAAGTAACCATACAACGCCATTACACCAAACATACTAGCTGTGATGAAGAAAGTCTGTGCAATTGATGTAGCCGTGTAAGCTGCAAAGATGAAGCTTAGCGTAAGACCATTGAGCAGAGCATAGATGGAGAATAGTATCGTTCCTGTGGCAAAACTCAAGGATAAAATTCTAGCACTCAAGAACCAAACTAAAGCAACTTCGGCAATCATCAAGCCATAGAAGATTGCACTGCTTGATGCAATGTCATAGAATAGACCGCTGTTGTAAGTTAGGAACGCTGTAATACCAGTAATCCCTAAGCCACAAGCCATCCACATAAAGACACGCAAGACAAGAGATGAGACACGTGTCTGCAGGTCGTCATAAACGTATTCAACGTTATTGTTTGAATTGTAATTCATAATATAAATTCTTTTAATTTATTGTTTTAATATTCTTACTTTATTTTCTAATTTATTGCTCATTATCCTCTAGCAAGTTCTGACTAAAACCAACAAGATGACGAAGATTGACGAGCAATTCAGTCGTTTCTTGAAGCATATTCATATACACTAGGGAAACCTTGAGCATATCTTTGCCTCCAGAGTAAGTGCGTTTCATTTGATCCTTACGCATTTCTTTGACTTTCTTGCGTAGCTCCTTACCCATAGCCTTCGTTTTCTTAACCTCTGACATATTCTTATTCGAGATTAATAGAGAGACTTGCTCAATGTAGCTCAATACTTCCTCTCTGACAGGGATAAACTCTTGGACAAATTGCTCTGGCATTGGATTGAAGTTGTTGGCAATATGCTCCTTGCACACGACTGTTGAACGCTCCACAGCATAAGTCATCTGCAGACAAGCATTAGCACCCAAGTGAAACCACATATTTTTCTCCAACATATCCTCATTGGATAAGCGACGAAGGGCGATAGTCTCCTTACGTCTCATAGCTTTGAACTTACGTTTGTGAGCTTCGCTGTCTTCTTGCAAGTCAGACAACGCTCCTAAGTCTTCTTGTAAGAAGCCAGATGTTAGTTGTACATAGTCATTAGCTACGTTTTTTAAGTGACGAACTTGATTAAGACGAACGTGCTCCGAAATCAATGACCAAAGTTTCTTGTCTTCCTCTGTATTCATTATCTCAATGAATAGCTCGTCGTCAGCTTCTTTTTTCTTTTTGCCGAAGATATGGCTAGAGAATAGAAGAGAGATTGCTAAGATGATACATAGCCCCATTGCGATGAAGCCTCCGTAGAACATTGCTAGAGCAATAGTTCCTGCAATTGTAAACGCTCCTGCTGCAGTCATAAACCAACCTCCGATAACGCTGAATACACCTGTTAGACGACTTACTGAGCTTTCTCTGCCCCAAGCTCTATCGGCAAGGGCTGTACCCATAGCAACCATAAATGTTACGTATGTTGTAGAGAGTGGTAACTTATAAGATGTACCAACTGAAATCAATAAGGCTGCAAGTACGAGGTTTACCGAAGCTCTGATAAGGTCAAAAGCAGCTCCTTTCTCTAGAGCTACGCCCTCTCTAGAGAAGCGTTTGTTGATCCAAACTTTGACTGGAACAGGAGTTACGCTACCTACAGCGTCAGACATCTTGCTCGCCATTCGTACGATACGACGAGATAGACGAGAAGAACCAAAGCCGTCCTCTGCATCATCTTGACTAGACAAGCTTACCGAAGTTTTGATGACATTCTGAGCAGACTTAGAGAATACCAAAGCGAGTACCATTACCATACCAGCACCAATAAGATAATATAGTGGTGTTGTAGCTGGGTCATTATTCGCTCCCATTAGGTAGTGCATATAATCGCCAGCTCCGTTAAGAGAATAGTCTTGATAAGCAGACAACCCTGAGAGAGGAATACCGATAAAGTTCACAAGGTCATTACCAGCAAAAGCTAGCGAGAGGGCAAACGTACCTGCCAAAATGATAATCTTGAAGACATTGACCTTTAACCAATGTAGCACTTGCATCAGTATCGTTGAAGCGACAAAAGTTCCGAGGATAATATAGGTACTGTAAGTTGTCAGTATTTCCTTTGCGTCCTCAGTCATAAAAGCTGCTTTCTTAAAGCCTTTGAAGATCAAGAAATAGATGATACAAGTCAAGGCAAGTCCGCCGAAGATACCAGCTAAATAGTTTAGCTTTTTCTGATAATTAAAAGTAAAGATGATACGCGTAATGTACTGCACGAGCATACCAAATATGAATGCGACTGCTACGGACATAAAGATAGCTATGATAACCTGCAGAGCCTTGGATGTATTAATAAGCTGATGAAGTTCGAAGCCCTCTATGCCAGTACTAACTTTTAACATTGAGATGCAAAATGAAGCACCTAAGAGGTTAAAAATCATAGACACTGTAGTTGATGTCGGCAAGCCTAATGAGTTGAAGATATTCATTAGGATAATGTCACTGACCATTGCTGTCAAACAGATAATCATTACCTCCATAAAAGTAAAATGCTCAGGATGGTAAATACCATTCCGAGCAATATCCATCATACCATTACTTAGAGACGCCCCAAGCAAAACCCCAATACCAGCAACGGCAAGGATAACCTTAAAGGGTGCAGCTTTCGCCCCAATAGCTGAGTTGAGAAAGTTAACAGCATCATTGCTAACGCCGACGGTAAGGTCTATAATAGCCAAAATACCGAGAAACATTACGATGCAGAGAAAAATCCATTCCATAATACTTATTCCTTATTTTATAATTATTTAATTTCAATAAAACCTTTCATCATCGTTAGGAACTCTTCTTCTGAGATGAGTTGAACACCTAACTTAGTTGCCTTTTCCAATTTTGCTGGTCCTACTTTGTCGCCAGCAAGGATGAAGTCCGTGTTTTTAGAGATAGAACTTGACAATTTCGCTCCATATTGCTCTAAGAATTTCTTGTACTCATCACGCGTATAATGAACAAATGTACCACTTATCACACAAACTTTAGCATTTATAGGGCTCTTTTTTAGGATATTTTGGTCAATAGGCTCTTCTACGACTTCTTCTAGTTTCAAGCCAAAGCTTTTGAGTTCCTCAATAAGAATTAGATTTTCTTCTTTGGCAAAGAAATCTAAGATACTCTGAGCCATAATAGGACCGATGTCTTCCACAGCACAGAGTGTCTCAAGTGTTTGAGCTTGGAGCGTGTCAATAGAAGGGAATACTTTAGCCAATGTTTTGGCAGAAGTCTCGCCTATATGACGGATACCTAAGCCAAAGAGTATTGCACTATAAGGACGACTTTTGCTTAACTCAATAGAAGCGATTAGATTATTAGCACTCTTTTCCTTAAAGCCGTCTAGGTTCTGAATGTCTGTAGCTGTCAATCGGTACAAGTCAGTAATGTTAGCCAGTAGCCTAGCTTCAAAAAGTGCTTCAATTGTTTCAGGACCAATGCGAATATCACTTGCTTTGCGAGAGCAATAATGCTCAATACGTCCCATCTGTTGAGGCGAACAAGTCTCTTTATTAGGACAGAAATAGGCACTCTCTCCTACGACACGCTCTAGCTGAGTTTGACAAGCTGGACAATGAACTGGAAATTCTACAGCTTCAGAGAAGAGGTCACGCTCTGGAGCTTCTACGCCAACGATTTTAGGGATAATCTCACCACCTTTCTCTACAAGAACAGTGTCGCCGAGGTGTAAGTCTAGAGATTTAATGAAGTCTGCATTGTGCAATGAGGCACGTTTGACGATAGTCCCCGACAATTGCACAGGACTAAGGTTAGCTACTGGCGTAATAACACCTGTACGGCCTACTTGATAAGTAACAGATTCTAGAGTTGTTTTCTGTTGCTCAGCCGAGAACTTGTAAGCTATAGCCCAACGAGGAGACTTAGCAGTGTAACCCATCTGCTCTTGAGAAGGAATGTGGTTCAGTTTGAGCACTACGCCGTCAGTTGCTACAGCTTCGTCAAAGCGATCCACGTCCCAGTGGTCTAGAAATTTATAAATGTCCTCTAAGCCTTTGCATACTCTCATCGCTTGAGATATTTTGAACCCCCACATGCGACACATCTCCAGCCTTGCCGAATGACTTTCTGGTAGATTATCTTCGTCTGCTAGCAAGTAATAGAAATAAGCGTCCAAGCGACGAGAAGAAACCACCTTTGGGTCTAGAAGTTTAAGCGTACCACTTGCGGCATTGCGAGGATTAGCGAATGGTGTTTCTCCTGCTTCTGCTCGCTCTTGATTGATACGTTCGAATTCTTTGAAAGGCAATAATACCTCCCCCCTAATCTCAAAACGCTGAGGATAGCCTTCACCTTGCAACTTTAATGGGATAGAACGAATTGTCCTTACGTTAGCTGTTACATCATCGCCAGCTACGCCATCGCCTCTTGTTACGGCTCTGATGAGCAATCCATCTTCATATATCAGCGAGATAGATAAGCCATCATACTTGAGCTCTGCATTAATCTCAATGTTGCCACTGACTTCTTTCTCAATACGTTGGTAGAAATCACGCACCTCGTCATAATTATAGGTGTTAGACAGCGAAAGCATTGGGTGTTCGTGCTTGACTGAGGCAAAGCTCTCAGTCTTATCCGAGCCTACTCTCTGCGTTGGCGAATCTTCTGTTACTAGCTCTGGATGTTCTTGCTCCAGATCCTCTAAATTTTTGAGCAGATAGTCAAAAGTCTTGTCATCAACCAAAGACTCCGAAAGAACATAATAATGATAGTTATAGAGATTTATCTGATCTCTTAATAGCTTTATTTTATCTTTAATTACCTCCATATTTGATAATATATAAGATTTTGAAACGCTCCATTGAGCCAATACCAATCTTTTAGTACTGCCGTTTTGTGAAATCCAGCTCGTTCAAACAAATGACGAGCAGAACTATTTGTCTCTAAGGTCTCGGCATAAATCATTCGGCAGTTAAGGACAGCAAAAACGTACTCTTTGATACACTCCAGAGCCTCTATAGCATAACCTTTATTCCTATGCTTCGGTTCTAAATATACACCTAATGCTAACTTTTGGTGCAAGGCTTCGTAATTGAGAAGTTGCACATAACCAAGGGCTTCCTTAGTTTCCTTATCCTCTAGCAATAAATAAAGTTGCCCCTCATCTACAATAGATGATGGGGCATAAACTACATAGTCTCTGATAAATTTATATGATAATGGATTCAGCGTCATAGACGAAGACCAAGTCTGAATATCATTCTCCCAACGGTAGATAGTATCTACGTCAGACTCTTCAAAAGAACGAAGTCGTAATCTCATTGTCTCCAATCCAGCAACACTCATAGGGCTATACACTTATTGTGTCTTCAAATCGTGTCCTACTGATGATTGAACGTCCTAGTGTCAGTTCATCGGCATACTCAATCTCATCACCAATGGCAACACCACGAGCAATGATGGACGTTCGGATATTCTTCTCCAGAGCATTAATCTGACGATGAATGAAGAAGTTCGTTGTGTCGCCCTCCATAGTAGAGCCTAGAGCTAGGATCACTTCATCTACTTCGTCCTCTTGGCAACGCTTCAGAAGACTAGCGATCTCTAGATCATCTGCACCAATGCCGTCAATAGGCGAAATTACTCCGCCCAAGACGTGGTACAAGCCTCTATACTGCCCCGTATTCTCTATTGCCATAACATCTACAACATTACGAACGACACAGACGAGGCGACTATCTCTCGTCGGATTAGAGCAAATGGCACAGCATTCCGTATCACTTATATTATGACACTTATGACAATAGAGGATGTTCTCTCTCATGTTGACGATAGCTGTAGCTAAGCTCATAGCTTCGTCTTTGGGACTAGATAAGATATGTAGAGCTAGTCTCAGAGCTGTCTTGCGTCCTATACCTGGCAGACAAGACAATTCTTCCACAGCACGTTCTACTAAACTTGATGGAAATCTCATTTATTCTCCTACCGTTCTCTCAATTTCTTTACCATTCTTGTCAAAGAACTTATATTGAAGAAAAGCTAAGCTATCATCAGCCGTTATCTTAACCCTTGGTCCGATAGAGAATTTCCATTTCATAGCTATCGATGGGAAACCTTTTGTTAGGTGCGAGCTAACAAATGGATTAACGTGCACGTTGATATAGTCCAGCTTCTCTTCAAAGATAAATCGTTCTAATTCGCCTCTTAGGTTCTCAATGAACGTAATTGACGATGAGATCTTTCCTTTTCCTTGACACGAAGGACATACTTCTTCTGTCTTGACGTGAATGACATCTCTTACTCGCTTACGAGTGATCTGCATTAGGCACAGCTTCGTCAATGGATAGACATCAGGCTTGGCTTTGTCAGCTTGGAGTAGCGAACACATTGTATTAAATAGAGCTTGCTTGTTCTCTTCGTCTCGCATATCAATGAAGTCAATCATAATGATACCTCCCATATCTCTTAGGCGAAGCTGACGAGCAATCTCTACAGCTGCCAAGCTGTTTACTTCTAGGGCAATCTGTTCTGCCGAAGCATTTTTTTTGAATGACCCAGCACTATTGACATCAATGACGTGCATTGCCTCTGTCTGTTCTATGATTAGGTTAGGAGGAGTCTTACCACTCTCTAGTTTGACCTTACGACCAAGTAGCTTCATCATCTGATGAGTTACACCTGTTGCATTGAAGACATTACGTTGTTTGCTGTCGTAGTATTCTACTTGCTTCGTCTTACCTATAGAGACTAAAGAAACATAATCTTGAATGTCATTATAAACGTCTCTATCATTGACGATGATCTTATCAAAATCACTTCCACTCTCACGGATAAGAGACAAGATTCTATCTTTTTCTTTGTAGATAAGTCCTACGTTACGCTTTACATTCGCACGACCAGACTGAGGTACTCTCAAAGCTTTAGTAAGGAATGTTCTTAGCTTCTTGTAGCAGTCATTCCATTTCTCTAATAAGTCTTTGAGTTCATTGACTAGAGTCTCTTCATCTTTGCCATTGCCAGCAGTACGTACCGTTACGGTTACGCCCATTGGCTTGTTTTTCTTGATAATAGACTTGAGACGTCTAACTTCTGCTTTTGCCGAAATTTTCTTTGATATCTTAATATGCCCTCTCTCGTCTTTATCATCTGAGAAAGGTGTCAGAATAAGATTATGTCCGATAAATGATATTTCGGTAGATACAGATGCAGGTTTAGTCGATATAGGTTCTTTGACAATTTTAACCAATAGATCACAGTTGTGTTTGAGACAGTCTAGGCAACTAGTTTTGTTCTCTAGCTTAGCTTCTAGCTGTGGATCTTCTTGGTAAGTTTGCTCAAGGATTGTCTCTAGTGAACTATTGCTTCCACTCTTAATATCCTTAGTGATAAGATCTACAAACTTTTGAGAATACAGCATACTCCTCTGCACAGGCTTTTGCACAGATGATAGGAAGACCTGAGATGACTCGCCAATCTCTACGAATAGGGCAGTCTTCGTCGTATCCTGCCTGATATTCACACGAGAGAGATAGACATTTCCCGTTGTATAGGTAACATCTTGATCTTCTTCGTGTAGCTCTACGAGTTCTTCATTCTCTAGGATAGCAATTCTATTGCTTGTCTCCGTTACATCTACTACAAATTTCCTTTTCAACTCTTGCATATATATTCTGTTAAAAGCAAGAAAGAGGGGCAGAAGATTATTTCTTCAGGCTCCTCTCTCTTATTGATTTAGAAAATCCTATCACTATTTCTTTTTATGACGGTTCTTCTTAAGTCTTTTCTTACGCTTATGAGTCGCCATCTTATGACGTTTTCTTTTTTTTCCGCTTGGCATAACTTTTTATTTTTATGGTTCTACAATTATTAATTCCTAGTTTATTATGTTATTTGAGACTAAGCGTCCTTCTCTTGTACTTGTTGAGAGAAAACCTTTGAAGGCTTAAAGAATGGTACACGACGAGCTGGGATCTTGATTGTCTGAGCCTTTGAAATATCACGTGCTGTCTTTTCTGCACGTTGCTTGATA
>PDWI01000811.1_pt1 | contig 51102 bp, 44 predicted proteins | sample 1430891 | NCBI WGS metagenome assembly PDWI01 (sample SAMN01162508, study PRJNA174530) | Oral metagenome, whole genome shotgun sequencing project. | biome: Marine environment; feature: Marine mammal; material: Swab sample of the gingival sulcus; isolation source: swab sample of gingival sulcus... | reverse complement strand
AAGCTTGCTTACGCCGATGGTACTGCACGGGCAACTGTGTGGGAGAGTAGGAAGCCGCCAAAATAATAGCCTGACCTTTTTTTTTATTTTAAGATTTAACAACTTTAGATTATTTTTTTTCAGTATATTGTATTTTTGTTTTCTTCCGGTTTAATTTTTGCTTTATTACATCAAATGATTCCGGCTTTAATTTAAAAAGTCTTCATGTATTTTAACAATTCTTTATTTTTCAATTGTTGCTTTAATGAGTCTTCTGATGATTTTCGGGGGATGCGCCGAAGCAAATAAACCTGCTGATCCCGGTAACGGAGACGATTCAAATAAAAGATTTTCGGAAGCAGGATGTTCCTGCCCTGATGTTTTACATTTTATTTCTCTTAAAGATTATGCGATAACGTATTTATCGAAACTTAGCTAAATAAGCAGTATTATTGCTAACACGACAAAAGATTTTTGGCTGATCGTTGTGTGGAAGGCGTTTGTCCTCATTACGGAGAACCGGGAGCCGGAGCGATCAATATTATATGTTACTCAAAAAATCATCAATAAAGGAATTAAAGTAAGCATTAAAATAAGAAAGGTTATTGAATTAAAAGAGGAAATCAGGCTCGGAAATAAAAAGAGGCTGCCTAAAATATCAGGCAACCGATTAAAGTATTATCAAATATCAAAACGATCGGCATTCATAACTTTTACCCAAGCTTTAACAAAATCATGCACAAATCTTTCTTGATTGTCATCTTGGGCATAAAATTCCGAATAAGCTCTGAGAATTGAATTAGAACCGAAAACCAAATCAACTCGGGTTGCCGTCCATTTTACTTTTCCTGTTTTTCTTTCTATTACTTCATACAAATTATCACCTGCCGGTTTCCACGTATAACTCATATCGGTAAGATTTACAAAGAAATCATTTTCAAAAGTCCTTCCCTATCGGTAAAAACTCCGTGTTTTGTATCTTTGCAGTTAGTTCCCAAAACTCTCATTCCGCCTATTAATACGGTCATTTCGGGAGCCGTCAGCCCCATTAATTGAGTTCTGTCGAGCAACATTTCTTCCGGTTGCGCGGCATATAATTTTTTCTGCCAATTTCTGTATCCGTCATGGAGAGGTCCAAAACATCAAAAGATTTCTTGTCTGTCATTTCTTCGGTTGCATCACCTCTGCCTTGCGTAAACGGAACTTTAATTTTAAATCCTGCTTTTTCTATTGCTTTTTCAACAGCCGTGCTTCCGCCCAAAACAATTAAATCGGCAAGGCTTACTTTTTTTTCTTATTCAGCCTTAATTTCCTCAAGTTTGGCGATGACCTTATTCAGTATTTCAGGTTCATTTCCTTCCCAATATTTTTGCGGAGCAAGACGAATTCTGGCTCCATTGGCACCGCCTCTGAAATCTGATCCTCGGAAAGTTCTGGCGCTGTCCCAAGCAGTATTGATTAATTCTTTTGAGGTCAAACCGCAATTCAAAATTTTCTCTTTTAAAGCATCAATTTCCTTTTCTGTCAGCGTATAATTTGCTTCGGGAATCGGGTCTTGCCAAATAAATTCTTCTTTCGGGACATCTGCTCCGAGGTAACGACTTTTAGGTCCAAGATCACGATGGGTAAGTTTAAACCAGGCTTTTGCAAAGCATTCCGCAAAATATTCGGGATCTTTATAGAATCGTTCAGATATTTTCCTGTATTCGAGATCCTTTTTTAATGCCATATCAGCATCAGTCATCATTGGATTTCTGCGAATATTCGGCATATGAGCATCAAAGGGTTTGTCTTCTTCCTTAATATTAACAGGTTCTCATTGGAAAGCCCCGGCAGGACTCTTCTTGAGTTCCCAATCATAAGTCAGTAAAAGATAAAAATAGGTGTTATTCCACTTATCGGGATTAGTCGTCCAAGCACCTTCCAATCCGCTGCTTACCGTATTTTCGGCATTGCCTTTTCCTTGGGGATTACTCCAACCAAAGCCTTGCTCCGTTACGGGAGCTTCTTCAGGAGCAGGTCCTAAAACTTCTGCGTTGCCGTTTCCGTGAGCTTTACCGATTGTATGTCCTCCGGCAGTCAAGGCTACGGTTTCTTCATCATTCATCGCCATCCTGGCAAAAGTAACTCGCATGGCTTGAGCGGTTTTCAAGGGATCAGGTTTCCCGTCCACTCCTTCGGGATTTACGTAAACAAGTCCCATTTGAACGGCAGCAAGAGGATTTTCCAATGATTTCTCGTCTTCTTTATTGCTGTATCGGTTTTTACCGAGCCATTCTTTTTCAGCTCCCCAGTAAATATCTTTTTCGGGATGCCAAATATCCTCGCAACCGCCGGCAAAACCTATAGTCTTAAACCCCATGGATTCATAAGCCATATTTCCGGCAAGGATCATTAAATCTGCCCATGAAAGTTTATTCCCGTATTTTTTCTTGATAGACCAGAGCAATCTTCGAGCTTTATCCAAATTAACGTTATCGGGCCAACTGTTCAGAGGCGCAAAGCGTTGATTACCCGTATTTCCTCCGCCTCTGCCGTCAGCAATACGATATGTTCCGGCGCTGTGCCATGCCATTCTAACCATTAAACCGCCGTAATGTCCCCAATCTGCGGGCCACCATTCTTGACTTTCCGTCATCAGGTTTTTCAAATCTGTTTTAACTGCTTCCAGATCCAGTTTTTGAAATTCTTCTGGATAATTGAAGTCTTTTCCCAACGGATTGGTTTTAGTGTCATGTTGATGTAAAATATCAAGATTTAAAGACTCCGGACACCAACTCATAACCGAATGTTGCGATCCGGTATTTCCGCCGTGCATGAAAGTGCATTTACCCTGTTTTGATTTTTCCATTATATCTCCTTTACTAATAAAATACTCAGTCAAAAAATTGCTGAAAGTTCTATTGCTTATTTTTTGTAACCTTAATCTGAAGCATGATATCATTAATGACATAACCTTCTATTTTTTTCTTTTTAAAGTAAGCTTCAAGAATCTTGTCTAACTCCTCATCATGGTAGTCTGCTATCAAATCAGACTCTTCGCAATATAAATGATGATGATTTTCAACTCGCCCGTCATATCTCATAATATCTTTATCTGTTTTAACTTTTTTTATCAGATTATTCCTGACAAAAGTATCCAGTACTTTGTAAACCGTGCCTACCGCAATACCGGGATATTTTTTATTTATTTCCTCAATAATATTGTCGGCAGAAGGATGATTTGCCAAGCTGTAGATTGTTTCTAAAATAATTACTCTTTGCGGTGTAGCTTTCAACCCTTTTTCCGAAATTATTTTTCTGATATTCTCCAGTGAGTTCATTTACTTTCTCCTAGATAAGAATTATTCTCTTTTAGGAATAAAAATAAATTGGTCTCACAGGTGTCAAGACATTTTATTTTTTAAGATGAGTTATAATAAAAAATTGCAGGATAAAACGTTAAATATGAAAGATTAATAAACATTTTGAAAAATATACAGTTAAGTTGATTGAAAATAAAATACGAAAGAATAAAAATTACTTTTTGAGACACTGCCTGCTAAAAAAACATGATTCATTATAAAGCGGAGAAATCCTTAAATTTATTCATTTTCCTTCTTTTCTTAAATCAAGGGTAAACATACCGGATTATATTTAATTCATCCGGAGTCTCTCCAACAGTGTTCCTGAATATCCTGACTGCAATTTTGAATTTGACTCAAAAGACATAATACATAAAACTGCATGAATCATTGAAGAAAAACAAATTTTTTGATAATAATTATTATTCTGTAAGTTAATAAACGGAAAAATAAATAATGAGGAATTTTATGAATGAAATAATTTGTCCTAATTGCAAAAAAGCTTTCAAGGTTGATAAAGCAGGATTTGCCGACATAGTTAAGCAGGTTAGAGATCATCAATTTGAAGAAGAATTATCCGAAAGACTTGCTTTAGCTGAAAAGGAAAAATTGAATGCCGTAAAATTGGTTGAAGCGGACTTTAAAAACAAGTTGCAAATAAAATTGGCGGAGAAAGATAAAAATATCGCTGCCTTGAAAGCTGAAAATGAGACGGAACTTGCAGAAAAATTATCTGAAAAAGAAATTCTTATTTCAGAAATGAAATCCAAAATAGAAAGATCTGAAAGCGAAAAAAAATTAGCAGTTTCTGAAGCGGTAAAAAAAATTGAAAAAGAACGAGATGCTCTTTTAAATAATTTGAAAATAAAAGAAACGGAAATGGAAGCAGCCGTAAAATTAGCTGAATCCGATATAAAAAAAACATTGAGAGAAGAATTGGCTGAGAAAGATAAATACATTGTTGCATTGAAAGCTAAAAATGAAGCAGAGCTTGCGGAAAAACTATCTGAAAAAGCAATTCTTATTTCAGAAATGAAAGCAAAAATAGAAAAATTCGAGAGTGAAAAGATGTTAGCTGTCTCGGAAGCAACTAAAAAGATTGAAAAAGAACGAGATGCTCTTTTAAATGACTTGAAAATAAAAGAAACAGAAAATAAACTTATTGAAAAATCCGTTAAAGAAGAATATACGAATAAGTTGACGGCAAAAGAAGAAACAATCAGAATGAAAGATGCCGAGATTGCGCGTTTACGTGATTTTAAACTTAAACTTTCTACAAAAATGGTAGGCGAAACCCTTGAGCAACATTGTGAAACAGAGTTTAATAAACTTAGATCAACGGCATTTCCCAAAGCATATTTCGGAAAAGATAACGATGCAAGCAGCGGTACTAAAGGCGATTTTATTTATAGAGAAACAGATGAATCGGGAAATGAAATTATTTCCGTAATGTTTGAAATGAAGAATGAAAACGAGGCGACGGCGACAAAGAAAAAAAACGAAGATTTTTTTGCAAAGCTTGATAAAGACCGTAAAAATAAAAACTGTGAATATGCTGTTTTGGTTTCTTTATTGGAGTCTGAAAGCGAGTTGTACAATAACGGTATTGTTGACGTATCTTACAAATATCAAAAAATGTATGTTATCCGACCTCAATTTTTTATTCCTATCATTACTATTCTTCGCAATGCCGCAATGAACTCATTGCAATACAAGCAGGAACTTAATTTAATAAGAAATCAGAATATTGATATTACTAAATTTGAAGAAAAAATAGAGTCGTTTAAAAAAGGTTTTGCTTATAATTACGATTTGGCAAGCAGGAAGTTTAAAACTGCGATTAATGAAATAGATAAAACAATAATTCATCTTCAGAAGACAAGGGATGCTCTTTTATCTTCTGAAAATAATTTACGTCTTGCCAATAATAAAGCAGATGATTTGACAATAAAAAAACTTACCTTTGGCAACCCTACCATGAAGAAAAAGTTTGATGCCGTGAGAGATAAAAGTAAATAAAGGGCGATAATGTAAAATTCGGAGCCGTAAAATTTATGACTCCGAAATAATTATTTTAATTTAAAAGTATTGCGGTTGAATAAATAAAATATTATTGCATTATCCGTAAACTTTAATTATACATGTTGAAACTGCAAATGATAAAGGGGCAAGAGTTTTATTTTAAGGAATTGACAAAAAATTTTTTAACCATATCGGGATCTTTGTATTTTCCGAAAAGACACATTAATTTTATTCTTACTTTTTGTCCTCTTTGGTCTCCGCCCAGAACAGCTCCCAAACTTTGCAAATGCTTTCCGCCTCCGTCGTAACCGTATTGAGCTAAAACTCTTCCTGAATAGGCTCGGGAAACTATCACTACCATTATTCCCGCTTCAATTGCTTTTTTTATGGCTTCTACTATTGTAACCGGAACGTTTCCCCGTCCGAATGCTTCTATAACTATTGCTTTGGCTTTGTTGTCTATTGAACTTTGAATAAAATGATCTCTCATTCCGGAAGTGCATTTTATCAGGTCAATATCTGTATCTATTTCAGTTGTCCAAATTCTTTCTTTGCGCGCTACTTGACGATAATATACCACCTGATCGGGATCTATTATTCCTAAAATTCCCAAATCTATTGATTCAAAAGATTCAACTCTCCCCGTATCTGTTTTTACAACATCGCAGGCGGAGTGTATTTTATCGTTCATGACAACCAAAACGCCTTTATCGGCGGATTCGGGATGACATGCTGCTCTTACGGCTCCTACAATATTGCGCGGACCGTCCAGACCCAAATCTGAACCGTTTCTCATGGCTGCTGTAAAAATTACCGGTTTCCTGGTGGTAAGAACTAAATCCAGGAAATACGAACTTTCTTCCAGTGTATCTGTGCCGTGGGTGATGACAATTCCGTCGTAATCCAAAATTTTCAGGTCAACCAGTCTTGCCAGTTTATTCATAATTTCAGGAGTTACAAAAGGACTCGGTATATTTGAAAATTCCAAAACTTCAATTTCTGCAATATCATTTATCTGGGGAAAAGTTGTAAGAAATTCCACTAAATCAGGCGCGGGAACAATTCCTTTTTCTTCATCATATTTCATGGCGATGGTTCCACCGGTAGTAATAATCAATATCTTCTTTTTCATATCTTCCTCAAATTTAAATAAATTGTGAGACTTTTTGAAATCAGTATAAAAATTGTCAAAGAAAAGAAGTTAAAAACGGAAAAATAAAAAAGGGAAGGGAATATATCATCCCCTATCCCAAGAGGTTTTATTTTAACTATGTCACTCAGCTTTTATTTGAGCATTTACAGCGCCAAAAGGTTTTACTTTATTAATTTCGATATTTCCCTGAATGAAGGATGAGATGAATCGCCTAAAATTTCAAAAAGCAGCATTTCTGTTGTTACCAATTCTGCTCCGTAATCAAGCATTCTGTCCAAAGCAGCCTCTTTATTGTAAAGCTTTCTTGATGATACTGCATCAGTAACCAAATAAACTTCATAATCTTCCGCCAAAGCATCAAGAACGGATTGCAAAACGCAGATGTGCGCTTCTATTCCGTACATAACGAGAACTTTTTTCCCGCTTTTCTTTAATAATTCGGAAATTTTTTCGTCAAAAATGCTGAAAGATGTTTTTTCGGCATAAATCGCATCTTTTCCGATTTTAATTTCTGAGACGGTTTCTCCCAGACCTTTCTTGTATTGTTCTGTTACCAAAAGAGGGATTCCGAAAATTTCGGAAGCTTTGTTAAGTATGTTTGCATTTTTGATAACTTCTTGATTTTCTGCTATCAAATGTAAAAGTTTTTCTTGAATATCAATCATTACAAACATCATGTTTTCTGTTTTTGTTTTCATAAATTCTCCTTTAGTCTTGACATTAAACGGTCAAGTTAATATAAAAGATACAAAATTTCTTTAATGTCAAATTATTTTGGAGAAAATATGGAAAACTTAATGAATTTAAGTCAAAATAAACGATTAAATTCACTTTTAAATAAAGTAGTGAATGAAGTAAACGATTACGGAAAAGAACAACTTAAACACATAAAAAGTCTGACCAATATAGGAATAGCTCTTTCTGCCGAAAGAAGACTGTCCTATATTTTTGAATTGATCCTGAACGAAGCAGTTGCTTATACCAATGCCGACGGCGCAACCATATATTCCGTAAGCAACGACGGGCATTCATTGCGTTTTGAGTTTGTTCTTAACCGATCCATGAATTTAAAAATGGGCGGAAGATATTCTAACATAAATTGGCCTCCTGTTTTATTGAAAAATGAAGACGGCAGCGACAACAAAACAAATGCTGCTGCCATTGCGGTAATCAATGCTGAAAGTTATCAGTTTGAAGATATTTATCATCAGGATGTTTTTGATTGTTCAGGCTCCAAAAAATTTGACAAAATGAATAATTATCGTTCCAAATCAATGGTTGCCATCCCTCTTAAAAATCATGAAAATAAAGTATTGGGCGTAATCCAGCTGATAAATGCTCAGGATCACGAAGGACATGTCATATCATTCACGGATGAACATATAGCGATGCTGAAATCACTTGCTTCACAGGCGGCAATATCTCTTTCAAACAGGGTTTTGATAAATGATCTCAAGAAATTACTGTATGAAATGATTCAAGCCATTGCCGAAGCAATCGACAGCAAGTCTCCTTATACGGGCGGGCATATTACAAGAGTTGCGAAACTTACTGAAGCAATTGCCGATAAAATTCAAACTTCTGATTCCGGATTTTATAAAGACATCAAATTTAATCACGACGAACTTGAAGAAATTAAACTTTCCGGCTGGGTTCACGACTTGGGAAAAATTACTACTCCTCTTCATGTTATGGATAAAGCTACTAAGTTGCAAACTATTTTTGATCGCATTGAACTTGTAATGAGCAGATTCGATACTTTGGATATTGTTCTGGATAAGGATATCGAAATTTCCGAATTGAAAGGCTTGGACGATAAATCAACGGAATTGAAAAGATTGAAAGAAAAAGTCAAAGAATATCGTATTTTTACCGAAAAACTTAATATCGGAGGCGAATTCCTCAGAGATGAAGACTTAAATTATTTGAAAGAAATTCTTGATTTTTCTTACGAAAGCTCAGGACGTTCTTATTTTATTATCAACGAAGACGAATTTAAAAATCTTTCCATAAGAAAAGGAACTTTGCTTCCTGAAGAAATAGATATTATGAGAGAACATGTCGTCATTACCAAAAAAATGCTGTCTAAAATAAGTTTCCCTGAAAAATTAAAAAATGTTCCGGATTATGCCGCATCGCATCATGAAAAACTGAACGGCTCCGGATACCCGGGAAAACTCACGGAAAACGAATTGCCCCTTCAATCAAGAATTATAGCTATAGCAGATTTATATGAAGCCTTAACGGCCTCGGATCGTCCTTACAAAAAAGGTAAAACATTGTCTGAAACATTTAAGATTTTGGCATTCATGGTAAAAGATAATGATATTGACGCAAATCTTCTGGATTTGCTCATTGATACGGGTTTATACTTGGAATATGCCGAGAAATATTTGCCGTCAAGGCAAATTGATGACGTTGATTTTGAAAAAATAAGAAAAATATATAAACAATAAATCAGGATTTTATGCAAAAAATAACTCAGAAAAGAATTAAAGAAATCGTAAAATTAAAGCAAAAAAAATACAGAAAACAATTTAAAAAAGTTGTTGTAAACGGCGAACGCATAGTAAATCAAATCATTGATAACGGCGTTTGGCCGGAAGAAATTTATCTTACTTGCGCCGAAGATGCCCATATTTATTACGAGAAAAAACTTCAAAATGTATTTGAGGTAAGCGCTCAACAGATGAGACGTATTTCCAACAATGAAACTCCGCAAAAAGTTTCGGCGCTTTTTCGTATTGTTCCTGTTAAAATCAAATCTCGGAAAAAACTTTTGTATCTGGATAAAATAAATGATCCGGGCAATCTCGGAACAATACTCCGGACTGCAATTTCCGCTGATTTTGACGGAGTTATTCTTTCTTCTGACTGTGTTGATCCTTTTAATCAGAAAGTAATTAATGCTTCAATGGGAGCTGTTTTTTCATTTCCTTTTGAAGTGATGACCGCAGATGAGCTTTTGTCTTTGCCTAATCAAAAAATAGTAACCTGCCTTGAAAATGCGGAAAATATTTATGAATTTAAGCCGGAGAAATCCTTTGTTTTGATTATCGGTTCGGAAGCCAGAGGTATAAGCGAAAGTTTAATTAAAAATTCCGACAAACGCATTACCGTGCCAATGACCGGTAAAATGGAATCTTTAAATGTTGCCGTGGCTGCCGGAATAGCCATGTCTTATCTCAATTACAAGAGTCGGGAAAATGATTTTTAAACCCGATCAACTTTGGTTGGCGCCTTTGGCAGGTTTTACTGATCAGGCATTTAGAGAAATTTGCAAACTTTCGGGAGCAGATATTACCGTATCGGAAATGGTTTCCTGCGACGGATTATTTTATATGCCGGAAAGAACTTTGCCTTATGCGGTTTTCAACGAAAATCAACGTCCTTACGGAATTCAAGTGTTCGGCTCCGATCCCGACATTATGACGAAAAGTCTTGATCGGTTGATTCCCCTTAAACCTGATTTTATAGATTTAAATTTCGGTTGCCCGGTCAAAAAAGTGGTCAGAAGAAATTCCGGTTCAGCTTTGATGAAAGATCCTGAACTTATTTACAGAATAGTTTCGTCCATGAAAGAAAAATTAATAAAGCATGATATTCCGTTAACCGCAAAAATAAGATCAGGCTGGGATTCTGATTCTGTTAACTTTCTTGAAGTCAGCAAATCAGCTGAAAAAGGAGGATGTGATCTGATCACAATTCATCCCAGAACCAGAGTCCAAATGTTTTCCGGAAAAAGCAATTGGGAACATATAAAAATACTTAAAGAGAATATCTCCGTACCTGTAGCGGGAAACGGAGATGTTATTTCTCCGGAAGATGCCGAAGAAATGAAAAAATTTACCGGTTGCGACTCAATTATGATAGGAAGAGGAGCTTTGGGAAAACCTTGGATATTCAAATTAATAAAAGCAAAATTAAATAACGAGAAAATGAGCTGCCCGACTTCCGAAGAAATTTGGAGCATTATCAAAAAACATTACGAATTAACTCTAAAATATAAAGAAGAATTGAAAGCATTACGAGAGATGAGGACTCATATATGCTATTATACTAAAGGTTTAAGAAAAGGAGCTGATGCCAGAAATAAAATAAATAAATCAGAATCGGCAGATGAAATTTTTGAGATTTTGGAAAATTTATTCGATTATAATAAAGGTAACATAAAAAAATATGGAATATAAAAAATATATTTGGCAGGCTCAATTTGAGAAGAAAACAAATTGGCTTAAAGCGGTAACTACGCTTAAACAGGCAACAGATTTATTTCCCGAAGAATATGAATTATATTTTGAATTGGGACAATTATTTTACGAAAGAAAGCTGTTTCCCGAAGCAATCGAATATTTCCAAAAAGCAATCGAAATTTTCCCTTCTTACACGAATATTTATTTTAAAATTGCAAATTGTTATTTAGCCTTAAAAGAAGAAAATTTGGCAATTTATTATTATGACAAAATAAAAGATAACTATCCGGAAGCTCTTTACAATAAAGCAGTTGCTTTGTTAGGGAAAAATAAAACAGGAGAGGTTATACAAACTCTGGAAGAACTGCTTTTATTAAATCCCGATACCGAGACACCCTATTTCTTTCTGAGCGAACAATATCTAATGAACAGACAATACGAAAAAGCCTTAAAAACATTAAGCTCCGCTGAAGCTTTATTCGGTTCTCAGGGAAGAGTGAATTTTTTTAAAGGTATTTCCTATTCTGCGCAAAAACAATGGATTAAGGCGTATTACGAATTTCAAAAATGCGAAAAGATGAAGTTTAATGGGCAGGGATTTTATCGAGCTTACGCCGTTGCATCCGAAAAAATAGGAAAATTTGAGCAAAGCATAAACCTCTTTAAGCATGCAATAGAAGAAACTCCGACCAATCTTCCTCTCTATCTGGATTTAATAAACACATATATAAGTCGCAATATGATAAAAGAAGCTTATAAAACAGTTCTTCAGGCAAAAAAAATAAAACCTTACTCTTCTCCGGTTTCTTTAATATACAACAAACTCAAGAAAATGTTGGAGGAAAAAAAGGAGTATCCCGAGAAATAATTTTTTTCTTATAACATAATAATAAAATAACAAATATTTTTTTATTTACGATGATTTATTTGTTCTCAGTTTTGATTTATTCTGGATGATATTTAAATATTTTGCCTTCATGACATAAAAATTTATTGGTCAGATAAAACATCTTAACACCTTTATAAACGGGATAATATACTTATGAAAAATCAAAAAAAATCCGATTTAATTTATTGATTTAAAGTCAATAGAAATATTTATTTTTTTTTTAGTTAAATTTTAATCTTTTTTTGTTTGACGGCAGTAACGGATGTCTCTTTTTTTGCCTTTTCTAAATTATGGAATTGGAGGATAAAATGAGCTACTCGGGAACGGATATTAAAAATCGAGTAAATGAAATCGTTGAAAAGCATGAAAAAGCTTTTATAAATATTGATCGTGATCAATATATCAAAAAAGCTGTTGAAAACGGTGAAGCGGTTATTTCGGCTTGCGGAGCATTGGCAACCTGGACGCCCCCGGAATCAACAGGAAGAAGCCCTAAAGATACCTATATTGTAAAATTTGACGAAAATGCAAACAATATAGATTGGGATTCTCCAAACAATATCGCATTGGATCCGGAAACAGCCGATATGATTTTTGATGATGCAATTCAAACTTTGTCGGGAAAAGAACAATTATTCGTAACTGATCGCGTTATCGGAGCCGACGAAAATTATATGTTGCCGGTAAGAACAATTTCAAGCCATGCTGTTACATCTGTATTTACCGACAATATGTTCAGACTTTTGCCGGAAGATATTGATAAAAGTATTTTCGGCGATAAAAGGTTTAGCCTTTTGGTTTTGCCTTACGATAAACTTAACTCTGAAAAATATGACGGTCGCTTGCGCAAAGTCAGCGAAAATAAAACTTCAAACATGGCAATTATTCTCGACTTTCAACGCAGGGCAGGCGTTGTTTTCGGTTCGGCTTATTGCGGAAGCGTAAAAAAACTGATGTTTACCGTTATGAACTATTATTTGCCCGAATACGGTATCCTTCCTTTACATTGCTCGGCGAATGAAGGTAAAGACGGAGATTGCGCATTATTGCTGGGATTATCGGGAACAGGAAAAACCACGCTTTCCGCCGATCCCGGAAGAGCTCTTCTCGGGGATGACGAACACGGTTGGTCAGACAACGGAGTGGCAAATTTTGAAAACGGATGTTACGCCAAATTGGTGAACCTTAATCCTGAAAAAGAACCTGAAATTCATAATGCCGTTTTCCATGAGGACGATTATTTGAAACACGGTTCGATAGTTGAAAATTGCTTAATGTTCCCGTCAGGTAAATTTGATGTTGACGATACTCGTCTTACGCCAAACTCCAGAGGTTCTTATCCTTTGGAATTTTTGAGCAATATCAAACCTGATTCAATTTCGGGACACCCTAAAACCATTCTTTTCCTCACGGCTGACGCAAACGCTGTCTTGCCTCCTGCGGCAAAATTAAATCCGGAACAGGCAATGCTCTGGTTCCTCATGGGTTATACCAGTAAATTAGCCGGTACCGAAACGGGTATCGTTGATCCTGTTTCCACATTCTCAAGATTCTTCGGAGAGCCTTTCATGCCGAGAAATCCTGAAGATTACGCAAGTCTCTTGGGTAAAAAAATGAAAGAACACGGAACTCAAGTTTACCTCATAAACACAGGTTGGAGCGGAGGTCCTTACGGAGTCGGTAAACGCATGGATATAAATCTTACCCGTAAATTAGTGGAATCGGCAATCAACGGAACATTAAAAAACGTTGAGTATGAAGAAAACGAATTATTCCACTTAAGTATTCCTAAATCTTGCCCCGGAGTTGATGAAGTCGTACTCAATCCTCGCAACACTTGGGAAGATAAAAATGCGTTTGATAAACGTGCCGAAAAATTGGCGAAAGACTTCTCGAATCACTATGACAAAGCTTACGGCAATAAAAATATAGACCCGGCGGTTAAAGCTCAATGCCCCGGTAAATAAACTCATTTGTCAAGCCCCGTTAAAGGGGCTTTTTTTATTTTAAAATTATTTTTTGTAAAAATATTCTGTTGTCTGCATCGGATAAAATAAAACAACTTTTGCAAGCAATATATCAGGAAGATAAAGCATTCATTTAAAAATTCTGCAATTGAAAAATTTCCGCAAATTTCATTAATCTTATCGGGAGATTAAATAAAAGTTTAAAAAACGGAGTTATTTTCTCGATACAGTAATAACCGTTTGGCATATACATTGCATCATTGATAAAAAATTTCAAATAAACGCGTAATTTTTTCTTATCACAGTAAAAGTTATTAAAAATGAGGAAAATATGTCCGGTGAAATAAGTTTTAGCGGTTTGGCCAGCGGTATAGATTTTGATTCTATGGTAAAACAGCTTGTGGAAGCTGAAAAATTTCAAGCCAAAAGATTGGAATCCTGGAAACAGGAATGGGTAGATAAAAGCAGCGCATTAGACGAATTGAGTACAAAAATGATGAGTGTCGGTCAAGCAATGGAGAAAATTGATACGGCAACAAAGTTTTATGAAAGAACATCGTCATCTTCCAATACGGATGTTGCTTCCGTAGCCGTTGACAGTACAGCGGTTCCGGGTTCCTATAAATTGGAGGTTGCCGAAAAATCAAATCATATTTTGGCAAGCAAAGGATTCCTTACTGCTGATACGGTTGTTGTACAAGCGGGCAATATCCGAACAATTAATCTTGATGACGGAGAAGGAAATACCATTAATGTGGTGTTGGACGCAACAACAAACGATTTAACCTTGAATAATGTTGCTGCCGAAATAGAAAACGCCGTTACGTCTCATAACATTGCCAATCCGTCAAGTATGAGTCATCTTCATGCGGAAGTATCGTCGGATAATTCATCATTGGATTCATTCCGATTGAAACTGCACGGAGGAGCCGAAGGATCAAATGCTTCCATAGTCATAAATACAGATGACTCCGGTTTAAATCTCAACCAAAACTCAATCCAATCATCGGTTGAAGTAATAAAGAGCAATGGAACCGCAGATATTGGCGCTCATGTTACCGCAGGAGGTAATTATACCGGTTTTATGAATAAGCGCATCACTTTTACGGTTATGAAAAACGGAACTCTCGGAAATGATGCGATAGAACTGAAATATTATGACCCGGTTGAAAACGTCAGCAATACTGTTACGGTCCCTCAAAACGCAACTGCCAATACGGATATTACCGTACAAATTCGTCAAGGAACGGAGCTTACTTTTAATACCGGAGCATTGGATCAGGATTTGAAAGCGGGAGATTCTTTTGCCGTTGATTTGTTCAATCCCAATATTCAATTGGCTCAGGACAGCGGATTGGCTCAAACGGAACGGGAAGTTCATTCCGGAATAGGAGATGCAGACAAAACGGCTGTTACGACTTCTGATGCAACTTTTTCTTATTCTTATGCCGGAGTCGCTGTTCCTCCGATAAGCGTTCCCGAAAACACTTCTTTAAACGGTTTGGCAAAACTTATAAATCAGGATCCTGATAATCCGGGAGTTATAGCTTCCGTAATAAACGACGGTTCAGGTTCGGCAAATTCTTATCATCTGGCAATTACCGGAAAAAACAGCGGATCAGCTTTTAAAATAAATGACATAGATTTTTCCTCATTCAGCAACGGAGTATTTAAAAACGGAGTTTTCCAAGAGACGCAAAGCGCCAAAAATGCTTTAATAAAAGTGGACGGTTATCCTGCCGGGGATCAATATCTGCAAAGCAACTCAAATCTGATAACGGATATTATAGAGGGAGCTTCTTTAACATTGAAATCCGTCGGATCGGCAGATATAACCATTACAAACGACACAGATGCCATGACTGCTAAAATGAAAGAATTCGTCGATGCCTACAACGATACCATAGAATACGTAAATGAAATTACGAAAGTTGTGTTGAATGACAATGACGAAGCTGTAACGGGAGCATCCGGAATTTTGGTCGGAAACTACGGAGTTACAATGGTAGAAGGCGAATTAATGTCTTTTATCGGTCGTCGTCCCGTCGGATTCAATTCAAATGAGGATCTCCTTTTGATGATGCAATTGGGTTTTAAAACCGGAGACAAGGGAATCCTTGAATTTGACGAAAAAGTCTTTAAAGAAAAATTGATCGAAAATCCCGATGAAACCGTAAACTTTTTTACTGCGGATAAAGCCGGTTCGACCACCAACAGCGAAATATCTTTTTCCGGATCAACAGGGTTGACTAAAGCCGGCGTTTATAATTATTCTATAACGGTAAACGCATCGGGAGAAGCTGTCGGGGGACGCTATTGGAAAGATGGCGAAACTTCTGCGGACGGATGGGATTTGTCTATAGACAGCAGTAATCCTAAGTTCTTGACCGCAATAAGCGGAGATGCTGTCGGTATGGCTTTGCAGGTTGTAGGCGGAACAGCGCAAACTTATAACGGACGAGTCAGCATAAAACAGGGTAAAGCTCATGAATATGATGAAACAGTTGACAAATTAATTGATGAAAATGAAGGAACTATTAAAGTTCTTCTGAAAAACTACGAAGATATTATATCGAATATCGATAAAAAAATAGAAAATGAGTTAACACGGGTTAAACAGGTTGAAAAAAGACTTAAAGAACAGTTTGCCCGGCTTGAAGTAAAAATGCAGGAAACAAACAGCAGAATGGAAAGAATGCAGGCTTCAATGCCTAAACAGGTTTAAATTTGGGAGTTTATAAATGAATAACAGGTTTCAAACCTATAAAAAAGTAAATGTTCAAACAACAAACAGGGGTAAAATTGTTGTTATGTTGTATTCGGGAGCCATAACTTTTTTAAAAAAAGCGATAAAAGCTTCCGAAAACAATAATTTTTACGATAAAGGCAGATTCATAAATAAAACTCAGGATATTATAGATGAATTAAATTATTCTTTGGATATGGAGAAAGGAAAAGAAATTTCCAAAAATTTACGAAGCATCTATATATTTTTGACTAAATACCTGAGTCAGGCAAATATCAAAAATGATCCTGAAATGATTAAGAAAGTCATAGATATATTGGAATCTTTGAAAACGGCTTTTGAAGAGATTATAACAAATCCTAAATACGAAGAAGCTCAAAAAATAAATAAAAGAGAACAAACTCAACACTCAATACGCAGATTTGTCTGATTTTTATTGACCTTTTGCGTAAATATTTTTTTCCTCTCGGAGAGGAGGCATCTATGTCAGTCAACAATATTAATAATGACCTTGCTTTACGACAAATAAACAGGGAGCAGGTTCAAAAAACAGATAAAAAGAAAGCGAGCTCAAATGCAAAAGCCGAAAAAGCTTACGGAGCCAAAGAAAAAGACCGGGTTATTTTTTCCTCAAAAGCGAAGAAATTGCAGGAAACAGAATCAATTCTGCGTTTTGCTCTGAAAAAACTTGAATCTTTAGATGAAATATCGGAAAAAAGAAAAATAGAATTGCAGAGATTCAATAACGATGATGAAATTACAGAAGAAAAAATCAGAGTTATCTCGGAAAATATTATATCTGATAAATTAATAAACGAAAATATTCGGCAAAATAAAGAAATCCTTAAATACGTTCATCAAATTAAAGAACTGGATAAAATGCCGGAAGATGACATTTCTCCCAAAATTGAAGAAATAAAAGCCAAAATAGAAAGCGGATTTTATGATAAACCGGAAGTCCTCAATAAAATTGCAAGCAGAATTTTGGACGACTTATTGTCCTAAAATGGCTTTAATATTTTTTTTTTCGGGAGGAAGCAGATAAAATAAATTACGAAAATTTTTTAATGTAAATGCATAAAAGATAAAATAAAAATATTTTTCCCTTTTTTCCGAGTTTAAAACTTTAGATCTGATTTAATAAAAATGTAATTCAGGAAAATTTCTCTTCCGAAAAACAATTATTGCGCAAGAGAATAAAAAATATATTCTGGTTGCGATCTTCTGAAAACAATTAATATTTAATTTATTTAGTAAAATGATTGACAAATATTGTAAATAATCAGGTTTGAAACGAAACTTATGGAGAAATGTTTATGTATCCTAAAATTATAAAAAAAGGCTATACTTTTGACGATTTGCTTCTGATTCCGAGAGAATCAAAAGTTTTACCTGCAACCGTCAAAACCCAAACTCAATTTACCGAAAATATTAAATTAAATATTCCTGTTATGTCGGCAGCTATGGATACCGTAACTGAAAGTAAAATGGCGATTGCCATGGCAAAAGAAGGCGGTATAGGAATTATTCACAAAAATTTATCCGTAGAAGAACAGGCTGCCGAAGTAAGAAAAGTTAAACGCTTTGAAAGCGGTATTATTTCTAATCCCGTTACTATGCGTCCCGATTCTTCGATCAGAGAAGCAAACTCCCTGAAAGCTTCGCAAAATATAAGCGGATTTCCTATCGTTGACGGAAGCAATAAGCTGATCGGTATTTTAACTAACAGAGATTTACGCTTCGAAAAAGATGATCGCAAAAAAGTTTCCGAGCTTATGACTCCTGCCGATAAACTTGTTACCATTAAAGCCGGTACGAGTTTGGAAGAGGCAAAACAACTTTTACACAAGCACAGAATCGAAAAATTACCCGTAGTTAACGATAATTTTGAAATTGTCGGAATGATAACTGTCAAAGACATTGAAAAAGGAATCTCTCATCCTAATGCCGCTAAAGACGGCGAAGGACGTTTGCTTTGCGGAGCCGCAATCGGCGTAAGCGGAGATTTTTACGAACGAGCTTGCGAGCTGGTTGAACAGAAAGCGGATGTTATTATTATCGATACGGCTCACGGTCATCATATTAATATTCTGAAAGCGATTAAAAAAATAAAAAATAATCTTGATATTGATATTCTGGCGGGCAATATTGCTTCGGCTGAAGCGGCTCGCGATTTAATAGATGCCGGCGCAAATGCCGTAAAAGTAGGAATAGGTCCCGGTTCCATTTGCACCACTCGCATAATAGCCGGTATAGGCGTTCCGCAACTTTCTGCTATAATGGATGTTTGCGAACTTGCTGACAAATATAGTATTCCGGTTGTAGCGGACGGCGGAATAAAGTTTTCTGGAGATATTGTTAAAGCTATTGCGGCGGGAGCAAATACAGTTATGCTCGGTTCTCTTTTAGCGGGAACGGATGAAAGTCCTGGAGAATTTGTTATTTACAACGGAAGACGTTTCAAATCTTATCGAGGAATGGGGTCGATAGGAGCCATGAAAAGAGGAAGCAAAGACCGTTATTTCCAAGAATCTTCCGATGAAAAAAAATTGGTGGCGGAAGGAATTGAAGGCATGGTTGCTTACAAAGGTCCTTTGTCGGATTATTTGCATCAGCTTATCGGCGGATTGCGTGCCGGGATGGGTTATGTCGGAGCAGAAACGATAGAACTTTTGCAGGAAAGAGCGCAATTTATCGAAATTACATCTGCCGGTTTGCATGAAAGTCATCCTCACGATGTTAATATTACTAAAGAAGCTCCCAATTATCAAAACATGAATTAAAAGTATTTTATTAAGGCGGTTTAATCCGCCTTTTTTTTAAAAATAATTTTATGAAATTTTGCAGAAAGTCTGAATTAGACGGAACCTTCCGATGAACAAAAAAATAAAGGCATATCTTAATAATTACAAGTTTTTTTTAAAAGTAGAAAAAGGATTAACTCAAAATTCCATAGACAGTTATATAAGTGATTTGAAACAATTTTTCGGAGATTTCGAAAAAGATATTGCGAAATTTTGTTCGGAAGACATTATAAATTTTCTAAATGAATTGCGAGAAATGGAATTAAGCGGAAAGAGTATTGCTCGGAAGCGGAGTTCTTTAAAAAATTTTTTCTTTTTTTTGACATCTGAAGAAATTGAGCATGACGTTGATTTTGCCTTTGTTCCTGCCGTAAAAATCATGAAATCACTGCCCGGAGTTTTATCTAAAGATGAGGTTGCGAAGTTATTGGAATCAATTCAACCGGAATCTCCTTTACAATATCGCAATCGAGCCATGTTTGAATTGATGTATGCTGGGGGACTCCGAATTTCGGAAGTAATAAACTTGAGCATTCACGATATTGACGCTAATCATAATCTTTTGAGAATCACGGGAAAGGGAAGAAAGCAAAGAATTGTGCCGACCGGAAGCGTTGCCGGAGCTTGGTTAAATAAGTATCTTGTTATGCCTCGTCTCAGTTTGAAAAAAAATAAAAACACGGATATTGTTTTTCTTAATCGTTTCGGAAATCCTCTTTCCAGAATGGGAATTTGGAAAGTCTTGAAAAAAATATCTTTGGAAGCAGGCATCAAAAAAGATATTTATCCTCACATATTGAGACATACTTTTGCCACTCATCTTTTGGAAGGAGGCGCAAACTTACTTATCGTGCAGGCTCTTTTGGGACACAGCAGCATAAACACCACTCAGATTTACACAAATGTTGAATTAAGCTATTTGATAGAAGAACATCGTCTTCGTCATCCCATGGAAAAATAGTATTATTTGTAAAAAATATCACCGAAATTAAATCTGAAAGATTTTTCCAGACGAATTTCTGTCGCATGATTGCGTTTTTCTCCGTCAATGATATATTTGAATTTTAATTTATATTTTTTCGGTAAATCGTAACGCAAACTGATTGTATGCGATACCGCTAATTTTGTGGAAGTAATGTTTGTTATTTCCTGAAAAAGCGTACCGTAATCAAGAAATAGTTTCGGGTATATATAGCGTCCTGCATTGACTTTGAGGTTGTTTAATAAAATTCCCGTTCCGAAGTTGCCGGTCTCTGTTTTTTCTTCGCTCGGACCTATAATGTCGTTATCTGATGTAACTGCATATTCATTGAATAAATTCTCGACAATCCCGGGTTTTACGTAAAGGTAATCCAAATAGAACATTTTTCTTATCCAAGTTTCTATCGGATACAGAATCGGATCAAGGAAAGTTGCCTGAATTTCGTAGCCCGCTATTTGCAGAGCTTCATCTGTCAAAAGATATTGCTGCTGGTAATAGGGGAGATTCTCTATACTCTGGTTATATTTCAATTTAGCCAAAATTTCGGAAGTTGTTCTGTCCTCCGGATCGTCGCTGGTAAGTTTAAATTCCAAGGTTCCCAGAGCATTTTTTTCTTCTCGCGGCATGATCTCCAAAGATATACGGGTTCCGTCTCCAGCTTGTCTGTAAAAACTTCCGTAAACACTGGCATAATTTCTTAGTTTCCCGAATGTTACCTCGGCATAGTCCGTCTCAAAATCTGTTCCGAACATTTCCAGAGAACCTTCTTCTGATCGAATCAGCATGTCTCGGACAAACCAATTATCGTCGTATATAATATGGATAAAGCTTCTTTCGTTTAATTTCAGAGAAAGCGGGAAGGTAACGTAGCGGTTATTTTCCGAAAATTTGAGCAATAAATCAAGTTTAAACGGATATTGATTTAAATCATCATTTTGAAATGAAGCTGATTCTTTAAAAGAATTGAAAAAATTAAGAATATTTTTCGTATAAGGAGGATAAATCATATCTCCGTTAGTAATTATCAAATTTCCTTCAATATCTATTTGATCATTCGGACCCAGAATTTTAAAATAATTGTCGTTTCGTCCTTTAATACCGAAGTACGCAAAGTCATTTTTCCTCATATAACCCGGCAGATGAATAGGTATGCCCGATTTATCTGATGAAATTTTAAGCGTTCCCATGTTAACGTTAAGCAACCGAAAATTTCTTTTGTCCTTAAATTCATTTTCCGCAAAAACTTTACCTTTTCCCATCTCAAACGAAAAATTTTTTATTTTTAAAGAATCATTTGAGATATTGAATTGAAAATCAAAGTTATCTATTTTATTTTGTCCGTCTCCAAGCATCATTTCAGCATTGGAAACAGCAAAATCCATGGAATCGATTTTCAGGTTATTATCGCTTATTGACCAAAAAGAACTTATGCGAAATTTACTTTTTGCATCTGAAATAAAATCTGATAAAGGAACCAGAGATTTCAAAAGATCGCCCTCAATATTTAATTTTGTCTGCATTTCGGGATGTTTATAATTATTGTTGAAAAAGTTTAATCCCAGATTTCCTTCCATATTTAAACTGAGGTCTTTGCTGTTGATTTCAAATTGTTCAATTTCCAAAAAATCTTGTTTTTGAGAAAGATTAACGGCAACCGAATCGGCAATAAATTTGTTTATTGAAAGTTGAGATGCCGTCATTTTAAGATCAGCTGTTTGCTTGTTATTTCCTATATTTATACCTGCATAAGCGCTTATATTGCCGTTTACGGGTAAATTTTTGAACCAATCTGACAGATGTATATTTGAAAAATCGGCAACGGCTTTGATTTGTTTTTCGGAAGGATTAAGGAAAATGTCGGCTTCTATAATTTCATTTTTTTCATTCTTTATTTTCAGAGAATCAATATTAATTGAAGAAAGTTTTCCGTTAAGGGAAAAGTTACAATTTATTTTTTTCAAGAAGCCGTTGCTCAGGTTGTTTAATTTTACCTTTCCCGATAATTTATCATTATCGTAACCGTCATACAAAATATCAAAATCGGCATTACCGGTATATTTTTTCCAGTTTTCGTATTCAAAATAATATTTCATGTAATTTTTTACGGGAATATTCTTTCCCTTTAATCGGATACGCGATTTGAATTTGTCTTTTTTACTGCATGAAACCTCTACATCAATTTTGTCGTTAATATTAAAAATTTCAGTTTTGAGAGAATCAAAGGTTCCCGATGCTAAGATATCCGCAGAAAAATTTTCGTAATTATATACTGCCGATTGAGATTTCATGTAGAAAAATGTTTTTTTATCTTTGTGATCCGCAATAAATTTTCCCGCAAAAAGACCGTCAAGTTTACCGAATTTATCTTCAAAAATACGGATATTTGATTTGATTTCTGTTCGATCAGTATTTTTTGCAATATGTATTTTCCCCGTAAGATTGGGAAGATTATAGATATTATCGGTCATTTCCTTCAGAGAAAAATGATCAAAATTAACTTTTCCTGAGATATTTTGAAGACCCGGCGTTCCTTTAATATTGGCAGATATTGATGATTTTTCATCTTTTAAATTAAGAGAAAAATTGTCGTTTGAGATAATGTATTGAGCATTAAGTTCAGGGAAATGAATATCTTTAAATGAAACGTTAAGATCGGGTGAAGCGCTATTTATTAAAATATTGCCGTCATTATTCAGCTTCATATTTGCCCGGAAATTTCCTGATATATTAACTTCTCCCGGTCTGAAAGAAGCCGAGTCTGCTCTGACAGCGAGATCGAAATTTTTGTAATCCGGATAAACTCCGCTTACTTTTACTTTGTTATTTTGCCAATAAAAACTTATTTCATTGAAAAAAATTCCTCTGTCATCAAGAGAACCTTTGATTTTCAGATTTTCGCCTTTTATATCTCTGTATTTAACTGAATCGCCTGTGAGCAAAAATGTTGTCGGATAATCTGTATTGAAATAATAATCGTAAACGGCTTCCAGGTTACCTTGCGAATAAACATCATATTTGTTATATTCGTATTTTGCATCGACAAACGCCAAAAGATGAGGTTTGGTCATTAAATCTGTTATGCTTCCTTTGAGAGAAGCGTTTCCGTAAATTGTTTTAACAAGATTTGCTTGAAAATCAAATTGTAAATCGTTTCCTTTGAAACTGAATTCATCCGTCGTAATATCTTCAATTCGGGTTATTTTTCCCGGTACTGAAACATTTCCTATTTTTCCCGTATAGTTTATTTCGCTGTCCGTAATTTTTGCTTTAAGGGAGATGCGAGGAGACGGAAAATTATCTTCCGTTATTTCCATTTTTTCAAACCCGAGTTCTTTTATGTCCAAATCAAAATCGTATTTTTTATCTTTTACGAATCCGTAAGCTTTAATTGCATTTAGAGAATCGGCGGTAAGAGAAACTTTGAGACTGTCACCCCAATTAAGATTAAGATTAAAGTCCGGGATTGATTTAAAAAGAGAAAAATGATATGATTTTTTTTGAATGATAATCTTGCCGTTTACAATACCGGCATTTGAAAAAAACGGTTTTTCCGGAAGCGTAAAACTGACCTTTTCTGATTCATTGCTTTCCGGCATAGAGAAATCGGTTACGGTAATTTCCGGATTGTAAATTTTTATGCTTTCCAAGATCGGATCGGTATCGGAAAATATTATGTTTCTCAGGCTGAATCGGATAAAAATCATATCAATATCAGCTTTAAATATGTTGTTTTCTGCTGAAATATTTTGAAAAGTAATTTCTTGATCGTTAAGCGTAAATTTTTCTATATCTATTTTTACGCCGAATGATGATTCAATTTTTTTTTCTATGGAAGAAATTATTACTTTCTCGATCGTTCTGAATTTTTTATTGATAAAATATATTGCGTTTACGGCAAATAAAAATAAAACGATATAGATTAACCAATGACGATTTCTCATTTATTTCGGATTTTTTTATTTTTTGTAAGCGATTATTTCAATATCAGAACCGATTTTATTTATTTCTCTGATATCAAAGGAAACGCTTTGTTGCATAGAATAAATTGCTGATTTCCCGAAGACGGAATTTGAGCCGCCGATTATTTTACCGCCGATAAAATAATGAAATTTATCGATTAAATTTTGATCAAGCAAAGCAGAATTTATACCCGGACCGGCTTCTGCCATGACGGAATAAAGGTTTTGTTCGTAAATATATGATAAAACTTCCTTAATTGATATTTTTTCGTTTGTGTTTTTTTGTGCTATAACTCTGATTCCGAGTTTTTCCAATTCCGTGATTGCGGTTTTATCGGTTGATTTCGTAAAAACCCAAACAGGCTGTTCGTTTGCCGTTTGGGCTATTTTTGAGTCTCGCGGAAGACGAAGATTTGTATCTAACACTGCTCTGACAGGTTGATTGGGATTTTCCGAAACCCGGTCGTTAAGCATGGGATTATCTGCCGATACAGTACCGATTCCGGTAAGGAGAACATCATATTGCGAACGTAAAATATGAACTTTTTTTCTTGTTTCTTCCGATGTTATCCATTTTGATTCGCCGTTTGCGGAAGCAATGTTTCCGTCCAGAGAAACAGCATTTTTCATCATGACAAAAGGTCTTTTTTCTTTGATGAAAGTAAGGAAAAATTCAAGTTGCCGGGATATTTTTTCCGCCAAAATTCCGCATTTGACGTTTACCCCGGCATTTTTCAAATATTCGATTCCTTTTCCTGATACCAAGGGGTTGGGGTCTTTTATCCCGATAAAAACGTTTTTAATGCCGGCTGAAACAATTGCCCGGCAGCAAGGAGGAGTTTTACCGTAATGAGAACACGGTTCCAACGTAACGTAAATATCTGCTCCGTAAGCATTTTCCCCGGCTTTTTTCAAAGCTTGAACTTCGGCGTGATCTTGCCCCCAAGGTTGGGTAAATCCTTCGGCAACGATATTCCCGTTTTTCACGATAACTGCTCCGACAAAAGGATTAGGCGAGGTTTTTCCTCTTCCTTTTTCGGCTGTCTCCATTGCTTTTTTCATATAAATTTTATTCATTTTTATTCCCGCTTGTTTTTTCGGAATAGTTTTTCCCCGTTAAAAAATATTCATCTTTAAAATTTGCTTATATATTTCAGGCAAAGTTTAAGAGTATTTTCTATTCCTTCTCTGTGGGTTCTTTCGTAGCCGTGAGAAGCGAAAACTCCCGGACCTATTAAACCGTGCTTTATGTCATATCCGGCTGCGAGAGTTACGTCTGCGTCTGAACCGTAATAAGGATAGACATCAACCGCAAAATTAAGTTTTTCCTTTTTGGCGATGTTGATTAAAGCATTGGTAACGTCATAATCGTAAGGTCCTCTGGAATCTTTGGCGCAAATAGAAAGTTTGTATTCGTCTGCTTCCAGATCATCGCCCACGCAACCCATATCAACGGAAATCATTTCTTTGATGTCTTTCGGAATGCCTGCTGCTCCTCCGTGTCCGACTTCTTCATAATTTGTGAAGACGAGATAAACTTTTCTTGATAACTCAATTGATTCTTTTTTTACTGCTTCCGCTAAACTGACAAGCAGACCTGCGCTTGCTTTATCATCCAGATGACGACTTTTCAAAAATCCGCTTTGGGTATAAACAAAACGCGGATCGAACGATATAAAATCACCTGTTGAAATTCCGAGTTTTTCCGTTTCGCTTTTTGATTTTGTTTTTTCGTCAAGCACGACTTCCACGTTTTCGTCGTTTCTTTTCATGGTCCCGGAATCAGAATAAACATGAGTTGCCGGGTGTATTACCTGTACCGTACCGGTAAATTCTTTGCCTTCTCTGGTATGAATTATTGCATTTTCTGTTTCGATGAAATTTTCGGAAAATCCTCCTACTTTGGTGATTCTTATTTGTCCGTTGCTTTTAACGGAACGTACCATTGCCCCGAGAGTATCGATGTGAGCGGCAAAAACAAGAGGATTTCCTTCGCCTCCGATTTCGGCAATTACGGAGCCTTTATGACTTTGATAAACGTTAAATCCCAATTCTTGAAATTTATTCATCAACCAAGCTTCGGCTTTTTTCGTAAATCCCGAAGGTGAAGGAATTTCACAGAGTTCTTTAATGTAATTTACAGATTTTTCGGTATATTTTTGATAATCCATTTTATCTCCTTTTTGCCTTAATTTATTTTGCCTGTTTATTAAAAAAAATGTATAGATATTAATCTTTTATTTTGATTTTTTTATTTTCAATATATCGTGAAATAATAATTTGAATGACGTAAATTTTGTCCACTTTAAATTTACGGTATTTAATTTTTATTTACGGTTTTTAATGAGTAAGATTGTGTTTTATTTATGATATTAAACGTAACAATATTTAATGCTTTTAATTATAAGAATCAATCAAACGCAGTTTATATAATTTATGCCTCTTTAATTCATCTTTTTTGCGGTTTCCCAGGATTTTTATTTGGACAAAATCACAAAAAATAAAAATTTGGAATAATTACTCTGAGTTATTTGATATTTGGGTCTCAGGAAATAATAAAATAATAAATATAATGGAGAAAAAATGAATTTAAAAGAAGTTAATGCGGAGAATTTTTACAGTGAAATCCAAGAGGGAATTGTTTTGGTTGATTTTTGGGCATCCTGGTGCGGTCCCTGTCGCATGATTGCTCCCGAAATAGAAGCATTGGCAAAAGAAAATCAGGATATAAAAATACTTAAAGTCGATATTGACAATGAAGAAGAATTGGCTTCAAAATATGATATTATGAGTATTCCGACCGTTATAATTTTCAAAGACGGAGAAATGAAAGATACGATTTCAGGAGTACGAAAGAAAGCTTTCTTTGAAGATAAAATTTCTGCTCTCAGGTAATTAATTTTACTGCCGATTGATTTTTTCTCTCGGCAGTAATTTTTATGCCTTTAATAAAATTGATTTCAAATAATCCGGCGAATCTTATTTTCTGATTATCTCAACACATTGCTTTCTTTAAAATAACGCAGTTTCTCCGAATAAATACATCCGCAATATTGTTGTCTGTACATGTTTTGTTCTTTGGATAAATTTATCCCTTCTTTCCAATATTCTCTGAAATCTTGATAAATAAACGGTACATTATACTCTTTTGCCAAAGATTCTGCAACTTCTTTCATTTGACTGTGATTCTGCATTTTACTGTACAACAGAGTTGAAGTAAATCCGTCAAATTTACCTTTTCGAGCAACGATTGCCGTATATTTTAACCGTTCATAATAACAATAACTGCAACGATTTGCTTCTCTGTAAGAGACATTCTGCAAGAATTTTTCCAAATTATACTCATCTTTCCAAATCATGTGAATATTTTCTCTGTCCGCAAAATCTTTCAGACAATCTCGACGTTTTAAATACTCGGAATAAGGATGAATGTTGGGATTAAACCAAAAGCCGTATAATTTATATTCTGAGCTTTCTTTTAGATGGGTGTAGGGAGCGATAAAGCACGGCGCGCAACATATATGTATAAGTAGTTTTTTCATGATTTTCCTGTTTTTTAAATTATTGATTTTTTTATGTCTTCCAATAATAAAGCATAGTTTTTATAGTATCGGTCAGAGTCTCTCATTATAAGAGATTTTTCTTTGCAGGCGTATTTATCTTCAATTGCAAAAACGGTCATACCGGCATTTTTGGCTGCCCTTACGCCGGCATGAACATCTTCCAAAACAAGACATTCTTCCGGTTTTACTCCTAAATTTTGGGCAACTTTCAAAAAAATATCAGGAAATGGTTTTCCTTTTATATCTTCGCATCCCGCAATCAGGGTTTCAAAATAAGATAAAACTTTATTGTTTTTAAGACACATCTCTGAGAGTTCTTTGGTATTGCTTGTACCGATACCGATTTTTACTTTATTTTGTTTTAAATAATCCAGAAGCTCAATAACTCCCGGCTTTAATCCTATATCGTTAGCATAATGCCAAGCCGTCATTTCAGACCATTCTTTCATTATTTCATGGGGAGATTCCGGTAAATCGAATTTATTTTTGAAGTATTCGGCAATTTCCAAAAAGGTGTTGCCGGATTCCATATCATCAAAAAGATTATCAGGAGCTTCTATATTTCGTTTACCCAAAAATTCAATATCCACGTTTTCCCAAATACCCATGGAATCGATTAAAGTTCCGTCCATGTCAAAAATAACCGCTTTAAATTTCATTTTTTTACCTTTTTTATTTTAATCATAAACATAACGGCAAATTCTTTGTCCGTAACGTACTCCCAATGAGAACGCTTTAATCGGACAGAAAGAGAAGCAGGATTAAATCTGTCAACAGGAGAACCCAAAACCTGTATTTCTTTTCCGTCTGCAGGATAAAATTCTGCCGAATATCGTCCTCCTCCCGGCAGAGAAAGATCGTATATATTCATATTGCCTCGTAAACTTACGGTACATACGGTATCGGCGATTATTTTTTGAGAATTGTCATTTATAATTCTTACTTTTATTTTACGCCCGCTTTCCGTCGGTGAAAATCTTATCAACAGACCTGTCAATTTTATGTTATTGAGATCAGCCGTTAAAAACGAAACCGAAGCTTTTTCTCCTTCTCGCAATGCATAATAACGCGGATCATTATTTCTGTAATGCGTCAAATATTTATAACCCTCGGTGATTATTTTGCACATTTGAATATTTACTTCAGTTTTATTTTCGGAAGCAGTCGAATCTATAATTACATATCTTCCGGATTTGATGAATTTTCCTTTTATTTTACTGTTTTTTCTTTGACGATGAAAGATAATTTCAGGGGAAAGGCTATCCGTAATTTCTTCGAAAAAGTCGTGAGAAACAAATATCTCTTCATTGAAAACTTGATAAATTTCTTTTGACTCTTCAATCGGAAATTTCAGAAATACGTTTTTATTTTTTCTGAGCAATTTTATTTTATGACCGTTAAAAGAAAGATTATATTGCTTTATTGATTTTGGAAAACATCTGTAAGCGTATCCGAATTTATCTGTTTTTAAACCTTTTACGGAGGGATGAAAAGATTCTTCTGCAAGTAAGCGAGAATCAGGTTTTAAGTTAGATTTTACGGCAATAATTTCTTCGGATATTTTTTTTGTGATTTCGATAAAGGCTTCCGTGTGTTTTTTCTTTATTTTTGTTAATTGATCATTACCCGGTCTGATAATCGCAATATTGTCTTTTACTCCTCCGACTTCGATGGTCAGAGGCATTGTCTGGTATTCGGAATAAATGTAATCTCGCGCAAATCCGCGTTTGGAATTTTTATGAACTTTGTAATCGTAATTTCCGCTTTCGTAATCTTTCGGCAAAAATCTGGAGATAAACTCCGCTGTTTGTTTAAGATAATAAAAATCGGGGGAGATGTCGTTTTCGTAAACCCAGGGATAAAAAATTTTTTCGGCAAAAGCTCCGGTTGCCGAGCTGTGATAAAATACGGCAAAAACAAAACGCTGCTTATCGAAAAATTCCGTCATTATTTGTATTTCTCTTTCCGATTCAGGCGCTTTGCCTTTATAATAAGGCGATTCCGGGTAAGTATTTTCGTCGTATTCCCAATTGAAAGGATAGTTTTTATTCAGATCAACTCCGTCATCAGGTTCCAAAATAAAATTTTCGTTTGTGTCGGCAAAATTCTTTCTTTTCAGATGGTATTTACCGCCGTTTACGACTTGAAATCCGTCAGCATTTACATAAGGAACAAACCAAATTTCCCGATTATCAATAATATTTTTCCAAGTATCGTTTTCATAATAAAGCTCCAATGCTTTTTCAATCTCGGCAAAGATTATTTCGGTTCCCAAAAGCTCTTCAGACTGATGCGGTCCGCAAAATAAAAGAGCCGGCTCCCCGGGTTCTTCCAAGTTCGGGTTATCGGATATTTTTATTCCGTAAATCGGATTATTGCCGTATTCGGTGTAACCCAAAACAGTCCAATAAAATATATCGGAATGAGAATCTGCCCAATTTTGAAGTTTTTCCAAAACCTCATCGGGTTCGGTATATTCGGAATCCGGCGGATAAATATTTTGCGCTCGCAAAAATGAAAAATACAAGATTAAAAATAATGCAAAAAAAAGTCGCTTTATCATAAAATTTATTCCTTGATTATTCTTTAAGTTTTTTACTGATATTTTTATAAAATATATAATTGATTATCGATTTGACAATAAACAACTTATTTATTCAGGATAAATTTTTGCTTATCAGGAAAATTTATTAAGAGCCGAAAAACTATGACTTTTTATGCTTAACGGTTTTACTGATATATTATTTATGATTTTAGAGGATTGTAATTTTAAATTGACACGAAAAAGTGAAATAAATTTGAGTATTTCCTGCTGAAAAAAATGAATTAAAGGGAGCCGCGACTTGAGAAGGGAAACGGAATTTAATTTGGGAATATATTGCCGCGGCTCAAGAGTTATAAATTACAGTTTTTTGAAGTCTTTTCCTATAGCTTCATGAATATCGTGAATTGTAACGACTGAATCGGCATCAACTTCTTTTATGGTATGTTTAAGATTAGGCAATTCTCTTCTGTTTAAGACCACATATACATAATTTTTTGAATTTTGCATAAGAGTTCCGTAACCGTTGACGAGAGCAGAATCTCTGTTAATTTCTTCTTTTATCCTTTTTTGCATCAATTCCGGATTTGAACAAAATATCATTACCGATTTAGCCAATGAATAACCTTCAATAATGAAATCACAAACTTTTGAGCTTATGAAAAGAGACAATAATCCCCAAAGGATGAGATTTGCATCTTTAAATATTATTCCTATGGAGAATATAACTAACGTATCTATAATAAGATAAGCATTACCTATGGAAATCCCGAAATGTTTTCTTAACATGAGAGCCGGAATGTCCGTACCTCCAGTTGATCCGTTAAATTTTATAACTGTTCCGAAGCCTGCTCCTACAATAATGGAGCCGGCAACTACAGCCAAAAATATTTCGCTGGTGAATGAATAAGATTGCTCTGAAACTTTGAAAAGAAAAGGTTTAATCGTTTCAAATTTAAGCAATATATCCGGCGACAAAATATCAGTAAAAAATGTTAAACTGATCATGGCAAAAACGGTTTTAAATCCGAACATTTTACCGAAGTTTTTTATCCCCAGAAGAAAAAGCGGGATATTTATCGCCAACATACTGAGTCCTGCAGGGAAGTTTAGCAAATAATAGAATATCTGCGAAATACCGCCCACGCCTCCCGGAGAAGCTTTGTAAGGAATCAGAAATAAGGAAAATCCGAATCCGCAAAGAAAAGTTCCGATAATAATCCCTATTAAGTCTTTAATTAATTCTTTTGTTGTTTCGTTTTTCATTTTTTTGCCTCTGTCTTACGTTGTTGCAGCATCATTCCTAAAAGTACTACGGCAATTCCCAGTATCTGGATTTTATTTATATTTTCACCGAAAAAGAAATAAGCCAGAATCGTAGCCAAAATCGGTTTCAGGAAGAAAAAGGCAGCGCCTTTGGCTGCGGATATTTTTTCCAATCCTTTGAAATAAGAAACATAAGCAATGCCTGAGACAAATATTCCGAGATAAAGAATAGCAACAATATTCTTTAAATTGAATATGTTGGGCTGATATTCAAAAGGTAAAAGCGGATAGATTGCCAAAAGACAAAGTCCGCCTGCCAAGAAAGAGACGGAGTTGGTTACGGCATTTCCGTATTGTTTGATATATTTTTTGGACAAAACGGTGTATAAGCCGAATGAAACGGTTGAAATCAAACCGAAAATAATTCCCAATTCCATGTTTTTGCAGGCAACATGAGAATTTTCCCGGAAAATAATTATTGCGACTCCCGTCAATCCGACGGCAATACCGATTTTTTGCCATATATTAACCTGTTCCTTGAGAATTATTCTGCCGAAAATTCCGACAAAAATCGGGTTGGCGCTTATCAGAATTGCCGCAATGGAAGCTTTTCCGTAATAAATGGACAATTGCAAAGCAAACATGGCAACAGTTACGTTTAATACTCCGAGAATCGACAACTCTGCATATTCTTTTCCGGAAAGTTTAATTTGTTTTTCCGCTTTTGATTTTATTGCAAAGGGGAGGAGGAATAATCCTCCCGTTAAAAATCGAAGATAAGTTATTGATATGGGATCAACTTCACCGCCAATCCATTTTCCCGTTACTTCGAGAGTGGAAAAAAGAATGATCGTGAATAAGACGAAAAGATAACTCATTAATTATTCTCCAATTTATTGATGATTTTATGAATATCGGAAGGAAGATCGGCAATATGGCAACCTGCTTCCGACAAGATTTTTTTCTTGTAAGCAATAGTTGATTTCTCGCCTTGAATGATTGCTCCGGCATGACCCATCTTTGCTCCGCTAGGCGCGCTTTGACCGGCAAAAAAGGCTATGATGGGTTTGGAATTGTTATCGGCGAGATAATCTCTGAGACGTTCTTCTTCTTCGCCGCCTCCGATTTCTCCTATATAAACTATATATTTTGATTCGGATGATTTTTCGAAATATTGAATCGCATCCAAAATGGAAGTTCCTGTTACCGGATCTCCTCCCAAACCGATTGCCGTAGAGATTCCGCCTGCGTTAAGGCTGATGCCGCTGGCTATTTCGTAAAGCAAAGTTCCGCTTTTGGAGAGAACGGCAACATTTCCTTTTTGGAAGATATGTCCCGGAATAATACCGAGATTTGCCTGATTTACTCTAATCATTCCCGGGCAGTTAGGACCGATTACTTTTGTTTCGTTTTCGTTGGCATATTGGATTATTTCCATCGTGTCTCTAACCGGAATATGCTCGGTTATGATAACAAGCAAAGGAATTTTGGCATCTATTGCTTCAAAAGCCGCGCTTTTGGCAAAAGGAGCGGGAACAAACATAACGCTTACGTCTATATCATGATTTTTCACGGCATCTTTTACCGAATTGTAAACGGGAACTCCGTGCATTTCCGTATGGTTTTTGTTTTGTGAGACGCCGGCAACTATTTTGGTTCCGTAGTTCATCATTTTCTTAGTATGGTGAGAACCGTATTTTCCCGTGATTCCCTGAACCAAAATTTTTGATTGAGACGAAATAAAGAAATCGTCGTATTTTTTGTTGGCGAGTTTAACTGCTTTTTCGGCTGCTTTTTCCATGTTGTTGAAAGCAAAAATACCGTTGTCTTTTAATAATCTGATAGCTTCTTTAGCATTGTTTCCCATCATTCTTATAATAAGAGGAAGAGTTCTTTTGCGAGTTGCTCGGAAGTCTATGATTGCTTTTGCTATTTCGTCGCAGAAAGTTATTCCGCCGAAGATATTTATGAAGATACTTTTTATGTTGGTATTTTCATGCAGAATTTCCAAAGCTTGGACTGTCGTTTTCTTGTTTGCTCCTCCTCCGATATCGAGGAAATTTGCGGGTTTTCCGCCGAAGCTTCTTATCATATCCATTGATGCCATTACGATTCCGGCTCCGCAACCGAGTATTCCGACGTTTCCGTCAAGTTCAACGTAATGATTGCCAAAAGGATTTTCTTCTTTTGTCTCTGCTGTGTATTTTTCTATTTTCTTGGCTTCTTCGAAAATATCCGGATGACGGAATGATGCCGAATCATCTATTTCGACAACTGCGTCAAGAGCCGAGATTTCGGTGTCATTGACAAAAATAAACGGATTTATTTCAATCATCATAAGATCTTTTTCCGTAAATAATTTGAGAAGTTTGGAGCAGAATACGACAAACGTTTCGAATTGTATGTCATTTTTCAAATTATCTTTAAGCAAAAATAAATCTTCTCTCAAATCTTCGATTGAATTATTGTGATCAAGGTGTACAGTATGAATTTGTTCTTTATTTGATTTGGCAACTTCTTCTATGTCCACGCCCCCGAAACTTGAAAAAATCAAACTCAGACAACGTAATTGGCGGTTTACCAAAATGGATAAATAATATTCTTTGTCCAATTCCGCAGCGGCTTCAAGCAATACGCCGACCGGTTTTTCGCCTCTGTGCTCGCTGGTCATTATGTGTTCTATGCAACCGTCGAATTCTTCTTGATTTTTTACGAATTTTACTAAACCGGCTTTGCCTCTTCCGCCTGCCAATACTTGACTTTTAACAACAAAAGGATATTCTAAATTAATTTTAATTGTTTTTTCGTTTTTGGGGATAAATTGACTTTCAGGAACTGTAATTCCGTAATCTTTGAACAGTTCTTTACCTTGAAATTCTTGTAATTTCATTTTTTTTACTCCTTAATTTTTACCAAATCAAGGAGGGAATGCAAGCACGTTTCAGACACAATTATCCTGTATCTCGGAACCGGACTGACTTTCCCTCCGAAAGCATCAGGTCTTCGATTTTGGCATGTCTCCTGACTCGAATATCATCCTACTTGATCACCTTCCCGTTTCACAGTGGCAACGATCGTTCGTCCTTTCTTACAGTAGCGGGGGCTGCTTCGGCTTTTCACCGAATTCCATCTTAGCATCCGCAAAAACGGATGAACCAAAACCTACGACGGCAGATTTTGAAACAGTTTTATCATGTCAAGGCTGATTTAAGATTTTTCTGAGGCAGCAAATTAAGGATTTTGGAGAAATGCTTTCGGAATGTTAAGGAAAAATTTTATGTAAAATCAATATTTTCTGTCGGTTATTGTTTATATCCGTATTTTTTATTTATTGAATATATAGAGATAAAAAATTAATATTTTCAAGATTTATATCCCAAAAGTTTATTCTCGAAGATAAATATCGATAGTTATTTTAATCCAATTTTCGATTTTTCCCTTTTTTTATTTTTCCGAAAAGAAGTTTACCGGCATCCATAATTCTTGCAAATACAGGATTATCCGCTTTGGGAATATATCCTGTTTTGACGCTTCTTCGTTTTTTTGCGACAATTGCTTTGTCATCGTATTGATATTCTTTAATTTTTCTTTAAGTTCAGTTTAGTCTTTGGAAAATTATTTTTTCAGAATAAATTGTATTTCGCTTAGAGATATTTCTTCTTGTCTGTTTATTTTTTTTCTGATGATTTCCGAAATTCTTTTGAGTTTTCGATACTGAGTCATTAACTCATAGCACTCCAATTCCCAATGTCCCGCTTCTTACATGTACATTTTTAATATTTCGCATTAAACAAACAGTAATTTGTCTTTTTCGGCAAACGAAGCGATAAGTTTTTCTTTTAAATACCTGATTTGTTCTTTTAAATCAAGAAAATCTTGAGAAACAACAATTTTACCCGAGTTGCTTTTCGTCATATTTATTCCTTTATGTTTTTTTCTCTGTAACCTTCTTAATGAAGAGAGAAAATAATGATGAAATAAAAATCAGAATTTAGATAAAATTTCATCGTTGGAAACTATGTCTTTCATATTTTTTGCGTAATGCTTAAATACCGCTTTGCCTTTTTTATTGCAAATTATCTGAGCCGGCATTCGTCCCAATTTAAAAAATATTACCTGTTGACCGTATTTATCGGCAATTTCATGTTTTTTGTCAGACACTAAATCAAATGATAATGAGTGTTTCTCTGCAAATTTTTTGACTGCTTTCGGATTTTCCGGGCAAACAGCAATAACTTTAATTTTCTTTTCTTCAAATCTGTTCAGGTCTTGTTGCGCCTGCAACATGTGTTTTCGACAGAAAGGTCATCCGAAACCTCTGTTAAAAATCAGATATAAATAATCATGTTTTTCAACTGAATCGTTTTCGTTAAAATCTTTGCTTGTTAAATATAAGCTCATCATATATCTCCTTTAAAATACCCTAAAATTAATTATTGTCCGAAAAAATGAAAAATCATGAAATTGCGAGGCGGCTGAACATAAAAAGTCGGGAAATTTTACGAATTAACTTATTTTCAGTTAAAGATAAAAATCCCCGAAATGAATCGGGGATCAGAAATATTTTATTTATATTCTTTTGCTTCTTCTTCGCCTTTAAGAACTCTTACGGCTCCTTGACAAAGAGCTTCCATTTCCAATTCTCCCGGGAAACGAAGAACCGGGGCTATATAAGCTGATCTTTTACGGATTTCTTCGTAAATTCTGTCTCCGTAAATAAGACCTCCGGTTAAGAATACAGCATCAACTTTTCCTGAAAGAACGGATGCCGAGGCTCCGATTTCTTTGGCAACCTGATAGCACATTGCTTCCAAAATAAGCTTGGCTTTTTCGTCGCCCTTTTGAATTCTTTCTTCAACTTCTATTCCGCTGTCGGTACCGAGATAAGCGGTTAATCCGCCTGTTTTGGTCAGACGAGTCTGTAAATCTTTTTTAGACCATTCTCCGGAATAAGCCATATTTATTAAATCTCCTATCGGTAAAGCTCCGGCTCTTTGAGGAGAAAACGGACCCATTCCCAATAAGGCGTTATTCACATCGACAACTCTTCCTGAATTTATTGCGACTACGGAAATTCCTCCGCCCATGTGAACGCCTACCAAGTTTGTTTCTTCAAATTTTTTGTTCAAATCGGAAGCAACTTTACGAGCGGTATATCTGAGATTAAGAGCATGGAAAAGAGATTTTCTTTCGATTTCCGGAATTCCGGAAATACGAGCAATTTCATCAAATTCGTCCACTGTAACCGGGTCAACGATATAGCTGGGAATATTTTGACTGTCGGCGATTGAGCTTGCGATGAAAGCTCCGAGATTAGAGGCATGAATTCTGCCCCATAAAGACGGATCTTTCAAATCTTCTTTCATTTTATCGTTAACGGCAAAAGTTCCGCCCGGAACGGCATGTACCAATCCGCCTCTTCCGACAACGGCTTCGAGAGAGGTTATCTCGACATTATTTTCTTTCATTGCGTCCAAAACAAGATCCTTACGATATTCAAATTGTTCAATCATACCGCCGAATTTATCGAGATCAGCGGGATCATGGCGCAACACTTTAGTAAATATTTCTTTGGTATCGTCGTAAACGGCGATTTTTGTGGAAGTAGAACCCGGGTTAATTGCCAAGACTCTGTATTTCATAATTCCTCCAATGCAATTTGCATTTTTTATTGTATTTTTTTTTAATATTCATTTTGAACGGCAAGTCTGAACATCACGTCAACTCCGACGTTAACAGCTTCTTCGTCCGGCAAAAAAGTCGAAGCATGTAAGTCTCCGCTTTCCGTTCCGACTCCTAACCAATACAGCAGGGAGTTAAATTTTTCGCACAAAAAACCGAAATCTTCGCCGGTCATTACGGTTTCGGCTTCCTCAAAATTATATTTTTCAGGCAAAATCTTTTTCAGCTTTTTATAAAGATGCTCCGAATTTACGACCGGATCAAAATATGAGGTAAATATTATTTTCGTCTTTACTCCGTACATTAATTCGGCTGATTTCAAACAATTGAAAAGGATAGCGTTTATTTCAAAACTTACATCTTTGGCAAGAGCTCTTGTCGTTCCTTTTATTTGAACCGATTCAGCCACGGAATTTTGCGCCGTTCCTCCGTTTATCTGACCGAAATGACAGATAACGGGATCAGTTGCCGAAAATTTTTTCTTCAGCATTACTTGAACTTGGTTTATAAGGAAGCAAGCTGCCGAAACGGCATCGTTGCCGCTTTGCGGAAAGGCGGCATGAGAACCTTTGCCTTTTATTTCTATTTCAAACTCTCGCGGAATACCGAAAAATATTCCCGGTTTTGAAGCGACTGTACCTGTCGGATAATTTCCTGAAACATGCAAAGCGTAAGCTTCGTTTATGTCAAACTTGTCAAGGATTCCTGTCCCCAAAATTTTTCTCATTCCGCCCAAACCTTCTTCGGCGGGCTGAAATAAAAACAAATAATTTGCCTCAATTTTTTCGGTAATGATTTTGTCGATTAAACCGAGAAGAACCGTCATGTGTACGTCATGACCGCAAGCATGCATTCTGCCCTGATGCTCGGATCGGAAATCGCAATTTGTTTGCTCATTTATTGCCAATGCGTCAATGTCGGAACGGAATAATTTAAATTTCCCCGGATTTTTCCGATAAATTGCCAGACATCCGGTCGGCTCAAATTCCACTATTTCCAATTCCGAATATTTTTTTAAGACGGAAATTATAAATTTGGTTGTTTTAAATTCCAGAAAACCCAGTTCCGGTATTTTATGGAGTTTTTTTCTTATTTCAAAAAGATTCATTCTCATCCAATATTTCATAAGTCCATTCGGCAACTTTTCCGGTAAGTTCGGCACAAGATTTTTTACATGCTTTTTTCTTGTCTTTATGTTGCGAATTTACTTTAACTTTTTCGTTATCCATGTGATTAAAAGAAATGCCGACAAATGAAGTCTGAATTTCGGAGCATGAAAATAAACCGTTATATTCTTTTAGAAATTTTTTAATGAGGCGTTTTCCCAACTTTTTGTTCTCTTTGGCATCAGATATTCCGAATTCATTTCTTTCTCTTCCGTTAAAACAGCTTATTGCCGTTAAACCTCCGTTCAACGCTCCGCAAAATCCTTCGCCGCAACCGGCTGTTCCGCCCGCAAAAATATGACTTGCTTTGATTACTTCATCGCTTATTTCAATACCGTGTTCTTTAAGAGATGCCAACACGCATTGTGAGCAGGAGCCGTACTTCAAGTGCATTTCTTCAGCTGTTTTTCTTATCTCTTCTTTCAGCATTTATTTCCTTTTTTTGCAAAATCTTAATTTTATCAACTTAATGCTTAAATAAAATCTGAGACAAAATAATTTACGGTTGTAATATCTTTCAAGCTTTTTTACCTTTTATCATTTATTGTCGGATTTTTTTTGGAAAAAATAAACGAAAACTTGACTAATAAACGATAAATAAAAATTTGTCCGAAAGTTTTCAGAGAGGAAAAATATGAGAAATATTCTTGTTTCCGTCTTAATGTTGTTTATGATTTTTTCATGCAGTTTTAATACGGTAAAACAAGGTTTCGGATTACTTGGACGAAAGAGAGTTCTTTTGCCTCTTCTTAAACATGATATTTTTATGATTTATCTTCCCGAAGAAAAATCTTTTATGGTTAATGACAAGATTACGGTTGACAGAGAATCAGTTAAGGATTACGAGAAAGGTCTTTTTGCGATTGATAAAAATATTAATCTTGAAAGAATTATCGTTGATAAAAAAATCGTTGAGGTTGATAAATTCATTACTATGCGAGAAGGTTATCTCGGACGAAATTTATCGCCCGAACAAACGTATAAATTTCTCAAAAAAAATGATGTTTACGAGATAGTTCTTACCGAATATAATCCGGAAAAAAAAGAAATTGAAATTATTGTAAAATATGATTTTAATGATTCTGATGAATTTGATTTTTTGACGATTCGAGGGAATCGTATCGAAATTAAAAATATTGCTTACTGGTTTCCGTCTGATCTGAGCGGCGGTCGCAGCATTCACTTTGCAATTGAAGCTCCGAAAAGATTTTATTTTACGATAAACGGTACGGAAGCCGAAGAAAAAATTTTGAAAAAACATTTGAAACGATCCGTGTTTAACTTTGTATCGGAAGAATCCGATATTTAAAATAAAAAATAAAGAGCCGGGATAGCTTCAGCTGGCAGAGCAACTGATTCGTAATCAGTAGGTCGAGGGTTCGAGTCCCTTTCCCGGCTCCATTTATTTTATTTGCTGATATTTATAACAGTCTCTCGGATATAAATTTCGCTTTCCGTGCTGTTCTTTCGGCTGTTTCCGACAGTGTACTGCAATTAAGTATTAACGTCAGTAATCAGGTTTTGGGTTGAATCAATTATCGCAACATCTGGATTTGCAAAGTTGATTATCGCAAAAAGATATTTTTTATATACTTATTTGAAATTCTAAAGGAATATCAGCATGGAAATATTAATTCCGGTAAAAAGTTATAAAGGTTTTTTTCTTGCTGTCGGACTTATTGTCTCAGCTTTTATCGTTAATTATTTTATCTGGCATTATAATCCTGAATTAAATAAAACCGCAGTGTTGCTTGAATCCGGAGATCCAGAGAATATTGCGGAAGCTCTTTTGAAAACATCTTCTTTCGGTACTGCAAAAGGTTATAAACTTATCCCTCTTATTCTTCCTTTACTGGGGGACAAAAGGTATGTTTCGTCTCATTTAAAAGAAAAAACTTCTCATCATATTTCCGGTGAATCAGGATCAGGAATTTATTCAAACGAACCGGGCACAATAGGATTTTCAGCTGCTTTAACGCTTAACTCTCTTATAATAAATGCAGATATATCCGGAATCCGAGGCATCAGGGGAAAAGCAAAAAAAAATATTATAAAATATATAACGGATGATATTAATCTGCATGACGAATACGCTGTTGCCAATGCTCTTCTTGCCGTTCAAAATATTCGAGACAAGAGATTGTTGCCTTTTTGGTTTGAATGTTTAAGAATAGAATCCGAATCGATACGCATGAATGCTTTGGCAGGTTTAAATTTTTATATCAGCCACAGAACCGCCGGTCTATGGGCATGGCGACCCGAAAAAGAAATATCTCCGCTGATGGCAGAAAATCTTAAACTTTGTCTGAGCGACTCTTCGCCCTATATCAAAAGAGAAGCTGAAAATATAATAGAGGTTTTGAAAAGAAAAGGTTTTTCCTTCCAATAATAAAATGAAAATAATAACATTAAAAACAGGTTTTTCAAATTCTTATCTTATCAAGGATAAGGGAATTATTCTTGTTGATGCCGGCTCGTATAATTCTTTTAACGTTTTTTTGAGAGAAACAAAAAAGAACGGAATTAATCCTAAAGAAATATCTGCGGTTGTTATAACTCATTGTCATTGGGATCATATAGGTTGCGCCAAATCCGTCAAAGAATATACAAATGCCAAAATTATTGTTCATGCCGCAGAGCTGGATATATTGGAAAACGGGAAGCATTTAATTGTTTCAAGCCTTACTGCAAGAGGGAAAATAATAGAGAAAATTCTTAATATATACAATAAAAATAAACAAATTGAACCTTGCGAGGCAGATATTATTGTCAACGGGGAAGAGAAATCATTATCTGAATTCGGAATAAACGGTAAAATTGTTTTTACGCCCGGGCATTCATCAGGCTCTGTTTCCGTTATATTGGATTCCGGAGAAGCTTTTGTCGGAGATATGGCGATAAACGTTTCCCCATGGTTTGCAAACCGGCTTTGCCTTTTTTTGCGGAAGACCTTGCAACTCTCAAAAAAAGTTGGAAAAAATTAATTGATTACGGAATAAAAACCGTTTATCCCGCCCACGGCAAATCTTTTTCGGTTAAAAAATTTTTAGATTATACAGAGCTTGACTGATTTTACAGTAAAAATGGCATAAGTTTTTTTCAATAATTATTAAAACATCCTCCGTTACGCAACCTCTTAACTTTAAAGAAAATATGAAATTAATTATTATTATGCGGCATCCGTTTTAATTGACAAGACAAGCGCATTAAAGAATTTGACTCTGTGAAATCGTGAGTTTCGGAAATATGTATCTTGCAAATTGCAAAAATCAGATTGGAGATGAAATGAGAAAAAGTATTGTTGCCATTGTGGGAAGACCTAACGTCGGTAAATCGACTTTATTTAACAGGTTGTTGCGAAAACGCGTTGCAATCGTTGACGCTGAAGCAGGTGTTACCAGAGACAGAAAATATGAAGAAGTCGAATGGAACGGATGTAAATTTATTATGGTTGATACCGGCGGAATAGTGCCCAATTCCGAAGAGAATTTTGATAAAGCCATAAAATTCCAGGCAAATATTGCCATTGATGAAGCTGATTTTATTCTTTTTGTTGTGGATGCTCATACCGGAACAACTTCCGTTGATGTTGATTTGGCAAAGATGCTGCGTCCTTATCGCGAAAAAGTCATGCTGGTTGCCAATAAGGTCGATAACGAAAAATTTGAACTTGATATTTATGATTTTTTGCAACTGGGTTTTGACGATGCTTTTCCGGTCTCTGCCGCTCACGGAAGAAACACAGGTAATTTTCTTGATGCTTTAGTTTCCGGAATTGATACGGTTGTCGTGAAAGAAGATGAAGAAAAAGAAAAAGCGGAAGACATAAAAATTGCCGTTATAGGCAAACCGAACGTCGGAAAATCATCTATTATAAATCGTCTTCTCGGAGAAGAAAAACATATTGTTACGGAAATTGCCGGCACTACTCGCGATGCTGTAGACTCAAAGATGAAGTATCACGGACGTGATCTTACTTTTATCGATACTGCCGGACTAAGACGAAAAAAAAATATAAAATACGGCATAGAATATTACAGTAACATGCGAACTATCAGCAGCATAAACAGGTCGGACATTGCTATTTTGGTTTTGAATTCCGAAGAAAAAATATCGGTTCAGGACAAAAAAATCGCTTCTTACGCTTACAGACATTATCGCGATATAGTAATAGTTGCCAATAAATGGGATTTGATTGAAAAAGATAATCGCACTCACAAAAAATTTACTGAAGAAATAAGGCATGATTTACCTTTTCTTAATTATGCCCCAATTATTTTTACATCAGCTGAGACAGGTCAGCGCGTCAGGAAAATTCTTGATTTGGCGCTTGAAGTTTACGATGAAAGTCAAAAGCGGATTCCTACTGCCGAGCTTAATAAATTTTTGGAAAGAGTTGTCGGAAAATTCCCGCCTTCTCACTCAAGCGGCAAGCACGTTAAAATTTATTTCATGACTCAAGTTTCCGTTCATCCGCCGACTTTTGTTTGTTTTACCAATGCGCCTGAGCATATTACAACACATTACAAGAGATATTTGCATAATCAGTTGCGAGAGTATTTCAAGTTTACGGGAGCAACTGTAAAATTAAAATTCAAAGGCAGAAAATCAGGAGATGAAAATTAAATGACCTATATCATAATTTCCATTCTTGTCGGGTATGTTTTATGCGGAATACCTTTCGGTTTCATTCTCGGAAAATTTAAAGGAATTGATATTCGTAAGCATGGATCCGGCAATGTAGGAGCAACCAATGCATTGAGAATTTTGGGTTGGAAAAGCGGTCTTATTGCCATGTTGTTTGATGCCGCTAAAGGTTTTGTCGCTGTAAGGGGCGGTCAGATTTTTTGCGGATTGGAATCAACGGATCCGATTCTGATCTTGTTTGCTTTTTCGGCAATATCAGGACATATATTTTCCGTTTTCATGAAATTTAAGGGAGGAAAGGGCGTTGCTGTCTCTTTGGGAGTTTTTATTGCTTTAACTCCGGTTTCCGTAGGTATTGCTTTTCTTTCTTTTATCATTATTGTTGCGGTAACAAAATATGTCTCTTTAGGGTCTGTTTCAGCAGCTGCAATTCTTTTCCTTTCCGAACTTATTCAAAATATTATATCCGGGTTCAAAACTAAGGAATATCTTATTTTTACGGCAATTGCCGCTTTATTTATAATTATAAAACATAAATCTAACATAAAACGTTTAGCAGACGGTAACGAAAATAAAATAAGTTTCAAAAAAACCGGGAAAAAACCGGCATAAAATTTACGGGAGAATATTTAAATGTGTGGAATTATCGGGGTGTATAACCATGAAAAAGCAGCCGAATTGGCAACATTGGGATTATTTGCGGAACAGCACAGAGGTCAGGAAAGTTGCGGAATGGCTGTTTCAGACGGCAAAGTAATAAGACTTGAAAAATCTCTGGGTTTGGTAAAAGAAGTTTTTACGGCTGAAAAATTAAAGTATCTTACCGGCAATTTGGCTGTCGGTCATGTCAGATATCCTACCTGCGGTTCATCATCAAAATTTAATTCTCAACCTCATGTGGTTGAAACTTTGGCAGGACCTTCTTTCTGTCTGGCAAGTAACGGAGATATTGTCAATTATAACGAAGTCAGAAGAAAACTGGAAGCTAAAGGCGTATATTTTGCCAGCGGAAACGACGGAGAATTAATTCTTAAATTCATCGTTTATTATGTTGAAAAGGAAAATATGTCCATGATAGACGCAATACATAAAATGACGGCAACTCTCAAAGGGGCTTTTTCCACCGTATTGGCTACCAGAACCGAAATGTATTTGTTCAGGGATCCGCTTGCCATCAGACCCATGGTTTACGGAGAAACTGAAGACGGCACTTTTGTAGTTGCTTCCGAATCATGCGCTTTGGATATTTTGGGAATTGAGAAAAAATATGAAATGGAAGCTGCCGAAATTATTGTCGTAAACGAAAAAGGACGACGTTCAATCAAACATGATCCCAACGATTTCAGACAGGTAACTTCCGACAAACACTGTATTTTCGAACATATATATTTTTCAAGACCTGACAGTTTTGAGTTTGGAGAAGCAGTTTATGACGTCAGAGAGAAGATCGGAGCAAAACTTGCCGATAATGACAAAATTGTTGCCGATGCCGTTTTGCCTGTTCCCGATTCGGCTAATTTTATTGCTCTCGGTTACGCCAAAAGAAAAAATATTATCTTTGAAATGGCATTAATCAGAAATCATTATGTGGGAAGAACTTTTATAAAACCGGAGCAGACGATAAGGGATGAAAGCGTTAAACAAAAATTTAATACTTTACCGGGATTTTTTGAAGGAAAAAGCGTCGTTATGATTGATGATTCAATTGTTCGCGGAACCACGTTAAGAAAAATTGTGAAATTAGTCAGAAAAGCCGGAGCCAGAGAAATTCATTTAAGAATCGGTTCGCCTGAAGTAAAAAATTCATGTTTTTACGGAATTGACACGCCTACATCTCAAGAATTGATTGCCAATCAAAAATCAGTGGAAGAAATTTGCGAATATTTGGGAGCCGACTCCTTGAAGTATCTGAATATTGATGATTTGAAAGATTGCGTCAAAGAACCGGGCTCTTATTGCGACGCATGTTTTACGGGGAATTATCCCATTGATTAGGTTAGTTATGGATAAAAAATTTATTCGCGAAGTTATAAAAAGATTTAAGGGGAAAAAAATTCTTATTATCGGCGATTTGATGATTGATCATTATATTTGGGGAGGAGTCGAGCGTATTTCTCCGGAAGCTCCCGTTCCGGTTGTTGATGTCAAAGGCGAAGAATATCGTCTCGGGGGCGCTGCAAACGTCGTCAGCAATATAAAATCTTTGGGAGCTGATCCGTATTTTATCGGTTTGGTCGGAAATGACGAAAACGGTAAAATTTTGAAAAATCTTTTCATTGAAAAAGGAATAAATCCGGATAATATAATTGCCGATTCGTCAAGAAGAACCACGATTAAAACCAGAATTTTGGCTCATAAACAGCAAATTGTAAGGATTGATACGGAAGACAGGCATTTTGTCGATTATGAAACCGAGAACCTTGTCATAGAAAGACTTGAGTCTCTTATAAGTAATACGGATGCCGTTATTTTGGAAGATTACAATAAAGGAATTTTATCTAAAAGGATAATAAAACATGTTATTGCCCGTTGCAACGAATTGAAAATTCCGGTAACCGTTGATCCGAAATTTAATAATTTCTTTGAATATGAAAATGTTACGGTGTTTAAACCTAATTTGCACGAATTAGAAAAAAATACCGGCTTAAAAATTACCGACAATAAACAATTTATTGAAGTAAGCTGCGATTTGATGAGTAAAATACGAGCCGAATATTTATTGATTACTCAAGGAGAAAAAGGGCTTACCGTTTTTTCTGATGAAAATGAACCTTATACTATTCCTGCTTTTGCTTTGGAAGTTTTTGACGTTTCCGGAGCGGGAGATTCGGTTATAGGAACTTTGACGCTTTGTCTGGTCAGCGGTTGCGATATAAAAGAATCGGCGTTAATAGCCAATCATGCCGCCGGGGCGGTTTGCGGAGTTGCGGGAATTTCTCCCGTAACGCCTGAAATGATTATTGATTCTTTTGAGAATTCAAAGAAAAACAAAGGTTGCGATTCTGACTGATTTATGCGGCGTAACTTATGAAACATAACGAGAAAGGGAAATCAGATACTTTAACTTATTGTTTTATCATAAATTTTACTGAGACGGCAATTTATATTTTCTCGGTTTGATTTTCAGATAAAATAATATTTGTCTTAACTTGGAAAAGGTTTATCTTATTACGTTTCCCGTTATTATTGGGCAGGGAGAAATCCCTGTTTTTTTTTGATAGGCTCAACTTAAACTTAAAAATTTAAATACAGCAAAAATTTATTTGGAGGATTAATGAAAAAATTATTGATTACAGCCGTTTTGTTGTTTCTGATCAGTTTCGTTTTCGCTGAACAGAGATTTACTTTTGAAGTTGAAAACGCCGATAAAGTTTTAAGACAAAACGCAGCGAGATTGCCGAAACTTATGAATCCCGGAGAACCGCTTTTACCTTATTATCCCGTGAAAATTTTACTCCCGATGGGAATGGAAATTAAAAAATTTAATTTGGAATTTTCAAAAACAAAAAATATGATAAATTCTTATTTGGAACCGGCAGGTTTACAGGTTCCGATTTCATCCGGAAAATCAGGTTATGCGCCGAAATCGAAAATTTACGAGTCTGATAAAGAATTTCCGCAAGAGAAAATAATTTATATCGGAACTCAATTTAAAAACGGTTTGGCAATTGCTCTATTCAATGTTTTTCCTTACGTTTACAATCCGGCGAAAAATATTATTTCATGGTCTGACCGATTCTCCGTTGTTTTGGAATATGAAGAAAATGCGGATTTGTTTGAAAAAGAAAATATCGGACTTTTGAAAGATTTTTCAAGAAAAATCAAACTTCCTGGAGCGGATAAAACCAATCTTGAAACTTACGAAAAAACATTTTCTCGCCAAAACTCAAGGATTCCTGACGAAAACGATCCCTATAAATTTATTATTGTCACCGGAGAAGATTTCGCTCCTCTTTTCGATGATTTTATTGAAAGAAAAGAAGCTGAAGGCATTCATACCGGAATAACTTTTACGGAAGAAATTTTTGCCGAATACGACGGTAACGACGATGCCGAAAAATTGCGCAACTATATTATTGACGCTTATCAAACTTATGCTTCGACTTCCGAGCCTTTGGAGTATGTTTTGTTGGGCGGAGATGATGAAGTTGTGCCTTACAGAGGTTGTTACGGTTATGTCGGAGATACGGTTGATTCAAATATTCCGACGGATTATTATTTCTCTAATTTGGACGGAAACTGGAATGCAAACGGAAACGATATTTACGGAGAAGAAGACGATGATGTTGATTTTTATCCGGAAATTGCCGTCGGTCGTTTGCCCGGAGACTCGGAAATTGATTTTGAAAATTTCTTTGCCAAAAACTTATATTATGCCGAATCAAATACTTATTCCAATAAAATTGCTTATATGTTGGGAGAAAATCTCAACAATAACCCCGTAACCTGGGGCGGAGATTACAAAGATGAAGTAAAACCTTATGTTCCGAATGATTTTATCGTCAAAGAACGTTACATGAGAGACAATAATTATTCTGCTCAAAAAGTTGCGGAAGCTTTTGATGACGGATTTGCGGTCGGAAATCACATGGGACATGCAAACACACATTTCGTTTTCGGATTAACCAACGGAACGGTTAATGCGCTCAAAAACAGCGAATTCGGATTTATTTATTCGCAAGGCTGCTATCCGGGAGCTTTTGATGAGGGAGAAAGCGGTCCGGGAGAATCTGTTGCGGAAAGATTGGTAATTTCCGAACACGGACTTTACGCTTTTACGGGAAATACCCGTTACGGATGGTATTCTCCGGGAAATACGAACGGAGCATCGCAATTTTATGATATAGAATATTTTAAAGCATTGTTTGAAGAAAATATCAGAGAACACGGCAAAGCTTTGGTTTATTCGAAAGAACAACTTATAAACGAGGCTGCTTTCAGTTCCGTCATGCGTTGGGTTTATTATGAATTGACGCTTTTCGGAGACCCGACTTCCTCAGTTAAAACTCCCTCCGGGCAATATTGCAAACTTGATTTGGCTGATTATGAATTTGACGATTCTTCAGGCGATAATGACGGCGTTATAAATCCCGGAGAATCAGGAATTCTGACTGTTTCATTAAGAAACGGCGAGGAATGGGATGACTGCTCTTCCGCTCAAGTTGTTTTAACTTCGGAAAATACCAATATAAATATATTCAATAATGTTATAAACTTCGGAGCAATTAATTCAGGTCAGACTGTTGAAAGCTCGGAATCTTTTTCGTTTGAGATTGATGCAGATGCTGAAATAGAACCTTTTGTTTTTAAACTTTCCGTTCACGGCGAAGCTGACGGTTCCGTTTTTAACAGAGACTATGAAGTATCTTTTATAACTTCGTTAAATCAAAATACCTGGCCTTGGTCCGATAATCAAAAAGTTTTCCGTTCTTCTCCTCTTGCCTTGTATAATATTGAAGAAGACTATCGGGAAATTTTAGATTTAAGCCAAGACGGAGATATTTACAAATTCAGAAATAACTCATCTTTTTTTTCCGTTATGGAAGAAGATGAAACCATCACCAAGACTCATTTGGCAATGGGACATATAAATGATGATGATTTAATGGATTACGCTTATAATACCATGGACGGAAAAATTATTGCTAAAGATAATTCCGGAGAGATTATTTTTGCAAAATCAGGACTTGCAGAACAAAGAGTTACTGCCGTTCTTGCCAACATCGGGGGAGACGATAAACAGGAAATAATCAGCTCGGGAATTGACGGAGATCTTCATGTCTTTGATTCGTCCGGAGAAGAATTGCCCGGATTTCCCGTTAATTTGGGAAATTTGGTATTTCCTGAGCTTGCCGCTGCCGATTTTGATAACGACGGTTATTTTGAAATATTGGCTCCGCTTTTTAACGGTGAGCTGAAAATGATAGACAATGACGGAACGATTGTTTCTTCCTTTGATTTCAGTACGGAAAGTTATTATGTGTCTGCTCCGGTAATTGACGGAAACAAAAATATCTATATTGCCGATAATAATAATAAACTCTTTCAAACAGATAAAGACGGAAATAAAAATTGGGAATATCAACTTTCTTCTCCAAGCTCCAATGAAATTGCTTTGGAACAAGACGGCGATTATTACGCTTATGTTACGACGCGCGGAGGAGAGATTTATTATTTTAAAGATGACGGTGAATTGCAATTGGGATATCCTGTTTCTGTTTCAGAAAATCTGCCTTTCGGACCTTTGCTTGCCGATTTGGACGATAACGGAGAAACTGAAATAATCACTTTAACTAATTTCAGCAATATTTATATTTTCACGAAAAACGGAAACCAAACAGGTTATTCTCCCGTCATGCAAAATCTTAGCGGATATTGCGGAGCAACAGTTGCCGATATGGATTGGGACGGAGATTACGAAATCATTTCGGCGCATTATCACGGGATTGCCGTTACGGATATTAAAACCGATAAAGGAAACTTGATTCCTTGGATTATGTATAGAGGAAATTACATGAGAAACGGGTTTTACGGAGATAATCCTGTTGCCGATAAGGATGAAGACATCGCATTGCCCAATGTTCTGACTTTATCGCAAAATTATCCTAATCCTTTTGCGGACGGAGAAACTCGCAACGGAACAACTATAAACTTTTTTTTGCCGAAAGATGAAAATATTTCATTGTCTGTTTACAACACAAAAGGTCAAAAAGTTAAAACTCTGATCGGAAACGAAAAATTTGCCAAAGGTAAACATACCGTAACTTGGAACGGATCAAATTCATCTGGCAAGAAAGTCGGTTCCGGAGTTTATTTCTATAAATTGCAAACAAAATCAGAATCTGTTAACAGAAAAATGATTTTTATAAAGTAATTATTTGCTTACGCAATTATATCTAAGCCTCGATTTTTATCGGGGCTTTTTTTGTTTTTATTAAAATTAATTGTAATTGTATTAATAGAAAATATAAGGATATAAAAAATACGTAAGTTAAATTATGCGTCATGATTTAAAATAATACTTGCTGTCTGATTGCGTTCAGTAAAATCTTGAATGACGAAATAAAAAGTTTTTTACGGTCAACTTTCTGTAATTGCCAATATAACATAAGGAGATTAGCATGGAAAAAACTGATTTGATAAAACAAGACAAAGAATATTATTCTGCTAAAAAGAAACCTGAAATAAAAGAATTCGGGGAATTAAAATTTTTAACGATTTCAGGAAAAGGCGAACCTGCCGGAATTGAATTTACAAAAGCAGTTGAAGCTCTTTATCCGCTTGCTTACGGAATAAAAAATATTTGCAAAAAGCAAGAAATGGATTTTTCTGTTCCAAAACTTGAAGGACTTTGGCGAGTTAATTCAGAAAAAAATGCTTTGGATGCGCCAAGAAGCGAATGGTATTGGAAATTATTAATCAGAGTTCCTAAATTTGTAAACTCAGAAAACTTTGAACAAGCAAAAGTAAACATGATTAAGAAAAAAAGAATTGAGAAAATAAAAGAAATCTTATTGGAAAATATTACGGAAGGACAATGTGTTCAAATTATGCATGTCGGATCATATTCAACAGAATCCGAAACAATAAATAAAATAAAAGATTTTATGAAAAAAAACGGACTTGTTGAAAATGGATTGCATCATGAGATTTATATTTCTGACCCGAGAAAAACTGTTCCTGAAAAAATGAAAACAATTTTAAGACAACCTGTAAAACTGCAATGAATAATGTTATTGCATGTTTACGGATGATTGAACCTGATTTTTATTAAATAAGAAATAGAAAGTAATATATCATTATTTAAAAGATTTTTTTTATTAGGCTGCAACAGGTTGGCGGTATTAAAATTTAATTGTATCTGTAGAGTTTGATTTAATATCTCTAATATCTCTCATAGCGTTAATAAGTTTATAGCTTTTATATTTGTATATATCATCCGGAGTTACTTTTTTTTCTTTTATGATACTGTTTTTTAACAGTTTTGCTCTCATACTGCCTTTAAGAAGAGGGGAGTTTGGCGTAATCCATTCAAGATTATTATAAAAAACTATGTTACAAAAAGATGTATCTGTAACCAGACCGTTTTTAATTATGAGTATATCATCACAATCTTCCCTTTTTTTATAAAGTTTTTGAATATATTCTCTGTCAGACAGCTTTAAATTGTAAGATACGGTATTATCAAATATAATTTT
>PDWI01000883.1_pt1 | contig 51143 bp, 27 predicted proteins | sample 1430891 | NCBI WGS metagenome assembly PDWI01 (sample SAMN01162508, study PRJNA174530) | Oral metagenome, whole genome shotgun sequencing project. | biome: Marine environment; feature: Marine mammal; material: Swab sample of the gingival sulcus; isolation source: swab sample of gingival sulcus... | reverse complement strand
GGCATTGATATCCTGGATAAGGGTGTTGCCATTGCCTCTTGGCCATGCGCTCCAATCCGGGGTGAAAAACGCCGTTTCGCCGGGACTCCAGGCGTCTCCTTCCAGCCCGATCATCTCATCCCCGATTCCGCTTTCCTTCTGGATGTAAACGCAGCAGGCGCCGCCGCCGGCAATTTGAAGATACGGATGACGTCTTTGATTTCCACACCTCCGTGACCCTGGAATCCGGCATGAGCCAAGAAGATTATTTTCTCCCTACTTCAGCAATTCCTTGCCCGCTTCAATGGTCAATTCAAACACATGACCGGGAATGATCCCCAGGATCAGAACGACTCCGGCGAGGACACCGGCCCCGATCTGGCTGAAGGTACCTGTATCCGGCGCGGATACAGGTGATTCCTTTTCTTCGGAGTACGCATGACGCACCAGAGAAAGATAATAATAAATGGCAATGGCGGAATTGAGCGCCAGAATGATCACCAGCCAGTTGAAGCCATGGTTCCAGGCGGCGGTGATGAGAAAGAGTTTTCCCATGAACCCGACCGTGGGCGGAAGTCCTACGAGCGCAAAAGCGCCGACGGCAAGAGAAAATGCAAGCACGGGAGCCTTTCGCCAAAGCCCGTTCAGGTCTTCCAGATGAAGGTTCCGGCGGTCCGTGGCCACGCGGCATACGACCCAGAACACCAGGAGGTTCATGAACAGATAGGCAATGACATAGAATGCCGCCGCCGCAAGTCCCTCGGCGGTTCCCGCTACAAGACCCACCATGATATAGCCGGCGTGGGCCACGGAAGAAAACCCGAGTATTCGTTTGATATCGGTCTGGGCAAGGGCGCACAGATTGCCGAAGGTCATGGAAATAGCGCCGAGAACGGCAAGGATCATGGTGATTTCGAGATCCGGGGTGAAAATGGCCGCAAGACGAACCAGGATGATCACGGCGCCCAGCTTGGGAATGGTGGCCACATAGGCAGCGGTCTCATTGCTGGTTCCCTGGTAGACATCCGGGCACCAGAAATGAAACGGAAACAGCGCAAGCTTATAGAACATTCCTCCCAGGAAAAGCGATAAACCGATGACGGCCATGGGATTTTCCGCCCAGGACCAGTTTTTCCGTGCCAGTTCAGCAATATAGGTCGTATGCTGGGAGGCGATGATATACGAGATCCCGTACAAAGAAATCGCCGTGGCCACGGCGCCAAACAGAATATATTTGATCCCGGCTTCCGCCGCCTGTTTCTCATTGGAACGGAGGGGAATAACGGAATACAGGCTGTAGGAAGAAAGTTCCAGGGCCAGGTAAATGGTGAATAGCTCCACGCAAGAAGAAAGAATCATCAGTCCCAGGGCGGAAAAGGCCAGGAACATGAAATAATCCACGCAACGCTCCCTCTCCAGCATCAGCGGACATCCGGGGGGCGGCCGATGCAGAAGATTGAGCAGGGTGATGATAAATCCGCCGGCAATGGCCATTTTAAAAAACTGAGACAGTTTATCCACTTTGTAGACAGAGAAAAACATCTCCCCGGAGACATGAAACCCGGCCGCGCATATATAAAAAATCAGGAGAGACGCCGGACCGAGCCATTTATGAATGGCCGGTCCCCGCTGATATCCGCTGCCCAGTGATTGTAAGAGCAAAAGAAAAATCAGCAGGGACATGGCCAGTTCCGGCAGTAACAGCATCAGATCGAAATTCATTTCTGTTCTCCCGTTGCATCGGTTTCACCGGACGAATTCGCCGCAGTCAGAAGGTCCGGGGACGGATTTTCCATCGCATGCGGTTCCGCCGGAGCGGTGATACCCTTGGCCGATTCGAATTTATTCAAAAGATCCGTGATGGAAGGATCCACCATGCGAAAAAAAAGGGTCGGCGCCAGTCCAATATACAGAACCATGAGAGCGGGCGGGATCAGGCAGGCCCATTCCCGGGGGCTCAGGTCCGCCCATCTGGCCGCCGAGGAAGGCGTCCCCCATGCCATTTTCAAGGAGATCCGGAACATATAGGCGGCGGCGAATAAGGCTCCGGGAACAATCAGAAGGCCGGTTGTCAAATTATTGGAAAAGGCGCTGACAAAGACTAACAGTTCCCCGACAAAGCCGTTGGTTCCGGGAAAACCGAAGCTGGCAAGGGCGAATAATCCCCAGAAAAACATGAACGCGGGAATATATTTGCCGAGCCCGAGGTTTTTAGAAATATCCCGACTATGGCTTCGTTCATATACCAGACCGATCATCATAAACAAGGCGCCGGTTACGATACCGTGGTTCAGCATTTGAAACAGTGCGCCTTCAATGCCGCGCAGATCAAGCAGAAAAATGCCGAGGGTCACGAATCCCATATGCCCTACGGAACTGTAGGCCACCAGTTTTTTGATATCACTCTGGCCCAGGGCCACGGCGCCGCCATATAGAATGGACGCAATGGAAATCGCGATCATCACCGGCGCAAAATAAGCGCTGGCGGCCGGGGTCAGGGGAATACAAAAGCGCAGAAAACCGTAGGTGCCCATTTTCAGCAGAATCGCGGCCAGGATCACGGAGCCGGCGGCAGGGGCCTGCACATGAGCGGCGGGCAGCCAGGTGTGAAAGGGAAACATGGGAACCTTGATGGCAAAGGCAAGGGCCATGGCCAGAAAGCACCAGTACTGGAAGCGGAAACCGTATTGCATTTGAGCCAGTTCCGGGATGGAAAATGTTCCCCCCTGAACCCGAAAGGCAATGATGGCCACCAGAAGAAGCGTGGAGCCGGCCAGGGTATACAGAAAGAATTTGATGGAAGCATACCGGCGCTCATCTCCGCCCCATACGGCGATCAGGAGATACATGGGGATCAGCATGGCTTCCCAGAACACATAAAACAGCACAAGATCCATCGCGGCGAAAACGCCGATACAGGCGGACGTCATGAATAGAAGACAGAAATGGAATTCCTTGACGCGCCTGGAGATATAGGTCCAGGAACACAGGACGCACAGGGGCAGAGTGAACAGGGTCAGCCAGATCATCAGAATGCTGATGCCATCCACGGCCACATGGTATTCCAGCCCCCAGCGGGGAACCCACGCGCATCGTTCAATAAATTGATATCCGGCTTTGAACCGATATCCCAGAAGAGGCAGCGCGAACATGATTTCGATGATGGAAACAGCGAAGGTGACGGTACGGATGATGTACTCATTTCGCAGAAAAAAGAGTCCTGCCGCTGCTATCAGCGGGAAAAAAATCAGGATACTCAATACGGGATAAACGAAATCAAACACGAAACCTCCTTTCCTGTGACGGACCTATGCCGGCACTATCCGAGAAACCAGGCCAGCCCCCAGACTGCGCCGAATATGACCAGGGATAACACGGCGGCAAGGGAGAGATATTCCTGAAGATGACCGTTTTGAAGCCGTGCGCCGGTGCGGCCGATATCACGAACCGCAGCAGCGGATCCGTCAACAACTCCGTCAATACCAAGACGATCAAACAAAGAGGAGGCAAAAGCCGTTGCCATCATCAATCGAAGGCCGATCACACGATATACTTCGGACCAATGGGTATCAATCCAGGCGGCAGGGCAGCAGAACGACCGGTAAAACAGGCGGCCGATAAGCCGGTAGAAATAATCAAAATCAAGATTCAGCTTTTCATGGGGCTGAATCACTTCCCGGAGAAGATAGAAAGCAAGTCCGGAAAAGGAGAGGAGCAGCAGGGACTGAAGCACATGCCACGGGGTCCAGGGGATATAGGGATGCTCAACCGTATAGGGGAGATATTGATACAGTATTTCAGGAAAAATGCCCTGGGCGATGCAAAGGACGGCAGCCATGGACATCCCCAGGTACATATTCCAGGGGATGGGTTTCAGTTCCGGATTTTCCGGAGCCGGTTTTCCGCCCCAGAAGGCAAAATAGGGGAGCTTGATCCCGACGGAAATAAAGGTGCCCACGGCGGCGATTTCCAATCCCAGGGCCAGGATGGTGTGATGGGCCTCGGCCGCGCCGGCAATGGTCATGGTCTTGGATATAAATCCATTGAACAGGGGCATCCCTGAAATGGACAGGGCGGCCACCATATAAAGGAGCATGACCCAGGGCAGGTGCCGGACCAGTCCGCCGAGTTCATTCAGCTTGGCGGTGCCGGCCGCATACAGCAGGCATCCCGCGCCCATGAACAGAAGTCCCTTGTACAGAATATGGGCGTAGGCATGGGCAGCCGCGCCGTTCAGGGTCATGGCCGTGCCGATACCGATGCCGGCGACCATATAGCCCACCTGGGAGACAATATGATAGGACAGGATGCGCCGGGCATTATTTTCAATGCACGCATACAGTACGCCATACACCGCCATCACGGTGCCGGCAATGGCCAGGATTTCCCAGCCGGCAAATCCGCGCATCAATACGTATACAGCTGTTTTGGTGGTATAGGCGCACATGAATACGGAGCCGGTGATCGTACCGCGCGGGTAAGCGTCAGGGAGCCAGGCATGAAGGGGAACCACTGCAGCGTTGACGCAGAATCCGATCAGAATAAGCATATCACCGATGTCGGCATTGGCGAAGGTTATGGGTTCAAAGGCAAAACTGCCCGTGGCCTTATACCGCAGCAGAAGACCGGCCAGCAGAAAAAGACCGCCGATGGTATGGTACATGAAATACCGGAAACCGGCCAAAGTGGATTCGCGGGTGCGGTTCAGGAAAATCAGGAAGGTGGATCCGATGCTCATCAGTTCCCAGAACAGGAAGAGCGTGATCAGATCGCCGGCGAACAGACACCCAAATCCGCCGGAGACATAGAGCATGGCCGCGATATGCTGTCCCTTGTCTTTTACATGGAGGGCGTAGCAGAATCCGATCAGGGACATGATGGCGAATACCTGGGCAAAGACAATGGACAGCGCATCCACCCGGCCGAAAATCAGATCCTGTCCCAGATACGGGAGGATGCCGTACACACCGGGCTTCATCATAAAAACAGACCAGATGGCTGCGGCAGGCGGCAGCAACAGCAGCGGACGCCACCAGCTCCTGGGGATGAACGGCAGCAGAAAAGCCAGAACCAGGTACAAAACGGCCGGGTGCAGAAAATTACAGATCTCCATAAAAATCCTCCTTGCGAGCGATCAGGGGCTGCACGATTTTTTTCATGAGCCATACCATCGCAAAACCGGCCGATAATCCGAACAGGGCAAAAAAACCAGGATAGCGATCCAGACCAAAATGGGGGTGATGGGGATGAATGAAGAAATTGGCCCCCACCAGAACCGCCAGCACAAGGTAAAACAAGTACCGCCAGAAAGCGGTTTTATTCCGCGTTTCTTCCAGAATTTTTCCCGGATCCATCATCTCGACTCCCTTAGAATTGGGTGAATACTTTAATAAAGTTCTGGAATATCATCGGATAAATTCCGAGAAGAATGGAAATGACAGCAGTCACGAATAAGGGCGCCACCATCAGCGGTGACGCCTCGGAATACGCGTCCAGATCCATCACCGGAGCCTTGAAAAACGCCCGGTAAATGATGGGCACAAAATATCCAGCGTTCAGTGCGGTGGATAAAAGAAGCGCCAGCAGAAGAATCATCTGCCCGGCGTCCACCGCCCCGTTGATCAGATACCATTTGGAGACAAACCCACAGGCGGGCGGCATCCCGATCATCGAAAGGCTGGCAATCCCGAAAGCGCCGAATGTCCAGGGCATCTTGCGCCCCAGGCCGTTCATCAGGCTGATCTTTTTTAAATGGGTCGCAACGTATATGGCCCCGGCCGCGAAAAAGAGGGTGATTTTGGAAAAAGCATGGTGGGCGATGTGCAGGATACCGCCTTCCACCGCCATGGGTGTCAGCAGCGCGACACCGATGACAATATAACTGAGCTGACTGACGGTGGAATAAGCCAGCCGCGCCTTGATATCGTCTTTCGTCAGGGCAATCAGGGAGGCCACCACGATCGTCAGTGCGGCAACGCAGGCGGTGGGTATGCCCAGCCCCAGGGCATCCATGGTCGAGATGCCGAATCCGGAAAGGATGATCCGGCTGACGGAAAAGACGCCCGCCTTTACAACCGCCACGGCATGCAGCAGGGCGGATACCGGGGTGGGCGCCACCATCGCGGACGGGAGCCAGTTGTGAAAAGGCATCAGGGCCGCTTTTGCCAGGCCGCAGATAAAAAGGACATAAGTGAGCTGCACCAGATGGGGGTGCGCCGCAATCACCCCGGGCGGAAACATTCCGTTCATCACATTGCCCAGGTTCATATCCAATGTGCCGCAGAGTACATATGTCAGGATCATGGCGGGCAGCAGAAAAAGTTTGGAAGTCCCCATAAGATAAACGATATATTTGCGGGCGCCGGAGAAGGCTTCTTCATCCTGGTGGTGGGCCACCAGGGGGTAGGTAAACACTGTGATGATTTCGTAAAACAGATACAGGGTGAAAATATTGGCGGAAAAGGCAACTCCCACCGCCCCGAAAATAGCCAGGGAAAAGCAGAAATAATACCGGCTTTGGGCATGTTCCCTGAGTCCCCGCATATAACCGATATTATAGCTGGTGGCGAGAAACCAGAGGAAAGAAGCAATCAGAGCGAAAATAATGCCGAGACCGTCGATGCAAAACCGCACAGTGATGCCGGGAAGAATTGTAAACAGGGTATACGTGCTGATTTTTCCGTCCAAAACAGAAGGAACGGACAGAAAGACCGTCAGAAACGTCAGTGCCGCAGCAGCAAAAGATACCGCTTCCCTGCGATTGGGATCTTTCCTGGCAAGAAGCAGGACAAACGGCGCGATAAACGTGACCAGCAGCGGCAGGAGAACCAGCGGACTTTCGACGAGCGATGGAACGGGCAGATCTTGGAACGCAGTCATCATGATATTCCTTTGGGTTATTCCTTCAGGCTATTCCGTCAGGGTGGTCACCTTGCTGGTTCTGATCGTGCCGAAACGACGGGACACCACCAGGATAATGGCAAGAACCAGGGTAGCCTCTGCGGCCGCCAGCCCCATGACAATAAGCGTGCCCAGTTGTCCGATAACAGCATCGGCTTCCGTGAGCTGCGCTGCGGCGACGATGGAGAGCCCGGCACCGTTGAGCATCAGTTCCACGGAGATCAGGATGCCGATAAGCGACCGGCGCATGGCCATGCCGCAGAAGCCCACGGCAAGCAGCAGCAGGGCGACCAGTTGATAGAGAGCAAGGGCGTTCATTTTTTCTCCCTTCTTTCCCATGTGAGCAGAACCGCTCCGGACATGGCCACCATCAGGACCACGGAAATCAACTCAAACGCCAGGAAATACTGGTTCATCAGCCCCCGTCCCAGGTCCAGCACCGGCAGATTTTCCGGGACGCTGATCGTGGGCAGGGGATGCCCGATGATCATGAAAGAAAGAATGCCGGCGGGAATCAGCCCGGCGGCAAATCCAAATACGCATTGCCGGGCCGTGGGTGCGGCTCCTTCCGCCCGGGTCAGCATCAAGGCAAAAAAGATCAGAACGGCCACGGCTCCCACATAGATAAGGATCTGCATAAAGGCCATGAACGGTGCGTTCATCAGCAGATAGAGACCGGCAACGCCGAAGAGGGTGAAAATCAGGCCAAGGAGGGCCCGCACCAGGCTATGGCTGACAATGGCCAGAATTGCGCCGCCAAGAATGATCAGGGCGTATACCGCGAAAGTCGTCTGTGCCAGAAATCCCATTACAGATCCTCCCCGGAAGCGGCGTCTTTCAGACGGCCGAGCAGATCAAGTTTGAAGTCATCCCGATGACGCCCGACCATATACATATCATTGGAAAACCGGATCGCACCGGCCGGGCAGACTTCCACACAGGTGCCGCACAGGCTGCACAGGGAGAAGTCATAGTCCCATTTCACCGGTCTCTTGGGAGCCTTCGGCATTTTCACCTTTTCACCCCGTGCCCTGGCTGCTTCCATTTCCGCTTTCTGGGCCTCCGAAAGCTGCGGCGGCGGGGCCTTTGTGATGGAAATGCACCGGGAAGGACAGGCGTTGGCGCACATCATGCAAATGATGCAGCGCGTGGCCGCCGGCTCATTTTCCTTTCCCACCAGTTCCAGGGGCCCTCTGTAAGAGGCCAATACCCCGGCATCAATGGTCTTGCGCGGATAGTGAACCGTTACCCGCCGCTGGAACGTATAGCGGCCGGTAATACCGAGACCGACGATAAGGCTCCAGAGATCTTTTATGTTCTGAAGCAGTTCGGATAAAAATCCTTTGAAAGACAGCCGGCCGGACACAGCGTCTGTGTTCATAATTCCTCCGCCGATTAAAACAGCTTCATGAAAAAGGCCGTAGCCAGTAAATTCATTGTGGCCAGGGGCAAAAGCCATTTCCAGTTGATATTGAGCAGCTGATCAAACCGGACGCGGGGATAAGTCCAGCGAAACCACATCATCGCCCCCAAAATGGCATATACCTTGATGAGAAACCACCAGAAACCGTCGGCAAACGGCCCTTTCCATCCCCCCAGAAACAGGGCGGTGCAGACGGACGAAACCACGATCATGGAAGCATATTCGGCAAGGAAGAAAAGGCCGAACCCCATGCCCGAATATTCCGTATGAAATCCGGCCGTCAATTCGCTTTCCGCTTCGGGCAGGTCAAAGGGTGCACGATTTGTTTCGCCCAGGGCACTGACCAGAAAGATGAGGAATGCGGCGGGCTGCGTGAGGATATTCCAGTGCCAGGGCATGGATCCCTGCTGGGAAACAATCTGGGACAGATTCAGCGTACCTTCCTGAAATACGATACAAAGAACGGAAATAAGCAGGGGAATTTCATAGGCGACCGACTGGGCCACAGCGCGGGCGGCGCCCAGCAGACCGTATTTATTGCTTGAGCCCCAGCCGGCAAGCAGAAGGGCCAGAACGTTCATCCCGGAAAAAGCGAGGATCAGCAGGATGCCGAGATTGATCTCCATCACCGTCAGTACCGGGCCGAAGGGAAGCGGCACAAAGAGCAGGAGTATGGGAAGAAAACAAAGAAGAGGCGCAAGCCAGAACAGAAAGGGATCGGCATTGTCCGGCATGAATAATTGCTTTCCGATGAGCTTCAACGCATCGGCAACGGGCTGTAAAATGCCCCAGGGACCAACCTCGAAGGGACCGGGACGCCGCTGGATGAAACCGGATATTTTGCGTTCGGCCAATACCAGCACCAGCCCGTTGAAACCCACAAAACAGGCAACCGCGACAAGGCCGGCGAGAATGTGCAGAAGCTGGGCAAAGAATTCATTCATCAGGAATCCCTTTCTACCGGTCGATTTCCGGAATCACGAGGTCCAGGCTGCCGAGAATGGCCACGGCATCCGTCAGAAGAGTGCCCTGGGCCGCTTCGGCAAACAGGCTCATATTGGAAAATCCGGGGGCGCGCAGTTTGATTTTATAAGGTGTTTTCCCCCCGTCGGAAACAAGATGCACCATGATTTTCCCCCGCGCCCCCTCGGTGGCGAAAACAGCTTCCCCCCTGGGCGCTTTCCAGCTGGGCTTGGGCGCTTTTTTGAGGATGAAATCGCCCGCCGGCAACTGGTCCAGGGCCTGTTCCACGATTTTCAGGCTTTCCTCGATTTCATCCATCCTCACCAGATACCGGGCCATTGCATCGCCCCTGGAATACACCGGCACCCGCCAGTCGAACCGGTCATAAATACCGTAGGGCTCATGCCGGCGCACATCGTAATCCACCCCGCAGGCGCGGAGAACCGGACCCGTGGCGCCGTATCTGCGGCAAAGGTCTTCATCAATTTCGCCGATATCTTCCACCCGCTTTCTGAAAATGATATTTTCCGTCACCAGCTTGCGATACATGGGCAGACGGTCCCGCATTTTTGGGATAAATGCTTGGCATAATTCAATAAATTTATCATTGATATCCGCCCCGACGCCGCCGATGCGGAAATAACTGTAAGTGAGGCGCGAACCGGTGAGAATCTGCAGCATGTCCAGCAGGTCTTCCCGGTCGTCAAAGGCGTACATAATGGGAGTGAAGGCCCCCAGATCAAGGATATAGGCGCCCCACCAGAGCAGATGGGAGGAAATGCGGTTCAGCTCGCAGGTAATGACCCGGATATACTCGGCCCTTTCCGGCACCTCAATTCCGGCCAGTCGCTCGGCCGCTCCGGCAAGGGCCCAGTTCCAGGCAAGGGGATGGAGATAATCCACCCGGCCCATATTCGGCATATACTGGACAATACTTTTGACCTCCGCCATTTTTTCATGCATCCGGTGGAGATAGCCCAGCACAGGTTTGGCGCGGATGATATACTCGCCGTCAAGTTCCAGAATGATACGAAGAACCCCGTGGGTGGAGGGGTGCTGCGGCCCCATGTTCAGGATCAGGGTATCGTCTTGGGCACCTTCCTGGAAATGGCCGGTATACACACCGCCTGCCAGAAGAAACGGCTTTTCATAGCTCATGATGGCTTCCTTGTCTCGGCTGTTCTGAGAGGATTCGGGTCTGGGACATCCGCATCATCTTCAGGAAGGAGGAACCGTAAGGAATTCCGGAAGTCCGGATTCAGGGCGGCTGTAGAGTATGGACCCGGGCGTGAGGAGCTTCTGCATGCCGGTGCGGCTCTTGTCCGTTTTCCGGAGAGGCGGCTCTTCTTCCATTTCCGCAGGCAGGAGCAGGGGAAGGGGATCCGGATTTCCGTCAAACTGTATACCGTAAAAATCGCGTGTTTCGCGCTCATGCCATTCCGCGCCCTGATAGATTTCATACAGGGACGGGGCCACCGGGGCGTCGGCCGGAATGATGGTGCGCACAGCCAGACGTTTGCTTCCGTCTTCCATGCCGTCCACTTTTCCCCAGTGATCAAAATGGTAGACAAGGAGATAACCTTCCGCTGTGTCGGCGGCGGTGATGGATTCCAGGAAAAAGCCGGTTTTTTTCAGGATTTCCGCCGCCGGAACAAGGGCGCCGGCATCAAGGAAAATATCGTATTGGAGTCCTGTACGGTCATAGTCCTGGCGCTGGATCAGGTCTGCGGATATGGCGTTCAAAAACGGCGGTATCCCGGAAACGGCGGCGGTCATCAGGCTTCTCCCCTGTCCACCACCGGTCTGGCGGGGACCGGCCACCAGCGGCGGCCTGTGATCTTATGCTGAATTTCGAATATTCCTTCCAGAAGGGCCTCGGGCCGGGGCGGACATCCGGGCACGTAGACATCCACCGGAATCAGCTGGTCCACGCCTTCAACAATCCCGTACTGCCCCTCGAATTTAAACGGACCGCCGGAGATCGCGCAATTTCCCATGGCAAGTACATAACGGGGAGCCGGCATCTGCTCATAGAGGCGGACGACCGCCGGCGCCATTTTTTTGTTCACCGTGCCGGCCACGATCAGCAGATCGGCTTGACGGGCCGACGGACGGAAAACCTCCGCGCCGAAACGGCTCATATCGAACCGGGCCATGCCAACCGCCATCATCTCAATGGCGCAGCAGGCAAGACCGAAGGTCATGGGCCATAAGGACATGGACCGGCACAGATCCAGAATTTTGGTGATGATTTTGTTTTGCAAAATGGGCGGATCAATGCGGGAGCCGCCGGATGTCAGAATGCCGGATTCAATACCGCCCGGATTTATTTCACGCTGATTTTGCGCGGCCATGTGAACACCCCTTTGAACCAGAAATAGAGAATGGAGATCGCCAGGAATGAAAGGAATATCAGAACTTTGAAAAAGGCCAGCCAGCCTTCGGAGACATGATAGTAGACAGCGACGGGAAAAAGATAGAGAACGTCAACGTCAAATGCGAGAAAAATCAGGGCGTATAGATAATAAGTGACATTGAATTTGCCCCAGGAGGATCCTAAAGGCTTCATGCCGCATTCATACGGCATTCCGAGATCCCCTCCTCTTGCGCGTGGCGCCAGCAGGCGGGACAGGAGTATGGGGCTTGCGGCAAATACAAACCCCGCTGCCAGAAACAGCAGAATGGTGAAGTGCAGCCAGCTAAATACCATGGGAGAAGGCCTCCTCTCTGCGGGGGGAAATAACCATTGGGATTTCAAAAAGGCGAAAGGAGTACCTAACAGAACGCAAATCAGGCTGTCAATATGAATTTTAGATTATTCTTTGTTGAATACAATCCGGTCCGCAAAAATAAATTATAAAAAAAATACAGTGAGGAAGCAGAGGGGCGTTTTTATTTATATCTCTTCCCACCATATTCTTTCGCAGCCAAGGGCGATCACCGCAAACCGGCGAAGCCGCAATTCCGGATATTGCTGCTCCAGCTGGTCGCCAAAGGTGATCAGCCGATTTTTCGCAGTCCCCATTTCCAGCTGCATGGAAGGGATGCCGATGAAATCCTCGTAGGACATATCCATGACCGCTGCTTCTCCCAATCCGGTCAGGTGAGCGGGGAGAAATTTGAATTCTATCAGCAGGTCATAAATATCGTAATGGCGCATATCCGGCCTGATCCGCATGATGAGGCCGGAACCAGCGGATTCAAGACTGGTCTCCGTATTCATCAGGTACAGGACGTCATTATACAGGAGGGTAAAAAATGCCGTGGCAATGGGGCGGGTATCCGCCTCTTCCGGGTTTGCGTGGCGATAAATGGACAGGAGCTGCTGTTCCACAAAATGACACAGGGGTTCCATATCCCCGTCACTGTACAGGAACTGGGCTGCGGCAATGCCGCGATCCCTGTCATCGGGCAGGGGGAAAAGGGAGTGCAGGATATGCTCGGCATACAGGCCGCGAACAGCCAGGTTGGGCATTTTCAGCTGCAGATCACCGCGGCTGTTGGTGCCATCCAGCGTCAACGCCCCGAAATAATGCAGAAGGGAAAGAATGAAACGCTGGTCCTTATCCATATCGGAAAACATATGGCGGATACCGAAGGGACTGATAAAGCGGCTGATGGCGAGATCATGGTGGTCATGAAATACATCAATCAGGGTCTGGCGTCCCCCGGGGATCTGTTTGATATACTGCAAGCGTTCATCATCCGAGGACAGGGTGTCATCCAGCATATGCCGGGGACAGGTGCCGCTCCGGGAATAGGATTCCAGAAAATACAGTACCTGGGCGGGGTTATAGACATCCTCCCGGCTTTCCACGCAGAAGCGATAGCCGGCATACCAGGAGCGCACTACATCAAGGACATTCCCCGCATCCGTTTCGCCCTCCCGCAGAGCGGGCGCAATGGCGGACGACAGCACATCGGCGATCTCGTCTTCGCGGAATCCGCACAGGGCATTCAGTGCGGAATGGTTGCCCACATTTTTGGCCAGGGAATATCCGGATGCGATATCATTGATCACAATGGGAGAAATACCGGATATGAAACACCGGTCAATCCCGTTGCTGGCGGCAAGGGCCTTGATGGATTTAAACAGGGTCTTCAGCGGCCCTTTCTTGAACATCATATGCTGAAAGGTGTCCTGCCGCTCCGGGTCCGTCATGATTTCATTGGCGAAATTATCGTAATTATCAATAAAGAGATATACGGGATATTCCGTCATCCGGGTAATACTGATCAGGGATCGAAGACTGTTGACGCAGGAATCTTCGTCAATATGCACCGGGCGGGGCAGAAACTGTTCATAGTATAGAAGAAAGGACTCGATGCAGGAATTCACATGATCGTGCAGGGCATGGTGGATGTCTTCCATGGTGCCGGACGGATCGACGCAGGAAAAATCCCATTTTAAAATAAAATACCCGTTGGCAAGGGGGGTGGGGGAAGCGCCGATGGCCAGAGAACCAAAAAATTCGATAAACCGCTCTTTTTCCCGCACATCATAATAGGTTTCCAAAGTGGAAATCAGCAGGCTTTTGCCGAATCGGCGCGGCCGGATAAAGAGCAGATAGTCCCCCGCGTCTTCCAGCACCGGGATGAAATCCGTGCGGTCGCGGTAGAAATAGCCGTTGTGTATTAATTTTTTGAAATCGCTGATGCCGTAGGGTAATTTCATGGCGGGACTCCGAGAAGGAAAAAGTTCGGGACGGGGCATGTTTCAGGAACGGGCGTACAGGTTTAAACGGTCAGTTCCACGCCGACGGGACAATGATCAGACCCCATGATGCCGGTCAGGATTTCGGCGCGTTCCAGATGATCCGCCGCCAGATCCGGGGTAAGAAATACATAGTCGATGCGCCATCCGATATTTCGGCTGCGGGCGCCGAACCGGTAGGACCACCAGGAATAGGCGATCTTCTCCGGATGCAGATATCGGAAGGTATCCACATATCCCCGTCGGATGATCTCATCCATCCAGTCCCGTTCGATACGCAGAAACCCGGAATTCTTTTCATTGGCCCTGGGATTTTTCAGATCAATCTCGTTATGAGCCGTATTATAATCTCCCATGATGAGAATGGATCTGCCGGCGGCCCGCAATGCATCAACGTGGGAAAAAAAAGCATCGTAAAAGTCGAGTTTGTACTGCAATCTCTCTTCGCCCTGGGAGCCATTGGGGAAATAAATATTGAAAAGAATGAAATGATCAAAATCCAGCCGAAGGATACGGCCCTCCGCGTCAAACCGGTCGATGCCAATACCGTGATATACCGCCAGGGGCATTTTTCGGGTATACAGGCCCACGCCGCTGTACCCTTTTTTAACGGTGCAGAAGGACCAGAAGGATTCATACCCCGGAAGATGCCGCATTTCGTCACTCAATTGCGGTTCCTGGAGCTTGATTTCCTGGAGGCCGATGATATCCGGATGCAAAGATTCCAGGGTGGCGGTGAACTCTTTTTTCCAGACCGCGCGAAGACCATTGATATTCCAGGAGAGTATTTTCATTCGGAAAAAAATCCTTTCCGCTGAGAATGATGACCGAAAGCAAAAATCAGCGGCGCAGCTTTTTGCGTCCGCTGGATTTTTTGTTGGGTGATGTTTAGTACTGCTTTGTCACTTTGACAGATAACTATTTGATTTTATTATATATTCTGAATTTCGTCATTTTTCAGTTTTCCTAATAAAATCAGTTAGTTATGATTTAAAGTGACAAAGCAGTACTACTTCAACGTCAGATAAAACCTTCATTGGATCAAGTTTTGATATATCAGCTTCTATAATCTTTAAATTCGCTGGAAGCCTTCCCTTGCTATGATTAAGTCGAATTGTATCACAAAACGCATTCTCCTTTTCAATACAAATGACTGTTTCAAACCGTCCAGTTTGTTCAAGCCCTATATCAAGTCCCATTCCACCTGAAAAAAGAGATAGAACTTTATATTTATTTCTTTTAACCATCTAAATCAAATATCCTTTTTGCTCAAGTTTTCTCGATTTTTGGTTGATATCGGGCGTTCGGGATGGGGCAGGATCTCAATAAACGCCAGAAGAGCTGAAGTGTCAAAAACATATTTTTTCATTTTATGTTCTCTTCCTCACGTTCTTTCAAAAGTGCATTGACAAGGTTGCCGTTTCCAGACCCTCTGAGTTTTCGCATGGCATCAGCCACTTTTTTCCGTCTGAGTATTTCGACTCCTGATCTGCTGTCTTCAAAAGTTACTGTGAGGCGTGTTTCCAAAGGTAATCTGACGTTCCCCAGAAGCGTCTGAAATTCTGACAAAGTTAAATTCATCGCAACAGGCATGACAATATCCTTTCTGACTCCCCCGTCAAAAGAAATCCCATAATACAAACACCGTTCCTGAAATCCGTTCTTCCTGAACTATGGATTCAGTCCTTCCCCTTAATCCATTGTTTTTTCACGATAAAATTTTTTTCATTTCCGATTTGATCATAAACAGCATTATACCCATTATTTTTTCTAATTGTTCAATATAATATTCTTTTCTATCGATATAGAGTGATTTTTCAAGTTTTAGAAATCTCCAGTTACTGCCTGTTGTCACTATGCCAAAAATTGTACTGATTTTATTGCCTTTTTTCTCATTGAATATTTTCGATGAAATCATTGCTGCGGAACATTGTCCAAGCCCTGATTTGATATTATCGTTTTTTGCCTCAACGACAGAAATGACCGGAGAGCTGATATAAAGTTGTTCTTTTGATAAGGATATTAAATAATCACAGATTCCATTCAATCCTTTTTCTTTATCGACATTAAATTCAACTCCAGAAAACAGACTTATTTTATGATTTAAAATTTTGCGAAGCTCAATAAGAACAGGTGTAACAATCATTTCAGATCTGGCTTTTTCTGTATGAATTGCAAGCGCCAGGGGAATATTTTCTTCTAATATCAGATTCAATGAATCGCTGATTATTGCCTTTTTAATATCTGAAAAGAGATCCATTGATTCTTCAATATCTATCTGGAATTTATCTTTAATTTCACTTATTGTAAAATCACTGTATGCCATTTTTCTTACTCCTTATACCGAACTGGAGCGATTTTATCCTGCAAAAACTGCTGATTCGGCCAGAGGGGCCGTCAAATAAAATGGAAAGGGTGAATCCCGCCATTTACAGGCGGTTTCCGTAAACCAAAGGGCCGGACCGGCTGCCCGGTCCGGCCGAAAGGGAAGGGGGATCATATTTCGGTAAAAAACCGGCGAACCTCCCGAAATTATTCCTGCTCTTCCAGTTCTTTCAGGCGGTTTTCAATGACTTTTTCCGCAAGCTGGGCCGGTACTTCTTCATAATGAGAAAATTCCATGCTGTACATGCCGCGCCCGCCGGTCATGGAGCGCAGATCCGGCGCATAGGTCTGGAATTCCGCCAGGGGCACCTGGGCCTTGATGATCTGTTTTTTGCCTTCGGCGTCCATTCCCATGACCCGGCCCCGGCGGCCGTTGAGATCGCCCATGATATCGCCCATATAATCCTCCGGGGTGGTCACCGTGACATTCATGATGGGCTCCAGCACCACGGGGCTGGCCTGCTCCACCCCCTTTTTGAAGGCCAGGGCGCCGGCGATTTTAAAGGCCATTTCCGAGGAGTCAACGGAATGATACGAGCCGTCATCCACTGTGACGCGGAAATCCACGCACGGAAATCCGGCCAGAACCCCGCGCTCCGCCGCTTCCATGATACCCTTTTCCACTGCGGGAATATAGGTGCGGGGAATGGCGCCGCCCACGATGGCGTCAACGAATTCGAAGCCGGCGCCTCTTTCCACGGGTTCCATCCGGATCCAGCAGTCACCGAACTGGCCGTGTCCCCCGGTCTGTTTTTTGTGGCGTCCCTGTACCCGCACCTTTTTCTTGATGGTGGCCTTGTAGGGAACCTTGGGCGTGGCCAGATCCACTTCCACGTTGAATTTTCGTTTCATCTTGGCGACCGTGGTTTCGATATGGATCTGTCCGCGTCCGGACAAGAGGATTTCCTTGGTCTGGCTGTTGCGGTCCAGGGTGATGCCGGGGTCTTCTTCCAGAAGCCGGGTGAGGGAGGAATAAATCTTGTCTTCGTCCCCCTTGTTTTTCGGTGTCACGGAAAAGGAAATCAGGGTGGGCAGCGGCGCGGCGCAGGAAATCCGCACGGGCCGGCTGTCCTGGCACAAGGTGTCTCCCGTGGTGGTGTCCTTGAGCTTGGAGACCGCCAGGATGGCGCCGGGGGCGATATCGGCAGCCGGCTTCTGCTCTTTTCCCAGGATGGTCAGCAACTGTCCGAAACGCTCCTTCGCCCGTTTGCCCGGGTTCACGACATTTCCATCCGCCGGCGGCAGACCGGATACCACCCGGAAAACGCTCAGACGGCCGGCATAGGGATCGGCGATGGTCTTGAATACAAAAGCGGAAAACGGGGCGCTGCCATCGCAGGCGATTTCCACGGATTCGCCGTTATCATCCTCGGCGGAAAAAGCCGGATGTTCGGTCGGTGCGGGAACGGACTGGATCATGAAATCCAGAAGGGCGTCCATGCCGATATTCTGAGTGGCGGAGCCGCACATGACCGGCACGAACAGGCCGTCAGCCATGCCTTTTTTGAGGGCGTCCATGATTTCCCTGTCGCTCAGGCTTTCCCCTTCCAGAAAGCGTTCGATGAGTTCGTCATCGGCTTCGGCGACATTTTCGATCAGATCTTCCCGCCCGGCTTCGGCTTCCGCCGCCAGATCGGCGGGTATATCGCCGGTGGTCAGTTTTCCGTTCTCCCAGGTCAGGGCCTTCATGGTGGTAAGGTCCACCACGCCCTTGAAATCGCTCTCGGCGCCGATGGGCATCTGGATTTTGATGGGCCGGGGAGTTTCAAGGGTATCGGCAATATCGGCAAGCACCTTGTCGAAATCGGAGCGTTCCTTGTCCAGTTTGTTGATCACGACGGCGCAGGGAATCCGGAATTCCCGCGCCATGGCCCAGACCAGTTCCGTCTGCACCTTGACGCCGTCCACCCCGTCCACCACGATGAGAATGCCGTCGGCCGCCTGGAGGCAGAGGCGGGTATCGGTGAGGAAATTCTGATCACCCGGAGTATCCATCAGCGTAATGAAATGCTTTTTCCAGGGGATCTGGTGAAATCCCGTGGAAATGCTGGAACCCCGGCTCACTTCCTCCGGCTCGAAATCCATGGCCGTATTGCGGTCTTCCACGCGGCCCTGCCGGGTAATCACACCGGTATGGAACAAAAGGCTTTCGGCAAGGGATGTCTTTCCGGCGCCGGCATGGCCGGCAAATGCGATATTCCTGATCTGATCTGTCATTCCGCTATATACTCCTCTCGTAAATTTAATATATCCCGCAGGATCGACCGGTTTTATCGGCAACGCCATCAAAAATCAAGGGGAATCGCCGGAAGCGGGGGATTCCGCCGCATCGGGAGGAGTGCGGCTCAGGTGTATAAGGAATTCCCGGTTTCCCGCAGGGCCGGGAACAGGGGAGGGGACAACACCGTTCACCCAAAGATCCATTTTCGAAAAAAAGGCCGAAAGATCCCGGATGACGGCCTGGTGCAGGGAGGGATCGCGCACCACCCCTCCTTTGCCCACCCTGCCTTTTCCCACTTCGAACTGAGGCTTGATCAGGGCAAGGACTTCGCCGTGAGCGGAAAGAAAGGGAAGGACGGCCGGCGTCACGATACGCAGGGAAATAAACGAGGTATCAAGTACGGCCAGCGAGATTTCCCCGGCAACGGCCTCACGCGGCAGATAGCGGATATTCACGCGCTCCATGACCACCACCCGCCTGTCATTGCGCAGAGACCAGGCAAGCTGGCCGTAGCCTACATCCACGGCATAGACCCGCCGTGCCCCGTTCTGGAGCAGGCAGTCGGTAAAGCCTCCCGTGGATGCCCCCACATCCATGCAGACGCGGCCGGACGGGGACAGGTCAAATACCTCCAGGGCCGCAGCCAGTTTCAGGCCGCCCCGGCTGACAAAGGGGAGCGCCTTCTCCCTCACCCGGACGGATGTCCCGGGGCCGGTCATGGTTCCGGGCTTGACCGCAGGGATGCCGTTGACCAGCACCTTTCCTTCCTCAATAAGCAGCCGGGCCCGGGCCCGGCTGGGCGCCAGCCCGTCGGATACCAGGCGCAGATCCAGACGCCGGCGCCGTCCTCCGGATCCGCCTTTCATCCTTCCAGAAGCTCTTTCGCGGCCTGGAGGATGGCGGCGGCGTCCACGCCGTATATTTCCCGCAGTTTTTTCTGAGGGCCGTGCGCGACGAAAACATCCTGGATGCCGATGCGCCGCAGGCGGTATCCGTGAATATCGCGGTCGTTCAGCTCTTCCATGACTGCGCTGCCGAAACCGCCCTGGCGCATATTTTCCTCGACCGTGATCACGCGGGGGATTGCTTCCACCAGGGGCGCGATAAGGTCCACGTCCAGGGGTTTGATAAAGCGGGCATCCACCAGGGTGGCCCGGATACCGTCGGCCGCGAGTTTTTCAACCGCCTCCCGGGCTTCCACCACGCCGTGCCCCACGGCAATGAGGAGCAGATCCGGCCCCGTGGCGAGAACTTCTCCCTTTCCTATTTCCAGGGGCGCCACAGGGTTCATCAGCTCCACACCCACCGCACTCCCCCGGGGATACCGCAAAACCGCTGGACCGTCATGGGCCAGGGCCGTGACCAGCATGCGGGCCAGTTCCCGTTCATCCCGGGGCGCCATGAGCGTCATATTGGGCAGGGAACGCATATAGGACAGATCAAAAAGGCCGTGATGGGTGGGGCCGTCCTCGCCCACGATCCCCCCCCGGTCCAGGGCGAATACCAGGGGGATCTTCTCAATGCAGACATCATGGAGCACCTGGTCATAGGCCCGCTGCATGAAGGTGGAATAAATGGCCACCACGGGCCGGAACCCTTCCAGCGCCATGCCGGCGGCAAAGGTTACACCGTGCTGCTCGGCAATGCCTACGTCAAAAAAGCGGTCCGGATACCGGGCCGCAAATTCCGCCAGCCCGGTGCCTTCCGGCATGGCGGCGGTCACGGCCACGATCCGCTTGTCGGAGGCGGCCAGATCCACCATGGTCTGGCCGAAAATGGAGGTATATGTGGGCACGGTTTTCTTTTGGATGGCGCATTCGCCCGTGGCGACCTCAAAGCATCCGATTCCGTGATAATAAGCGGGATTTTTTTCCGCCGGCGCATACCCCTTGCCCTTCCGGGTGGTGACATGGAGGAGAACCGGCTCTCGTTTTTCCTTTATATTCGAAAGGATATCAATGAGATGGTCCAGGTTGTGCCCGTCAATGGGGCCGAAATAATCCAGATTAAAGGCCTCAAACAGCATGCCGGGCGTCACGAATGCCTTAAAGCTTTCCTCAGACCGCTTGGCGAGCTGGTACATATCATCCCCGATCTTGGGAAGGGATTTGAGAAACTCACCGATTTCCTTTCGAAAATCCTGTAAATACCGGGCCGAAAAGGTACGGCTGAGAAAAGAGGGCAGGGAACCCACATTGGCGGAAATGGACATATCGTTATCATTGAGGATAACCAGGAGGTTTTCGTCCTTGTGCAGGTCGCCGGCCTGGTTCAGGCCTTCGTAGGCAAGCCCGGCGGTCATGGAGCCGTCTCCGATAACGGCAATCACCTTGGCCGGGTCGCGATCCAGGCGCTTGGCGCAGGCCATGCCCAGGCCTGCGGATATGGAGGTGGAGGAATGCCCGGTGGTAAAGGCGTCATGGGGACTTTCGCTGATCCGGCAGAAACCGGAGAGGCCGCCAAGCCGGCGCAGGGAGGAAAAGGCGTCCCGCCGGCCGGTCAGCAGTTTATGGGCATAGCTCTGGTGGCCCACATCCCAGACAAATTTATCGGAGAGCGAGTCAAAGACATAATGCAGGGCAATGGCAAGATCCACGGCCCCCAGGCTGGGAGCCAGATGCCCTCCGTTTCTGGACACGACGGATACGATTCGTTCCCGGATTTCCCGGGCCAGGACCGGCAGCCGGTCCCGTCGCAGGTGTTTCAGGTCGGCCGGGGATTCTATGGTATCGAGCAATTTCACAATGAGGGATTTCCTTGTTCCGCGCCGGGATCAGCGCCGTTCAGGGAGGATGTTTCAAAAGGAATTTCCTGCGGGGAGGCGGTTGATCCGGAGAGAAGCGCGGTGATGCGCGCTTCGGTTTCGCCAAGTTTGTCGGAGCAGAATTTTGACAGGGACATGCCCTTTTCAAACTGCTTCACAGCTTCTTCCAGCGGCAGATCGCCCGCCTCCATGGTTTCCACGATCTCTTCCAGTTCTTTCAGCGCGGATTCAAAATTCCTTTTTCTTGCCATTGCAGCCCCTTAAATCATATTGTTTATATTGTTTTGAAATCATGTATAATTTCTCTTTACCGTGAGACGGCGGCATCGGGATCTATTTCGGGAAAAACCCGGCGCACCTGAGCACGGGTTCTTCCGGAGGCAAACCGGATATCCAGATCATCACCGGGCCGCAGCGCGGCGGCCCGGGTAACGATGCGGCCGTCCGGAAGACGGACAATGCTGTATCCCCTTCGCAGCAGGGCCGCAGGGTCCATGGCCCGCAGGATTTCGGTGAGTGTATGGATGCGATGCCGCCGGGTCCGGTGAATGTTCTCCATGGCCATGGCCAGCCGGCGGGTCAGGGATTCGGTCTCGTGGCGGTGCGCCAGAAATTTGGGGCCCGGCCCCGCCAGGCGCAGCCGGTCCAGAAGACGGCGGCGGCGGATTCCGGCATCTTCCGGCATCCGCTGTACAGCCCGGTGCAGCCGGGTGGACAGTTCATCCAGGCGCTGCCGCCGGTCAGGCAGGTGCCGGAACGGGGAGGGCAGACGGCGGCGGATCTCGTCCAGACGCCGTCGGCGGCGTGAGACGGCCTCTCCCATGACCCGGTGAAGCCGCGAACGCAATATGGACAGGGTATAGTCCAGATCCGCCTTTTCGGGAACCGCGAGTTCCGCCGCCACGGATGGCGTGGCGGCCCTCAGATCCGCCGCAAAATCAGCGATGGTTACATCGGTTTCATGGCCCACCCCGGAAATCACGGGAATGACCGAGGCGTAAATGGCCCGGGCCGTCCATTCGGAATTAAAGGCGTGCAGGTCTTCCACCGATCCGCCGCCCCGGGCCAGAAGAATCACGTCCACCCCGGCCGGTTCACCGGCCCGTTCATTGAAAAGAGACAGGGCCCGGATGATCTCTTCTTCCGCCCCCTCCCCCTGAACCCGGACCGGCGCGATCTGGACCGGCATACCGGGAAAGCGCCGGTGAATCACCCGGAGCATATCCTGCACCACGGCCCCGCCGGGGGATGTGATCAGGCCGATTTTTTCGGGCAGAAACGGAATTTTCTTTTTCCGGTCCTCATCAAATATTCCCTCGGCCGCCAGCCGTTTTTTCGTCTGCTCAAAAGCCGCCCGCAGAGCCCCGGCGCCGGCGGGTTCCATGTATTCCAGAATGATCTGGTAGTTTCCCCGGGGCGGATACACGGATATCCGTCCCATGGCGGTGATCTTCATGCCGTCTTCGGGCCTGAATTGCAGCCGCTGGAACTGATTGCGGAACAGAACCGCGTCAACGCGGGCCTTGTCATCCTTGAGGGTAAAATAGGCGTGGCCGGAAGAGGGGATGCGCAGATTGGAGATTTCTCCCGTGATCCAGACCATGGGAAATTCTTTTTCCAGAAGAGCGCGCAGTACATGGGTCAATCCCGACACCGTGTAGATTTCGCGCCGGCCCAAACGCGGCGTGGTCTGTGATATTCTGGAATCCATATGCAATCGGTTCCATATCCGCCAGAGTGACCAGAGTGATCAGATTGACCAGATTAATCAGATCAGAGTCAGATCAGTCAGCGGACCAGATCGGCCATCAGCGCGATCCGGGGGGAAGGGGATGGATGCAGTCGAAAAACCGGCGGTCCTGTCTTGCCGGAAAACCGATACCTGATAGCACAGGAATATATTCCCTTCAAATGGTTTCGTCTGTGCCCGCATATTTCACCACGTTCATGGCGGACCGGGGGCCATTCCGGATAAAAAAAAGAAAAATCGTCTGGTAAAACCGGTCTCACCCCGGATATACCCGTATATCATCTTTCGGGATTCATCCGCGCAACACCCGCACATATACATTTCACGGAGACAAAATGAAACCTTTTCGGATCATGACGGAATTCCGGCAGCAGGGCGACCAGCCCAGGGCGATCCTGGAACTGACGGAACAGCTGCGTCAGGGCCGGCGTCATAATGTCATGCTCGGGGTCACGGGTTCGGGCAAAACCTTTACCATGGCCAATATCATCGCCAACCTGGGAAAACCCGCCCTGATCATCGCCCCCAACAAGACCCTGGCCGGGCAGCTCTATAATGAATTCAAGCTGCTTTTTCCTGAAAATGCCGTGGAATATTTTGTTTCTTATTATGATTACTATCAGCCAGAGGCTTATATCCCGTCCAGCGATACCTATATTGCCAAGGATTCCGCCATCAACGAGGTGATTGACAAGCTGCGCCACGGGGCCACCCGGTCCGTGCTGTCGCGAAACGACGTGATCGTGGTTTCCAGCGTGTCCTGCATTTACGGCCTGGGTGCGCCCGAGGATTATCTGGACATGCGCCTGGTTCTCCATACCGGCCAGGAGGTAGAGCGCAACACCATTCTCCGCCGGCTTGTGGAAAACCAGTACGGGCGCAATGACGCGGATTTTCACCGGGGTGTGTTCCGGGTCCGGGGGGACCGGGTGGAGGTTTTTCCGGCCTATGAAGAGGACCGGGCTTTGCGCATTGAATTTTTCGGGGATGAAATTGAGGCGCTGGCCGTGATTGATCCCCTGCGCGGCCAGGTGCTGGAGACCCTGGAGCAGACCGCCATTTTTCCGGCCAGCCATTATGTGACCAGCAAAATCAATATGGAACGGGCCGTAAAGGATATTACCGACGAGCTGGCCCTGCGCGTGGATGAATTCCGCGCGGCGCGGAAACTGGTCGAGGCCCAGCGCATTGAGGAACGGACCCGCTATGATCTGGAAATGATGCTTGAGATGGGATATTGCCCGGGCATTGAGAATTATTCCCGCCACCTGACCGGACGGGAGGCCGGCCAGCCGCCGCCCACCCTGCTGGATTATTTTCCCGAGGATTTTGTGGTCTTCATTGACGAAAGCCATATCGGCGTATCCCAGATCCAGGGCATGTACCGGGGGGACCGGTCCCGCAAGGAAACCCTGGTGGCGCACGGTTTCCGCCTTCCTTCGGCCCTGGACAACCGCCCCCTGCAATTCGCGGAATTCCGGGAACGGGTACCCCGGTTCGTATATGTATCCGCCACCCCGGCCGACTATGAACTGGAAAAAGCGGCCGGCAGCGTGGTGGAACTCATCGTCCGGCCCACCGGGCTGGTGGATCCGGAAATATCCGTGCGTCCAGCCGCCCATCAGGTGGACGATCTTTACGACGAGATCCAGGCGGTTACGGCCGGGGGCGACCGGATTCTCGTCACCACCCTGACCAAGCGCATGGCGGAGGATCTCACGGAATATTATCAGGATCTGGGCCTGCGGATCCGCTATCTGCACGCGGATATCACCACCCTGGAACGTATGGAAATCATAAAGGATCTGCGGTCCGGGGAATTCGATGTACTTGTGGGCATTAACCTGCTGCGGGAGGGGCTGGATATCCCGGAAGTGGCTTTGGTGGCCATCCTGGACGCGGATAAGGAGGGCTTTCTGCGTTCGGAACGCTCCCTTATCCAGACCTGCGGACGGGCCGCCCGCAATGTGCGGGGGCGGGTGATCATGTACGCGGATCATATTACCCCGTCCATGAAACGGGCCATGGAGGAAACCGCCCGGCGCCGGAACATCCAGCGGGAATTCAATGAGGCCCACGGCATCGTGCCCGCATCCGTGCAAAAGGAAATGAAGGGGGATCTGGACCGGCTCTTCCAGTCCGCGGACCCCCCACCCCTGCCCATGGTGGCGGAAGATCTGGCGGAATACGGTGATCCCGAAAAGCTGGCGTCCCTGATCGAACGCCTGGAGGCGGAAATGAAACAGGCGGCTTCCGAACTTGATTTCGAACACGCCGCCGTGCTGCGCGACCGGATTAAGGAACTGCGGGAGATTTCGCTTTTATAACAGAAGGAGCGGCGGCATCCACGACCGTCAGCGCCAGAAGCAGGGGGATTGCAGGGCGGGGGCGGACGGGATTTTTCATGGGTGCCGTCCTTTTTCCCGGCTGTTCCCGGACATTCCTTCAGGGCTTATTTATTATCCAGCCAGGTGATCAGCTTTACGATGCGCCTTCTTTTATTCTTTCGGTGCCGCGGTTTCCGGGTACACCGGGGAAAAGCTATGATCATCCGCAATCACACCGAACCAGCAATATGGTGGACAGGTTAATGCAGAGAATGGATCGCCATCTTTGTATTTTTCCCGGTCAAAAATGAGAGCTTTTAAGTACCCAATCAATATTTATGAAACATATTAAAATTCTCAAATAACTGATTTTAAAAAATAATTTAAAAAAATATAATGTCACAAAATATTTGATCGGATACTTACCTGTTGAAAAAGCAGACACATTGTGATATCTTACCAAAATCGTATTTAAAGGACTATACTTACAATTCGTTTTGGGCAAATGTTTATTTATATCTGTTTCCGGTTTCATACGGTTTTTTTAACTCCAAAAAAAGACAGATGCTGATGGAAAAGCTTTATGCAGGATATAATAATCCCGGTAGTGGAGTTTTTTTGTTTTCAGGAAGCCTATACCAGTGACAGGAGGATGTATGCCGTCAAATTTGATTCAGACCCCGGTGAGAAAAATCACCTGCAAACGAACCTGCATCATCCTGTTTTTCCTGTTGCTCATTTCACTTCTCCCCTGTGCGGCCTCAGGTTCTCCCCTCGGTGCCGCCAAAATCCGGGTTTTGGGCATCAGTGTCGACATTGACACCCGGCCGGATGTTGAAGGCATCCAGTCTGTCATGACCATTGTAAAACGTTATCCGGCAGCGGTTCAGGCTGTTGCGGGCTTTCCGGGAGAAACCGCCCTGCCGGTTCTTTCCGAAGGCATGCTGATCCGGGCGAAGCTTTCCGGTCCGGGCCTGGACAGTCAGGACGGTTCAGAACTTTCGTCAGCCCCCAACGAAATGATGGCGCTTCCCGACCTGGTTATCCCGGGAGAGTATTTTATCTCGAATGTCCGGCTGGAAGATAAGGACGGCAATATTATTCTCAGGCGTGATCCGGCGTCAGCCCCTATTGTCATTACCGTCATTGACAAACTCCTGGTCTCCCAGGTGACTTCCCGGCCCCTGACACTGGAGGAGATTGAGGAAAAAGGCATTGTCATTGATGAAGACAATTTCACAGCGATGAATTTTTCATTTAATATGACCCTGGGAAGCGAGGAAATGGCCATTGATCTGCCCATGGTTATACCAAACAGCGGGCAGGGCGTGGCCTATACACCGCAGGTGTCGCCCAAATTTCCTGAGATCGTACCGAAAAAGTTTGAAGAGATCAACATACCCAACCTTTCGATAGTCGGTTTTTCATTGCAGCAGCCCCCGGAGATAGAAGATAAAGAACTCAACCTTCCCTCTGTCAGCGGCGTGATTGTCATTCCCGGCAATATTGCCTTCTTAAACCAGTTTTTCAGCGTGACCCTCCAGACCGCCAATGCGGCGCCGGAAGGGTCGGGCCTGGTCTTCAATAATGCCAAAGCTACTATTGCGATGCCTTTGGGAGAAGACGGAGAGATAAGCGGAGACGACCCCCTCGGGCTTCCTGCAGCCGATGACCAGGAAAAGAACCAGACGGAAAAACCGCTTACAGATGAAAATAACATCGACAGCATCCTGCCTGCCCATACCAACCAGGCCGAATTTATTGTAGAAGGGCTGAGGGAAGGCGCCCATACGGTGAATTTTGAGATCACCGGTGATATCTACATCCCTTCCCTCGGGGAAAGCTACCCCCTGACCGGTAAGGCCAAAGGCATGGTCCAGGTGAAGAACCCCACCTTCAGCATCTCCCTGGCCCATCCGGACGTTGTCCGGGAAAACGAAAAATATTCAGTCTTTGCCACCGTCACCAATACCTCATCATCCCCGGCCAGCCTTTTTCAGCTAAACCTGAACTCCCGCAGCCTTTCCGGGGCATCCCTGGCAGAGGGGGAGACGGATACCAAAACCATCGACATCTTATTGCCTGGTCAGGCCGAAACCTTTGAATACCGGATGATTGCTAACTGCACCGGCAAGGTGACCGGAACGGTTTTCCTGGCCGATGACCGGATCAACGGCAGCTTTGTACTGACCACCGGAGTGGGGGACACCGGCATACCGCTTTCGCCGGATACACTCATTCTGCCTGGCACCGTCGATTATCTCCCGGATGACCCGGACCTGGTGTTTGCGGCTGTGCGTCTTTTGGGACAGGCTTACAGCCTGGCCACTGCTCCGGGAGGCTCCCTGCCTGCGGACGTTTCCCGCATATCGAAAAATTATGTATTTGAAAAAGCGGTCAAACTGGCCCAGGCCGGGCTTCATGTTCAGTTCGGAGAAGACGATGAAGCCGTTGTTCAGGACATTCTCATGGATTACCTGGGCAGTGACATGGGGCGCCTTGGGCAATTGTATGCAGGGCAGGAGGAAACGGCGGGAAAAAATATACGGGCTTTTGACGATCTCAGGCGGACAGCCGATGCCGGGAAAAATTTTTCCGAAGTGGCGGGCAGGCTCCTGGCGACACACTTCAGCGGAGAGCTTGTTGATTACCAGATGTCATGGGCGGAACACTTTGCATCAAGACCGCCCCACCTTTCTTTCGGCATCCGGGGGGCAATCCCCCCGGAATATATTCTCATCACCGATAAAGAGGGAAACCGCCTGGGCCGTCCCGACACATCGGAATTGGTCCGGGAAATCCCTTTTGGCGACCGGTTTGACCTGCTTTCCGAAAGCTCAGGAAATGCGGAACTGCTCTTTATTGCCGCTCCCGAATCCGATGCCTACACCATTGAATTCTTATTTGTTGATGAGGTCACAGGTGCAGCCTTTTCCCTGGTGCTGCCGGACGGCGACGGCATGAAGCAGGTGGTATGGTCCGATGTTTCAGCGCCTGCCGGCAGCCGCTGGAAATTAACCTGTAACCCGGCCGGCAGCAACAGCTTTGAATTCACCGTTGATACAGACGGTGACGGCCTTGCCGACCTGACCCTTGCCGGGGAAGCGCCTGTTCCGGTGGCAGATGTTCCGCCGAAGCTTGTCGGGGTTCAGCAATGGGCTAAAGGGAATAAGCCTGTCTCCAAATTCAGTTTCCAAAACGGTGATCCCCTGGGCAGGATGACCGGCATACTGTTCAGCGAAGAGATCACCAAAGCGTCTGCCACCGATATTGCCAATTACGCCGTATCCGGCTGCCGGGTCGAACAAATCAGCTACCAGCCGGACCGCCGCATGGTGTTTTTGACAACCAGCCTGCCGGTGGGGCCTTTTGTCAAACCGGATGTCTCCGTTACCGGCCTTGTGGATATGCGGGGCAATGAACAGGCGGATTCCCATTTCATGACCCTTGAGGGTGACCCCGAACGGGGGATCGCGGGCCGGATTTCCGGCAGGGTCCAGGGGCCGGACGGCAGCCCGGTGCCCTTTGCGGAAATCAAATATATTCAGCCCGTATTCTGCCCTGAATGCGACTTGGTCAGCCATACAAAAGACTATCTGATTTCAACACTTTTTGCAGATGCCCAGGGGCAATACCAGGTTGATTTTGTTCTTCAGAACGAAAACATTTCCGAAGAAGGGGACCGCTGGCTCAACGAAAAACACGCCGGGGGAACGAATCATTTCAAGCTGGAGGCGTCAGATCCGGTCACAGGCAATGTCGGCACGGCATCCACCCGCATTCGTTTTGATGGCCAGCATATGGTGGTGAACATGATCATCCGGGGGTATGGAAGCATTGTCGGGAATGTTTATGAAGAAGACGGAAACGGGGATATGCAGCCGGTCATCGGCGGCGGTTCGGGAGTGCTTACCATTCTTGCCAAGAATATCAGCACCGGTGAGACTTTTGGTTCATGGGTGGATGAGTCCGGTTATTATGCTTTTCCGCGAGCCCATGAAGATGCAGAATTTTCCGCCCCTGAAGTGACGGTGGGCAATACCATTCTCCGGATTCTCAGGGTGGACGGAAGCGATATAAGCACCGGTGTAACCACCGTTAATCTGCCGGGGGCAGGTATGACCGTAGCGCAGGATATCGTTCTGATGTCGCCGAACCGTTACGGAACCGTATCGGGGCGGGTGCTGGAGAGCGACGGTGTTACCGGCGCTGACGGGGTGCTGGTCCAGGTGTCGGGTCAGGTGCTGACCTCTCTGGGCCTTTATGAGCGAACTTATGGTGCCGGTGTGGTGGGGAGTACCCGTACCGATGAAAACGGATTTTACACCTTTGAAAGCGTGCCTGCCGGCGATATTGAAGTGCGGGCTTTCCGGCAGTCCACTTATGAACAGGCCGGCGCCAAAGCCGTTTTGGGAGAACAGGAAAACAAGTCTTTAACCCTGGTGCTGCCCGGCGCCAGTGCCTCCGTTTCCGGTACGGTCGTTGATGCCGAAGGCACCCCGGTTGCCGGGGCCAAAGTCGCAGCAGGCATAACCCTCACAGAAACGGATGGCGACGGCAAATTTTCCGTTTCGGGCCTGCCCACAGGCCGCCTCATCCTGTATGGGCAGGCGCCTGATTCAGGTGCAACAGGCGAAATCACTATAGATATCTTCTCTTCGGAAGACGCCCATGACAACCTGGTCATCATCCTTGAACCGGTGGGCACCATCTCAGGCACCGTTTATGAATATAAAGAGGATGTGGCCACACCGGTGCCCGGCCAGAAAGTCCAGCTCTGGACCGTTGATAACAAAGGGGTTATGGCCGAAGCCTGCACCAGCCCGGATGGAAAATACAAGTTTGCCGGTTATCCGGTGGGAGACTATTCCGTCAGGGCTGTAAGAAAAGATTATGGGGACGGCGGCATGGCGTTGGCTTCGATCACTTATCCGTATGAGCATAAGGACGCAGACATTTACTTCAGGGGGCTGGCGGAAATTACAGGCGAGGTACAGCAGAGCAACGGCACTGCCGTGATCGCTGATATTATCATCACCCGGAAGGTGTGGCGGATCATCACTGACGGACCTGGTAGTGATGACAATTACTACCTGGAGTATATAAATATGTTGCAGCAGGAAGTCGACGCGGAAACCGCCGCCGAAATGCAGAAAACCCTGGAAGAAACCGGCGCCACATTCGTGAGTGAATATTTTATGCTCGTGGATGAACCGGTTTATGTTTCCAGCAATATACTCGGTCCGAACGGGGAGGTGACCGGAAGATACCATTATGATGGCCCGGTCACCGCAGGCCCCGTCCGTGTGGCGGCGTTCGGGCCGTTTTTGGCGCCGGTGGAGATAACCGGCGAAATTCCGAGGATTAAAAATTCATCCAATGCGGACTATCCGGCCGGGCGGATTTGTACAATGGAGACCATTCTCCTGGAGCCCTCCACAGGCAGAGTCAGCGGCACCGTATTCATGCCTGATGGGGAAACACCGGCCGGTGCCGGTGTTAAAGTCAGCATCCGGTCCCTTGATTCATCCGGAAGCGTCCGCCTTCCGGAAACCTACGGCTGGTCTGTCGAACAGCCCGTTTTGCCGGAATATTCCGTCTTAACGGATATCAACGGTTTTTTTGATTTCCCGACCGTGCTGAAAGGGCGGTTTGTCCTGACGGCGGATACGCTGGTTCCGGATCCGGCTATTGAGGCAAAAAATGCATCCGAAGCTCAAACAGGGCTGTTTTACGATGCAGATGCAAAGCAGGAATGTGATGAAGATTACACCCCGGGCAGCGAAGAATATGAGGACTGCCTGGAAGCAGCCCCTCGTGCATTGAATGTCCGGCTCATGGGGCAGGTGACCGGCGTTGTGCAGTCGGATGGTGAAGTGGAGGCAGGCATCCGGCTTAACGGTGTGGCCGAAGTAAAAGTGGGCGTGGTCAAAAAAGATGATGACGGCACAGCAACACCGGTCCCTTCTGCAAAAATTTTATTTGAAACGGCATCAAGCCTGGATGGGAATGAGGGGGTTGTATTTACAGATGAAAATGGGGAAATCTCTTTCTTCCCGGTAATTGAAGGAGCGTTTTCGGTTTCCGCCCAAAAACAAGGTTTTATCAAAAACGGCAGGTCAGACGGAAAGATAGCTTCCAATCCTGCCGACGGCACCGTGGTGCCCGTTGTCGTCACCATGGGGGCTGTGACCGGTTCTTCCGGCCAGGTAGTGACGGCGGATATTTTCGGCACTGTTAAAGGCACCGTATTCAAGGCCGACGGAACGCCCCTTGAAAATCCGGCGGAAGTGACGGTAACGGCATCGGGCGTGAGAATTCTGACCACCAGCGACGAAACCGGCGGCTTCAAGGCAGAGCTTGTGCCGGGCGGTATTTTCCGGGTGGATGTTTTTGAGCCCTTTACCGCCCGCCGGGGAACCGCCCGGGGCCGTATTGAGAATGACAACAGCTCCGTGGATGTTTCCGTCACTCTGACGGGGCTGGGAACGGTGAACGGCCAGGTGATGAAGGCCGGCGGCACCGGTATCATTTCGGGTGCGGATGTGGTGCTGTCCCCTTCCGGTAATTTTTCGGACAGACTGATCAGCCGGACGGACGACCTGGGCGGATATTCCCTGCCGGGCGTCCCGGTGGGATCGTACACCGTCCTTGCGACTGACTATGACACCAATCTGACCGGGATGGCCCAAGGCGTCATGACCGGCGATGGCGACACGATCACCACTGACGTTTATATGGAACCGAGCGGGTCGATCGTTGTGACCCTTTACGGGCCGGGCGTTTATATTAACGAAAATGGAGATCCTGTTGATGAAAGCGGAAATCCGTTTCCTGGAACAGCTCCGGTGTCTGCCGGTACAAATATTATAATTAAAGGTTCCGGTGTGGAGAGTACGGACCGGACAAATGAAAATGGTATTTTCAGCCCGCCCGTTCTTTTCCCGGCCGGAACTTATACAATAACGGCCACAGCCGGTAATGACGGCGCAGAAGCCGGTGCTGTAGTGGCCCATGAAGGAGAAACGGTTGCCGTCAGCATGGCTTTGGCGGGATTGGGAACCGTCAGCGGGGTGATTCTTGATTGCGGTACAGGTTCGCCTGCGGGCGCAGCTGAAGTGGTGCTGCACAGCCGAAGCCCCTGGGCGCCCCGGACTTTTGAAACTAACACCGGCACTGACGGCGCATTCTCAATCCCGGATGTTCCGGTCGGAAAATTTTCAATCAGCGCCGTGACATCGGGTACGATAAAACTCGGGGCTTCGGCTTCCGGGGAGATCATCCGGGATGGTGATGCCGCTGTATTTGAAGGAGATGACGCCATATGCCTCCAGGACTCAGGGGAGATAAAAGGGCGGGCAGTGCTGGCCGACGGCGTTACCCCGGCAGCCGGAGCCATAGTTGAGACAGCTTCCGGCAATATTCGCACGGTGCGGCTTGCTGACGGCAACGGTGATTTTTCTTTCGCCGGCCTGCCGTTCATGACTTACAGCCTGTCAGTCCGTGAGCCGGAGACAAACAGCGTGGCCGGCCGGTCCGGGCTGACAGTATCGGCAGACAATGACCTCATAGATCTCGGCACCCTGGTGCTGGACGGCGACTCGCCTGTTGTGCTGTCCACATCGCCCGGAAAGGATGCTTCGGATGTCAACCCGTCTGCCATAGTACTCACTTTCAGCGAAGATATTGATCCTCTTACCGTTACCAACGAAACCTTTCAGGTGCTGGCGGGCGGGGCAAAATTTGGGGGTTCGCCGACTGTATCAGGGCCGGTTCTCACCTTTACCCCCGATTCCCCCTTTCCCGACCTGAATATAGTGAGTGTGATTGCCAGGGGCGACAAGCGGGATCTGGAAGGCCGGTTAACCGGGAGCGGCATCGGGGATATGGCCGGCCTCGGCATGGCTTCCGATTATATGTTCACCTTTACCACAGGCGACCGAACACCGCCGGCAGTGAAAAGCATCAGCCCGGCAGACGGGGCCGTGGAAGCGGGCCTGGACAGTGTGGTGCGGGTTGAGTTTACCGAACCTGCCGACCGCACTTCCTTCACCCTTTCCCTTGAAGCAAATGGTACACCGGTGGCGGGAAGTATAAACGAAACCCCGGCATTCGGGGATCAGGTGTTCATTTTTACACCTGGAGCCGCTCTTTCTGCCGATACATTATATACAGTCAGAATTTCCGGGCATGTTAAAGACCTGAAAGGCAATGCCATGGAAACCGCCGAAATCACAAGTACGTTCGCCACCTTTGACACCCTGGCGCCCGGTATCGGGACGCTTAATTACGACCAGGGAACATCACTCGTCCACGGCAACACCATACGGTTCACAGCGGTTCCGGACCCAACGGAAGATATTGCCGTTTTGAAATTCCTGATCAACGGTGAAACAGCCTCCATTATATCCGAAGCGCCTTATGAATACGATCTTTACCTGGATCCGGATCTGGGCTCGGAAGTAACGGTATCGGTGGTTGCGGCCGATGCTGCCGGCAACTGGAGTGAAGAAACCGTTCAGGTGCTCTCCCTCAGCGGAAACCTGGCGCCCACAGTTGAAATCACCCGGCCGGAAGACAAAAGCGTCAATCATGGAGAAAATGTTCAAATCGAGGTGCATGCTTCGGACGACACCGGCCTGGCATCGGTCTCTTTTGCTGCCGGCGGCATTCCCGCTGGTTTGAAAACCGTTTCCGGTCTTGAATATGATGCTGATTTCTTTTTCACCATTCCCGGTGATGCACCGGCAGGCAGCACCATTATATTAACGGCTGCGGCGGCGGACACACAGGGGCAGACATCGGTCTCCGAAGGCGTCACCCTTACCGTGGAAGACAATGCAGGGCCGGAAGTGACCATCGGCAGCCCGGCGGATAATGCCGTCTTTGATCCGGGAGAAAGCGTTTCGATTCTTGTGACGGCAGAGGATGTCAGCGGTGTCAGTGAAATCAAACTTACCACAGCCGGCACCCTTGTATCTGAAGAGACCCGGGCGGTTGATCCTGCCGTGTCTCCTGCATCGGGCAGTTTCACTATTGTTATCCCGGCAGATGCACAGCCGGCACAGACGATTACGGTCACGGCAACAGCGACAGACAGCGGGGGGAATACTGGGACGTCGGGGATTACGCTGAAGATCAGTGATAAAAATCCGCCGGTCGTGACCCTTTCCGATACCGGAGTCACGTCACCCCTGGCCGGGGAAGAATTCCGGATAACGGTTATTGCAGATGATGAAACCGGGGTGATGACACTCCGGGTGAGCGCAGGAGGGTTTTATACAGAAAATCGTGACATTTCCCTGCTGACGCATACTGAAGAGATTTTTACCTTTATTATCCCCGAAGAGACCCCGGTCGGCTCAGGGATTACCATCACCGCCACAGCGTGGGACAAAGACGGCAACGAGGCCGATGCAGCGCCTGTTGTTATTACAACAACAGATGACATCCCGCCTGCTGTCAGCATTACGTCCCCGGCGGACGGTGCAGTCGTGATGCCGGGCGAACCGCTGGCAATTCATATCAATGCAACAGACAATCATGAACTGGCATCCGTGTCTTATGAAGCAACAGGGGCGGTTGACGCCGGGGCGTCAGAACCGGTGAGCGGAAATGCGGCGGAAATTGAAGCGGAATTCACCCTTGATATTCCGGCTGACGCAGCACCTGACGGCACATTCACTCTTTCTGCCGGTGCAGTAGATGTAACGGGCAACACGATAAAATCCGAAAGCATTACACTTCATGTGGCAGATATTATACCGCCGGAAGTGAGCGGTGTGACACCGGCAGACGGAACGGAAAATGCCGCCGTCAATAGTCTGATTACGGTGGAATTCAGTGAACCGCTCCTCCCGTCAACAGTGGATGCCTCCAGTATTAAGGTAATACGAACGGATGGAAGTGAACCATCTGAAATTTCCGGTTCCAGGGTGCTGACGGATCAAAATCGAAAAATCGTTTGGGTGCCGGACCAGGGTCTGGCATTTGGCGGTAAATATAAGATCTCCGTATCCGCTGATGTTACTGACGTCGCCGGTAACAGCGCAGCAGCGTATGAATCGGAAGGGTTCACCGTTACCGGTTTTGCCGTAATATCACCCGCTGCCGGAGACCGGGCTGTTGAAGGCCAGGTGTTTGCACTCCGCTCGAACGGCGACGACACCGAAGGCATCCGGTCTGTAAAATACCTGGCAGACGGTATTGCCGCAGGAACCGGCGGGAAACCGGCTCCCTTTGAAGCCGGGTGGGAGATCCCGGTCATCAGCGGACAGACCTCACAACGGGATGTTTCTATCAGTGCAGAAGCCGTCACAGGCGGTGAAAACCTGGCGCTTAATGCACAGATTGACGTTTCAGATGAGAGCAAAGCCCATTCTTTTGCTCCGTCCCGTGCAGCGGACGGCAATACCGATCCGGCCTTTTATGCCGGCAGTGTCGCCGCTGTTATGGGCGCTCCCGGATGGTGGGAAGCCGACCTGGAACGCATCACGCAGATCAGCCGCCTGGAGATCCACCTGAACAATGGATGCTGCCAGGAAAATAACCGGTTTGCAGTGCTGGTGGCGGCAGAATCTTTTGTGGAGGATGATTTTTCCGGTGAGTCCCTGCCCGATGTTTTCACCAACGGCGCTGTGAAGGTGTATGAAACATCTGCCGGTCACGATGAAGGAGTTGTCTCCATCACCGGCCCGTTTACCGGGAGATATGTCCGCGTGGTGCATCTGGGTGAAGAATTTCTCGGATTGGCCGAGGTGGAGATATTTGAGCGGGAAGCGGTGGTCGCCGTTCCGGAAGCCGTTTCGCTCACCGTCTTTCCCGCCGGCGGCGATGAAGACGGGGACGGGGCGACCAACGGGGAAGAAATTGCCGCGGGAACGGATCCGTTTAATTAGAAGAAGGACAGCATCTCGGATGGTCTGTTTTTTCGAACCGGACGGCTGGATATCCGTATATGGAGGAAAAGGATGTTGATATGTAAAGATGATGCCTTGCGGCCTGATTTATTTGAAAATAATTCCGGCAGGTCTGCATTCGGATGGAACTGCCGGGAAAACATAAGGAATGTTTTTCCTTATTTCATAAATACTCTTGCAGCAATTATTTGTTTTATTCTGTTCACAGATACTGTCTCGGCATTCGAGACAAAAATTGTTCCTCCCTCGGTAACCGGGGGATTCGACTATGCCCTGGGTCTCAGTGATGACGGAACGGTGTGGGGGTGGGGTGATAATGAATATTATCAGATTACAGCAGATGATATTTCCGTTTTTTCCAACGCAATACAAAGCGATGCTATATCCGGTTTAATTGCCGTTGAAACAGGCGACTATCACACTGTCGCATTGAAAGAAGACGGTACGGTCTGGGCCTGGGGGGATAATGAATATTGTCAGCTTGGCAGTGGATATGCTTGCAACTCTTCGGATGGCGGCACGGAAGAGGTGGACTATCTATATGATATTATTTCCGTTTCTGGGTATGATACTTACACAATTGCCCTTGACGACTACGGAGACATATGGGGATGGGGGGATGACTATTGTGAAATCGAGGGGGATGGCGGTTACGGCGGTTACGGAGGAGATGACGAAGACTTGTGTGAAGTTGAATATCTTGGATCCGTCACCAATGCGATTGCAGTTGCAAAAGGCGGAAGCCACAGTGTTGCCCTTACGAGCGACGGTTTTGTATTGACATGGGGTTCTAATTATTACGGTCAACTCGGCAGAGAAGGTGAATATGATGTTCCTGATTCAGTGGGCGGAATCGATAATGTCATCGCCGTTGCAGCCGGAAAAAATCATACAATAGTGCTCAAAAACGACGGAACAGTGTGGGGGTGGGGAGGGAATTATTATAACCAGATCTCCCCGGATGGTAATGGGGGCAACGGTTTTTCTGCCCCCGTTTTTATTATAGGTGATGTTGAAAATAAAATAATTGCGATAGCTGCAGGGGGCAGCCACAGCCTTGCGTTGACGGAAGGCGGCACAGTTTTTACATGGGGTTGTAATAATTATGGTCAGCTCGGCAGGAATACCGCCGCTTCTTCAGAAGGCTCTCCCCAGCCGGTGGCAGGGCTGAATCACGTTGCGGACATCGGGGCCGGCAATGATAGCAGCCTCATCATAAAGGATGACGGAACCGTATGCTTTTTTGGCCGTATTGCCGGCCTACAGTCGGAAATCCCTGTCCAGGTCAAAACTGATGATGAGGAATTCCTGGATCTTTATACCTCTTTATCAATAGATATTCCTGAAAATGTTGATGAAACCAGCGGAACCGTTCAGGGGACTGTTTCAGTCTCATATCTGCCTGAAAATTCTCTTGCCATCCATCTTTCATCCGACTGTCCGGATGTTGTTTCAGTGCCGGAAGACCTTGAAATACCGGCCGGATCGAATTCGGCTTCGTTTACAATGGATATCACTGACAACGGACTTTTAGACGGGGGCTATTCGGCTACGTTAACCGCATCTGTTGCCGGAGATTCATATGCAGAGCGAAAAAAATGCCGGGTGGCGGATGATGAAACCGCTGTTCTTACCCTTGAAATTCCCGGAAACCCTGTTGAAGGGGAGGGAAATCTCACAGGCACGGTTTATGTCGGCGAGCCGGTGGATAGTGACGTTGCCGTCACATTATTTTCATCAGGGAGTGCAGATGGAATCATACTTCCTGCCGAAGTGATCATATCCGAAGGAGAAACGTCGTCGACATTCAGTTTTACCGCTATTGACAGCGAAGATTTTGATGGCGACAAAATTATCAGGATTACAGCAGAAGTGGCCGGCTGGACATCCGATAGTCAGGTTATAAAAATAACGGAAAAAGACACGGAATATGGATTGACGGAATTATTTTCAAACGATGATAATGATTTGGATTATAAAACGGTGACTTTTACGCCGGACAACTCCTATGCCGGTTACAGGGGATGCGTTGAAGAGGCCGACGGTTTTTTGTCTGATCCTTCGGGAGGAACCGTATTAACAATGAATGATGATTCTTATCAAACTGTATCCTTGGAGGATGATAAGAAAATTCTTTTTTATGGCGCTTTCTATTCGTCATTTTATATCGGAAGTAATGGCTACATAACATTTGGCGCATCCGATACGGACTCTAGAGAATCCCTGGAGAACCATTATGACCTGCCGAGAATTTCTGCATTATTTGATGATCTTTATCCCGGATATAGTCATACAAAGATATCATGGCGGCAGCTCACAGACAGGGCGGTGGTTACTTACCAGGGTATATCCGAAAAATTTTATTCCAACACCTCGAACAGCTTCCAGGTGGAGATGTTTTTTGATGGCGTCATTCGCATTACATGGTTAGAGATTGATGCAAAAGACGGCTTGGCAGGACTTTCCGACGGCATACCTGCCGCTGTTGAAACCGATATCAGTTCGCTTGCCTGTATACCCCACATCTCTATTTCGCCGGAGATCTATAACTTTGAAGAAACAGAGATCGGCAGTACGGGCAGCAATACGTTTGAAATAACAAACATCGGAACTGCTGATCTTGAGGTAGGGGCGCCTGTTTTTGTTGGAAACGAACTTTCGGAGTTTATTATTCAAAGTAATGCCTGTGAAGGCACTTCCCTGCTTCCGGGGGAATCCTGCTTATTAAAAGTCGCTTTTACTCCCGTTGAAAACGGTGTGAAAAATGTTTTTCTCGATATTCCGTCCAATGCTCTTTTTATGCCTTCCGTCCGGGCGGAATTAAGCGGGGTCGGCGGATTATTGCCTGAAATAGCAAACGTGAAGATAGGTTCAAACAATGTGTCGGATAATGGTAAATATGTATTATTCAAGGATAAAACACTGATGTTCGGTGCTACGGATTTTTCAGGCGTCAAATCGGTCAAAGTAATGGTGGATGGCGATGAAATTCCGGTTGAATCAAGTGGCGATGTATATTCATGCCTGTTGCAATACGGCACATTATCACCCGGAGAGCATACCCTGATGCTTAATGTGCTTGATATTTACGACCACCTGGCAGCAAAGGAATTTTCGATTGCGGCGGAAGAGCCGCTGCCTTTTGACTGCTTCGACGCATGTATGCAATAATGCGGGAAATAATATTCTCTATGCTGTTTTCATCGTTGTCAAATAGATCGTCAGGGATTTCACGAATTCTTGACGATTACCGGTATATTGCATTATCGTCCGTCTTGCTTGCAGCCCTGCTGATCCGGATCCTGGCGCTTGTCAGCTGGAACAACAGCATTTATGCTGATTTCCTTGCCTGGGATGAGCAGGTTTATCATCAATGGGCTAAGGCATTGGCATACGGGACATCAGGATTTCCCATTGTTTGTGATTTTACGCCTTTATATGCGTATATAGCTGCCGCCGTTTATAAGATATTGTCCCCTGTTCCTGAATTTCTTCGCGTCCTTAATATTTTTTTGGGAGTTTCCACATGCTGGCTGGCTTATCTTGTCGGCAATGAACTGGACGGCCCCGTCACCGGTTTTTTTTCATCTTTTATTTCCGCATTGTATAAACCGTATATCTTTTTCAGTATTACTCTGATGAAGACCTCGTTATCTCTTTTTCTTTTTTCCCTGGTTATCTATATTTTCCTTAACGCACTGAAAAAATATTCACCCGGGAGATTCTTATGCTTGGGAGGGGCTGCAGGATTGCTGCTGAACGTCCGGGCGAACTGCATTTTTATGATTCCGATCCTGATTGCAGTCATTGTTTTTATACAATATAAAAAAGGTTTTCCATTTAAAATCATGGTGGCCGCCGGTTCCGTTTATATGATCGGCGTGCTGGCGGCCAGCCTGCCTTTCAGCATAAGGAATTATCACCTTACCGGTACTCCCGGACTTTTGGCATCCGGAGGATTCAATTTGTATATAGGATATAATCCGAGAAATCATTATCCGTATTACCGCCCGGTCGCCTTTGCATCTTCATCACCCCGGAAGCAGGCGGTCCAGTTCATTATCGAAGCAAGCAGAAGGTCAGGGGAAAAATTATCAGCAAGTGAAGCTTCAGCATATTGGATCAGTGAAACGATGAGACTATGTATAAATGATCCGCAATTTTTTTTAAAAAAAACTTTCCAGAAGACTTTAGTCCTTTTTCACCATTTTGAATCGGCAGATAACTTTCACATCAAATTCATCAGCAATTTTATCCCCTTTTTTAAACTCCCTTTTCTCGACATCTGGATGCTTCTGCCTGTTGGATTGGCGGGTATGGCGGTGATGGCAGGCAGATCGGCAAATGTTTCGGCCCTTGCTCTTGTTCTGGTCTCCTATGCCGTCACAATGGTCATCATATTCACTAATGTCCGTATTCGCCTGCCTGTCATGGTTGTCCTGATCCCCATGTCCCTTGCCGGAGTAAAACGTATAAAGACATGTGTTATAAAAGGCCGCACAAAAACTGTTTGCGCCTACTCTTTTATTTTATTCTTTTTCCTGATACTGTCTTTTTTGCCGGTCAAAGGAACAAATGATTTGACGGCCCATTACAACACCCATGCGATTAATCTTTATAAAAAAGGGGCAAAACAGGAGGCGGTTGAATACTGGGAAAAGTCGGTCCGTATGGGCGAGGCTTATTCCGCATTTGCAGCCCTGTCTCTTGCCAGGCATTACATTGCCGGGAACAATCTGAATAAAGGGCTTGAATATCTTGATCTGATACCGGACAGTTCGTTTGTAAGCGCTTACAAATATGAGAAAATAGGAGATGTGGCGCTGAAGCGGGGAAACAAAAAGGCCGCAATCACGGCTTATGAAAAATCATTTAAAATAAATGGCGGCCGGAAAAAAATAATTTTCAAATTAATTCAACAGTTCAGGAACACAGACATTGCAAATTTTTTTCGAATGAAAAAAGAATTGTCGTATATATCATCTTTTTATCATTTTACCCGAAAATGAGTAAATAAAGATTGTTTTGTATTATATTAATGCATCAAAACAAAAAATACGTTTTTATTTAATTATATCAAAGGAATTTTTATTATGAAATACGCAGGCCCGGTCAACGGATTTCTGATGTCAGTTTTTATTGCTTTTTTGCTGCTGGCTCCCTGCACCGGGTACGCCGTCACCGGGCATACCGCTATGATCAAAGCGGACTGCACCGGCGAAGCCAATTGTTTCACCAGCTTAACCCGGTGGCAGGAAGAAAAAAGCGGCATTGACTTCGGCGACTGCCCTCCGGGTGACCTGGTCTGCGCTGACCTTAAAATAATCCTTGAATGCTATAACGACCGGCCCGAAGGGGTTGAACAGCCCGGTTTGACCATTGACGGCTGGACCACGGATGCGGAGCACAACATCACCATCCGGACCCCTTTGTCGGAGCGGCACAGCGGGAAAGTAAAAGAAAACGGCGCTTACACCGGATTTGCCCTCCGGCTTACCGGTGACCGGTTCACCGGCAATCTGAATATCCGGACGGATTATACGGTGATTGACGGCCTCATCTTTGACATGACGGAAGGGAGGGCCGGGATTTACCTGGGCCGCTGCAATGCAGGCGGAAAGCATATCATCTATAAAAACAATATCTCATATAACGGGTATTTCAGGCATATCTACCTCGGAGATTACCAGGCGACAACCGTATACAACAATTTTTTCATAAACGACATCTCCGTCGGCAGTGGCAGCGGCGCTGTTGACTGCGGCCCCGGCAATGCGGCCTTTCCCCACCGCATCTACAACAACTCGATGTATTTTAACGGTAATTTCAAAGGTATCGGCGGGGATTCCATCTATTCGGTCATTTACGCCTACAACAATATCTGCCAAAAAACAAAAGGCTCCTACCATGAATCCGCCTCGTTCACCGGCCTGAACAAACTGCGCTCCGGCAACAACATCGGCAACGACAGTTTTGCCGTCTGCCAGCCCAATGTGATCTACGCCGCTTCGGAAGAGATTGGCTATGTTTCGACGGTTTCCGGTGAAATTGACCTGCATTTGACGGAAAACTCCGCCGCTGTGGACGCCGGTGTCGCCCGCGGATTCATTAACGATATCGACGGAGATCCAAGGACCGGCGCATTTGATATCGGGGCTGACGAACGGCCTTCAGGCCGGCCTGCCACAGCGCCGGCCGCTTCAATTTCAGCCGCCCGATTGTACATAAATGCCGGTGAAAGCACGGTGTTAAGATGGCGCACCGAAAATGCCGCCACGGTCACGGTTACCGGCGTCACATCTCCGGCTCCTGAAGGGGCTGCAACCGTCACCCCCTCCGAAACCACCGTCTACACTGTCACTGCCGGCGGGGCCGAAGAAACGGCATCGGCTGAGGTGAAGGTGTTTGTTATGCAGCCGGCAGCAGAAGGGGATGTTGTTGAGCGTATCTGTAAAATCCGGTCCGACTGCACGGGAGAAGAGAACTGCTATCCTTCCCTGGCGGCCTGGCAGGCCGACATGGCCGGCGTCGACTTTGCCGGTTCAGGCTGCGCCCCCGGCGACCTGACCTGCAAAAACACAAAAATCATCGTGGAATTCTACCATGACTGGCCGGACGGCCTGCAGGAAACCGGCGCCATCAGCCTGGAAGGCTGGGACACCGACGAAACCCGCAACATCACCCTGCGCACCCCGGCGTCCGAACGGCACACCGGCAAGTTAAAAGAAGACAACGCCTACACCGGCTTTGCCCTCCGCTTTCCCGACCACTTCAAAGTATATGCCGATTACACTGAAATTGATGGGCTGATATTCGACCTGAGCGACAATTCCTGCCCGCAGATCACCCTGGGCGGATACCGGGCGGACGGGCGGTATGTCACCTATAAAAACAATATTTCGTATAACGGCTGTTTCCGGCATATGATCCTCGGCGACTACCAGGCCGCCACTGTCTATAATAATTTTTTCATCAACGACATCACCCGCCAAAGCAGTTACGGGGCCATTGACACCGGGGCTTCCAATATTTCTTATCCCCACCGGATTTACAATAATTCCATGCTGTTTGCCGGCAACTACCGGGGGCTGGACGGCGGCTCAAACAAATCCGGCCTGTTTGTTTACAACAATCTCTGCCAGAAGGCCGAAAAATCGAACTATGCGCCTGAAGTTTCCTGCTTTTCAAACCTGAACGAATCCCAGGCCGGCAATAATATATCCACCGACAGCTTCGCCGGAACCGGTCAGGTGGCCCGTGCCGCGGCCGAAGAGATCGGTTATGCATCAACGGCGGCCGGGGAGACCGACCTGCACCTCACAGCCAATTCCGTGGCAGCCAACCGGGGCGCGGACGTCGCTTTTATCAGCCGTGATATTGACGGCGACCTGCGGGAATCGCCCTTTGACATCGGTGCCGACGAGATGCTCCCCGGCGGCGTCAATCATCCCCCGGTATTTGATCCGGCCCCGGAATTCACGGCTGAAGCCGGCATACAGGCAGAATTCCTGACAGCCGCCGCCGATCCCGATGGTGACACGCTGACCTTTTCACTTTCGGAAGCGCCGGACGGCATGGCGATTGATCCGGCCTCCGGCAAGATCACCTGGACCCCGGGTCAGGACCAGACCGGAATCCATTCTTTTACCGTGCGGGCAAGCGATGACCGGGGCCGGAGCGCCGAGCAGTCGTTTACGGCAAAGGTCGATGCCGCCTCCGACCGGACCCCGCCGTCACTCACCCTTTCGGTTCCTGCCGAGGCCGGTGTCTCCGGTGTGATCCATATCTCCGCCCGGGCGTCCGACAATACCGGTGTTGCGGCTGTCACCTTTTATATTAACGGCCTTGAGGTCAAAAAAATTATTGATCCGCCCTATGAAATGACCTGGAATGCTCCGTCCCGGGCCGGTGAAAGCGTTGTCGTCAAAGTGACGGCTTCGGATGCGGCCGGCAATACGGCCGAAGCCGAAGCCGCCGTCAGCATCACGGCCGAGGCCGATGCCGTGCCGCCGGTGATCAATGGCGTTTACCTGCCGTCATCAGCGGCTCCCGGCGAAACCATCGCCCTTCGGGCGGATGTGACGGATGACCGGGCGGTGGCACAGGTGCGCTTTATTCCCGGCAATGCCGATCCCGTCACCGTCCCGGCTGCACCTTATGAAACCGCCCTGGCAGTTCCGGCCGATGCGGCCGGGTCCATCCCGGTAAAAGTGGAAGCCGAAGACGCCGCCGGTAATGTGGCGAGTGCCGAAAGAACCCTGAGTATTACCGCGGCGCCGGATGAAGAGCCGCCGGTGATAACCCTCAGCGTTCCCGAAACCGTGCGGACCGGCGGCAGTGTTGTCATGACCGCCGACGCTTCCGACAACCGGGGCGTTTTAAAGGTGGTGTTTACGGCGGACGGTATTGTTATCGGCGATGATGCCGAAGCGCCTTACGATATTTCTTACCCGGTGCCTGCCTCCAAAATCCCCGGATCACAGATTCTTTTTTCAGCCGAAGCCCTTGATTTTTCCGGCAACCGGGCTGCGGCCGGGCCGCACCCGGTGCTGGTGAAAGCACCGGAAACCGGGTTTATCACCGGTGCCGTATATGACGAGGCCGGCGGCCTGCCTCTTTCAGATGCCGCCGTTCATGTGATTTCAGTCAATGGCGAAGCCCCGGAATCCCCGTCTGAAGGCGCTTCGGACATTTCCGGCGGCTGGAAGGCCCGAACCATTGAGGGAACGGCCCGCATCCGCATTGAAAAGCCTGGCTTCACACGGGTTTTCCGGCAGGCGGCAACCCCGGCAGGCGGCGTGGTCCGCGTAAAAGACGCCCGGCTGACGGCCCTTTCTTCCGGGCAGAACCTGGAAGCCCTTTCCGGCGGCCTGTTTGAATTTAAAGGGGAAAACGCACGCCTGACGGTTCCGGCCGGGGCATTCAGCGAAAATGCGTCCCTCTCCCTGACCCGCCTCAGCGGCCAGGGACTGCCCCATTTCCTGCCTGCCGGCTGGTCGCCGGTATCCGCATTCCATATCGGCCCGGCCGGTAAAGACCTCGGCGTTTCCATAAGCCTGGCCCTTTCCGGAACGGAAAATACCGGCGGTGACGCAGCCGGCCTGACGGCTGTCCGGTGGGATGAAGAAAATTTCCAATGGGTTCGTGTCGGCGCCCGGGTTTTGGACGACGGCGCTGAAATCACCGTTTTCCTCAACAAAACCGGGGCCGTCGCACTGGTGCGGCCGGATGATTTGCCGGGCGCTCCATCTGCCCCCGAAACCGGCGTCCCCTTAACCGCGGCCGTGCAGGTTCCGATGCCTGCCGGCGCCGTCGCCGATATCCTGCCGTCGCCCGAAGTGCTGTTTGCCGTTTCAGATGCCGTGTCGGATGTGCGGGCGGTGATCACCAATAATTGTTCCCCGTCTGCTGAAGACTGCCCGCTGTTCAGCGGTGCATTCATCCGGGTGAAATTCTCCGAAACTTACAGGCGCACAGACGGCAGCATGATCACGCCCGGAACCTTGTTCCGGGATATGGTGCTCTACCGTGAAGCCGACGGGCTTCAGGCTCGGTTTACGGTAAGCCCGTCGGTGGAATTTGAAGCGGCCGAACTGGCTGAAGGGGTCATCCGCCTTGAAGCGCTGAGGCCGGAAGCGGATTCGGGCACCGGCATTGCCACGCCTTCCGGAGCGGTGGTGGCCGCGGGCGGCCTTTCCCTTGCCATTCCGGCGGGGGCGGTTACTGAAGAGACCGCCGTATCCCTTGAAGTCTTTACGGAACTGCCGTCCGGCCTGGCGGACAACACGGCTGTTCCGGCGTTTGCCGGAGCCGCCGGTTTTTCAGTTGATTTCAGCGGCACGGAACTCTCATCCGGGGCTGTGCTTTCGGTCGGGACCGGGGCGGCCGATGCGGACGGTATCTATCTGCTGGTGCATCCGCAGACCTTTGAAGACGGCTCCCGCTATATCATTGCCGCCGCAGGATCGGCGGACGGCACCCGCGTCGTCTTTGACGGAAAAGGACTGCCGTTTTCCGGCGTCCGTGAAAGCGGCGTCTATTATATGATGAAATTGGCGTCTCCCGGTGCTTTTATCACCGGTTCGGTGACCGCCGGCGGCAGCACGGCCGCCGGGGCCGTGGTAGAAACGGAGAGCCTGCCCTTTGCCGGGCTGGTCCGTTCGGATGCTCCCGGTTATCTGATTGTTTCTCTGCCCGGCGACGCGGCGGTTTCAGCCAAAGATCCGGTGTCGGGAGCCGTTGCATCCGGCAGTGTAAACCTGTCATCTGCCGGTGAAACCGTTACGCTTGACCTGACGCTTGCGGCCGTCAGTTCCGAAGTGGTTTCCGTGACCCCTGCGGACGGGGCCGGAACCGTTTCTGTTGATGCGATTGTCACCCTTGCATTTTCCGCGAAAATCGATCCGTCCACCCTCACAACTGAAACATTCGGCGTAACGTCATCCGCCGGAACTGTTCCCGGCGTCCCGTCTCTCCGGCCGGACGGCAGAACCGCCGTGTTCCGGCCGGATGCCGCTCTTCCGGATAATACGGATTTCACCATTTCTCTGACCTCCGGCATCAGGGATATTTACGGCAATGCCCTGATCCCGTTTACATCGACGTTCAGGACCGAAGATGTGACCCCGCCCGAAATGCCGGAGCCGGGGCAGATAACGCTTCCCATCCCCGAAAACGGTACGACGACCCTTACCGGAACGGCAGGAGCTGCGGAAGCCGGCGCCCTGGTCACCGTATTTATAAACGGCTCAGGCACCACCAGCGTCACGGCCGACAGCAGCGGCGGCTTTTCCGTCACCATTGATGCGGCGCTGACCGATAATATTATAATGGAATTCCGGGACGATGCAGGCAATGTGACCGAATACGACCCCGGCCCGTTCAAAAATGAAGACGGCGCCGTGGTCATCGGCGCTGACGGCGGCACTGCGGAAGGTTCCGGCGATGTCGAAGCGGTGATTCCGGAAGGGGCCGTGCCGGACGGCACGGTGGTTAAAATTGATGCCGTGGATGAAGCGAAGCTGGCAAAAGAGATTCCGGGATTCTTTGAATTTTTAGGCTGCGTAAACCTGAACATCGGCGGTGTGACCGCCGAAGAAGAACTGAAAGTCTCCATCCCCGTTCCGGACGGCGTCACCCTTGGCGAAGACGCACAGATCCTGGTGTTCCAGGAGGTCGATTTCTTCGGTTCGGCCGAATTTACCCTGGTGAATATCGCCCGTGTCAAAGAAATCGACGGCGTTTTTCGCATTGAGACGGCTTCGCCGCCGTTTTGCGGCCTGCTGATGAGCGGCCTTTTTGCCTTTGTCTCGCCGCCGCCGGACGAGCCGCTCACCTTCGGCACGGTGATTCCGTCGTCTCATCTTGGCAGCGTCCGGGTTTTAATGGAAGCGGGTTTCAGGCTGGTCGACCATCCCGGCCTGCCCGGTTATAAAACCATTATCGCCATGCCCGCCGATCATACGTTCACCGTCACGCCGTTCTCTTCGGAGGGCGTTGAAGGCGACACAAAAACCTTTGATCCGCCGTCCGAACCGTTTGGCCGTCTGCTGATTCCCGCGGCTGAAGACCTGACCGGCGAGCTCGGGGTGGCCGAGGTGAAAACCGGTTCGGATTCGGGTGTTTTGGTCATTACTGAAGACGGCACAGCCGCCGGCGTTACTGTCGACAGCGATCTGTCCCTTATTTTTACGAAGCAGATTGCGGAACTGGGCGATACAAACGTGGTGCTTGAGGCCATTGATGCGGACGGCAATAAAACCGTTGTGCCCGGTGCTGTTGAACAGCGGTATGTTGAGGTTGACGGCGAAGAATTGCTCCGGGGTGCTGTATTTTCTCCTGAAACGCGCCTGAAATACGGAACGGAATACCGGTTGAGCGTCCGGGATATTAATGATTTTGATCCTGATTCCCCGGCGTTGAGCCGGGAGGTGCGCACCTTCCGGACCTTCCGGCCCCGGGTCATAGGGGATATTGATGTGCCGTATGCTTCCGGTCTTGACCTGCTTGAAACCGATGAAAAGAAGCCCCGGCTGGCAGTGGCTTCCGGCGCTTTATACCAGGCCGATCCCGATGCGCACGGGGTTGTCCTGATTGATGTGAGCGACCCCTCCCGCCCTGAAATTTTAACTGAAGCGGCCATTCCCCACGGCACCTTTGGCGTGCTGGGCATTGATGACGCCGACGTCCCCGGCGGCCTGCTTTCCGGCCCGGCCGTGGCGGGCGTAAGTTTCAGGCGAAAATTTCGACAGCCTCAACTACGTCGGGTCCAAGCTGCTTTCCATGCCGGCTATGGCCATTGCCGAAGGGTACATCCGGCAGGGCGTCCCCCGTCATTCGGGCATTCCGCAGGATGTTGTTTTGTACGGAGATGACAATCTTTATATCCCGGTCATCGGCATCGGGGTGCTGGGGGTGAATATTTCCGAATCCATAACCCAGCACCAGGGCAGCACGGTGAATCAGCTGCCGGGCAAATTTGTCATGGATACGGCTGTGACTGCCGTCCCTGCAAACGGTGTGCTGCTAGCCGGAGACATGCACCGGCTTAAGATCCTTTCTTTAACCCTGAATGCCGAACTGGGTGAGCTCGACATCCCGGCCCGTTCTTTAGCAGCCGGGGACGGCGTTTTGAAAAACCTGGCTTTTGCGGGCGGCATGGACGGCAGCGTTACTATTCTGGATATGGATTCGCCGGAAAATCCGTCTGTGCTTTACAGGGCGGATCTGGGGGAAAGCGTTTATTCTGTTAAAGCCGATGCGGAAAAACGCCTGGTTTATGCCGGAACCCGCCGGGATGTCTGGGTTTTGGATGCTGATGACCTGCAGAATATTTCGGCAGGCCAGGATCGGATCCTGGGGAGCGTCGGGGATCTGCCCGGGGCCGGGGCGCTTGATATGTCCGGGAATTTCGCTTATGTGGCCGATCCCGGCAGCGGCAGGGTCCACAGCGTGCTGCTGGGATGCCCCGAAGACCGCTTTATGTATATTGAATCGGGCCAGTATCCGGTGCCGCCGGGCGGAGAAGTGAAATTGAATGTTTCTCCTGAAATGAAAGTGGAATGGGAAATTATTGAGTATCTCGGTGAACTCCAGAACACCCGGAATGCCGTAAAACTCGATAAAACCACTGGTGTTTTAAGTTCGCAGGAGTGGGGGCTGCCGGGATATGTAAGAATACGGGCAATGAATAAAGATATCGGCGGATGCGATTTAGAAGCGCTGGTCCGGCTGTGCGACTGCGGATGCCCCGATTGCGGGGGCAAAGCGGAGTTCAGGCTCGACAACGTGGATGTGCGCATCGATTTAGGGGCGGCTTCAGGCGGCCATGCGGCCGGTGAACTGCTGATTCAGTCGGATGTTTTGAGTGAGACGCTTTCCGATCCGGCTTCTTTAACGCATTCCATCCTGGGCCGGGGCGTGAAGGCCGTTTATGATGCTGACGGCGTGATCCAGAAGATTAATACGGGAAAAAATACCGTGAACGTGGTGCCCGGCGATGAGGGATACGAAATCCGGTTCAGCGCAGGCGGCGGTGTGCCCTTTGTCGTCTGGAAGATCGCCATGACCGGTGATGAAGACGACCGGCGGTTCACGGTTTCCGAAATTCGTGATGGTGAAATAATAAAAAATATTTCTTATGCGGCCGATACAGACGGAAATATGCAGATGTTCCGGGAAAACGCGGCAGGCGATCCGCTTCGCAGGGAAGTTCTTGTAAGCAGCGGAACGGAAGATGAACCGGTGAAAATCCGCACGGTGACAGAAGGCGGCGGGATTGTTTCCGTCACGAAAACCGAATACGAAAAGTTTTCGTGGGGAACGGCGGTAGTCCGGGAAATCACCGACCCGGCAGGGGCCGCTTTAACCACGGAATCCGAATATTATACCGTTGAAGGCGAAGCCGGGTACGGGATGCTCAGAACGAGAACCCGTTCGGATGGTTCTTCGGTGGCATACGTTTACGATGATGAAGGCCGGATGGTGAGAGAGTCCCGCTATTTTATGGATACCGCAGGCGGGCGGGTGACCGTGTATGATTACACGCCCCTTGCCGGTGATGCAGTCCGGTCGGAAGATGTGCGGAAGGTGCGCACCATTACTGAAAAAACGAACGGGGTCGTCACTTCAAAGACGTTTAATGTTTACACCTGTTCCGATGACGAGCGCACGGAAATCACCGAGCGGGCGGCCTCTGCCGGTGCCGCGTTCGGCGATGCTGCCAATCTGCGGACCATCCGGGTTTATCATGCCTGCGGCAATAAATTTGAATCCGGCAGGCTGAAATCCGTGACCTACCCGGACGGGCGGGTGGATACTTATGTTTATGAATACGGTGTTTACACCGAATCCGTCAGTCCATCCGTTCCCGGCAGTTTTACAGCGGGAGCAGGGGATCATGTGCGGCAGTCGGTGATTCACGGCACGGTTGAGAACCCCGGCGGCGTGGCCTGCAAGACCACCAAAGACGCCGCCATCACCGACGACACCGGCAGCACCCTGCAAAGCGAGTCGTACATCTACACCGGCATGGGCTGCGAGCGCATCAGCTGGACGGTGCGGATTTCAGACGAGCAGGGAAGGCCGGAAAAAGAATACCGCTCCGACGGCACCTCAAGTGAAAATACCTGGGGCTGCTGCAATATTGAGCAGAAGACCGACGCCCGCGGCCTGACCACCAGTTACGTTTATGACGACCTTGACCGGATTGAATCCGAAACCCGTGAAAGCCTGAAGGGGGATATTACAACCGAGTATAGTTACACGGTCAACGCCGAAGGCCGTCAACTGACCCGGAC
>PDWI01000826.1_pt1 | contig 51153 bp, 52 predicted proteins | sample 1430891 | NCBI WGS metagenome assembly PDWI01 (sample SAMN01162508, study PRJNA174530) | Oral metagenome, whole genome shotgun sequencing project. | biome: Marine environment; feature: Marine mammal; material: Swab sample of the gingival sulcus; isolation source: swab sample of gingival sulcus... | reverse complement strand
TGGGTATCGTTCACGAGCATGTGGTCAATGCTGCCGTCGTCGTTGTCAGAACTCCAGCCGACGAAGCCATTGAGAATCTCACCCGCTGCCGTTCGTATGGTAATGGTGTAGCCGTCGAGATAATAGTGCCCGCGCACTCCCTCATCGCGAATACTGGTCACGCCATTGCCTTGCGAACTGATCGTTGCCGTGTTGAACTCGCCGATGGCGATTCGCCCGTCCTCCGTCAGGACGAGAGAACCGCCATTGATGACCGATGACGACGATTCCATCCAGTCGAGCCCCATGCCACTGACATTCCCGAGCGAGACCTGGACACGCTCGCCCGGCGAGAAAGGAAGCAGTGATTCATCATCGATGCGCTCCGGTTTTATGTCGCAATCCGGCGCTGCGCGGCCGAGCGATTCCTTCGTGGGTTCGAAATCGTTCGGATTCCACTCGGCGCAGTAAACCGTATTGCCGTTGTCGAAGGCGAGCTTCATCCTCGCGGTGTTGACCAGCATGGCCGGGAAACCTACCCAGTTGCTTTCCAGCCAGAGTGACGCAGCAATCGGCCGGCTGTGATCGGGAATGGTCTTGTTTGCCGCGATCAGTTCTGCTTCGACTGCGGCATCCAGCGGTGGCAAGTCCTTGTTGTCGGCTTGCTCGTCTTCCTGATCGGCAGTGGCCGTCCGCGCGTCCGGAGACGACTCCTTCGGTTGGTCATCGGCTGCAGGCTGCGCGGTTTTCTCGCTCGTCCGCTTGTCGGTGCCTGCCTGCTGCACGACGGACAGTATGCTGGACAGCGACTTCCGCGTTGCGTCAAGTCGCATCAGGCGTCCATGCCCCGGATCGCCCGGGCAGAACATCACCGACGAGATGACGAGTTCGCCGTCCACCTCGAGATTGCGCAGGATCGACAGAAGTCCGCTTTCATCACTCTTCATCGGTTCGCTCTCGACCAGCGTTGCGCCTGCCGGTATTTCAAGACCAAAGCGCTGGAACCAGACGTCCGGCGCTTCGCCGCCCAGATCCAGCCAGGGACCGACCACGGCACGTGTCGTGCCCTTGGTGACGACGCGGGTGCCGCTGTCCTCGAGCGTCGTGAGTTCGGCACCTTGCGGCACCTCATCGGCATCCTTCGCGGACGATACTCCGACGCAACCGCAAAGCGCGATCAGTATCAGACAGTACGCGAAGCGGAAGGTCATGTGAGTCTCCATGTTCATGCAGTTGCTTGTCGGCATGGGGCGTCAGAGCGATTCGAGTCGCGTCCGAATTCCCTGTCGACCGTAACGCACCGGGAAGCATCCTTCGACAGACCGGCGTAAATGCCGGGCACCCTGAGCGAAGCGTGTCAACTCACCTCGGCTTCCAGTCGATACCCCGGCGCCGCGACGGTGCGCACCGAGGTGATCGGTGAACCGTCGATCCAGGTGCTGCGTTCGGTCACGAGCACGGCACAGCCGGTATCGATACCGAGGGCCTCGGCGGTTTCGGTATCGGCGTTCACGGCTTCGAAGGCCAGCACGCAGTCGTCGTAGGGGCGGTGCTGCACCAGCCATTCGTTGGCGCTGGTCGTGGTGAGGTCCACGTCCAGTATTTCCGGCACGGTGACGAGCGATATCCAGCGGTTCTCGTACAGCCACGGTCTGCCGTCGGCAAGGTGCAGCGCTCTGACGTGAAGACAGGGCTCGGCACGCGGGAGCCGCAGGCGTTGCGTGACCTCGCGCGGCGAGCGCTGCTGCCGGCGCGAGAGCAGCGCGTGCTCGTAGCGCCAGCCGCGCCCTTCGATGTCGAGCCGATGGATGGGTATGTGCAGGGTCGCGTTGCGACTCGGCAGGGGGCGCAGACGGGTACCACCGCGTCGGCGGCGCTCGACGATGCCGTCGTCGGCCAGAGAGCGCATCGCGCGATGCACGGTGGAGCGCGCACAACCGAGTTCGGCGGCGATGTCGGCGTCACGCGGGAATTGCTCGCCGGGAGCGATCTCGCGATCGAGTATCCGTTGCCGGATGAGCGCGCGCACATCGCGCCAGTCGCGAATGCCGTTCATGGCAACAGGCGTTCGATGCTGGCCATGTAGCGCCGGATGATGCGCTCGCGCTGCGGGTGGCGGCCTTCCCGTACGCCGTGGCGACCGGCACTCCAGACATCGGTGATCATGCCCCGGGTGCTGCCCGTGATCATCAGGGTGTCGAGCAGTACATCGCCGCTGCGAGCGGCGAGCGCGGGGTGGTTGCGGTCGATGGCGATGAGGTCGGCCCATTCACCCGTGGCGATGCTGCCCTTGCCGCGGCCGATCGCCTGGGCGCCGCCGCGCACGCCGGCGTCGAACAGACGCCGTCCCGACGAGTCGCTGCCGGTGGCAAGCGCGGCGCGGCTGTGGTCACGCAGGCGCTGCGAATACTCGAGCGTGCAGAGTTCATCGAACAGCGAGATGCGGATGTTGGAGTCCGAGCCGAAACCGATGCGACCGCCGGCATCGAGATACGCGACGCCGTTGAAGATGCCGTCGCCGAGATTCGATTCGGTGAGCGGACAGAGCCCTGCCACCGAGCCGCTTGCGGCCAGGTCGCGCGTCTCGTCATGGGTCATCTGCGTGCAGTGCACGAGGCAGAAGCGGTCGTCCACGGGCAGGTTGTCGAGCAGCCAGGCCACGGGGGTTGCGCCGTAGTGCTGCTGCACTTCTTCGACTTCACGCGTCTGTTCGGCGAGGTGCAGGTGTACTGGGTCGTGAGGTCTCAGGCGGATGGCCTCGGTGAGGTTCGGCCGCGAGACCGCACGCAGCGAATGCGGGGCCACGCCGAGGCGGAAGTCGGCGGTGCGAGCGGTGTCATGCCTGTCGATGGCGTCGAGCAGGGTCGAGAAACGGTCGATATCATTGCCGAAACGTAACTGTCCGCCGGCGAGCGCGCGGCCGTCGCAGCCCCCGGTTTCGTAGAGCACCGGCAGCAGCGTGAGGCCGATGCCGACGTCGCGCGCGGCGGCCTCGATGCGCGCGGCGAGTTCGGCGATGTTGTCGTAGGGCTGCCCGCCGGGGGCGTGGTGCACGTAGTGGAATTCGCCTACCGAGGCATAGCCCGTTTCGAGCATCTCCAGAAAGGCGAAGGCCGCAATGGCCTCGACGTCATCGGGCGTGAGCCGTTCGAGAAAGCGGTACATGAGCTTGCGCCAGGTCCAGAAGCTGTCGCTGGCATCCGGCCCGCGCGCCTCGGTGAGCCCGGCCACGGCGCGCTGAAAGCTGTGGCTGTGGACGTTCGCCATCGCGGGAAGCAGCACGTCGACGTGGTGCGTCCCGCCCTTGCCCGGTGCCTCGACCGTGGTACTGGCGGGCGTTGCAGTGCTGGCGGCCGCATCGACGTTCGCGGTGCCACCGGCCTCACTGCCGTTCGCGGCATCTGTGCCGCTGGTTCCTTCGGCATCTGCCGCCACCGAGGCGATGCGTCCCTCGTCATCGATCGTGATCTGAACGTTCTCGCGCCAGCCTTCGTCAAGCAGCGCGCAGCGAGCTTCGATTGTCGTCATTGCCTTTGCCTGAATCGTGTAATAAGCTCGTACATATTACCCCCGAAGTGAATCTCCTGCTGCCATGTCGTCGGTTACCCGATTCGATGAACTCGATCTTGCGCGCTGCCGCGTTTCGCCGGAGGGCGTGGCCGAGCTCGCGCTGCTCCGCAATGCAAGCCTGGTCACCGAGGGCGAACACATCGCGTGGGTCGGCAGCGCCGACGAATGTCCGGATGAATACGCCGGCGCCGAGCGTGTCTCGCTGGGCGGGCGTCTCGTCACGCCGGGGCTCATCGACGCGCATACCCATCTGGTTTTCGGCGGCAATCGTGCGCGCGAATTCGCGATGCGGCTCGAAGGGCAGAGTTACGAGGCCATTGCACGCGCGGGTGGCGGCATTCTCTCCACCGTCAAGGCAACGCGCGCAGCGAGCGAAGAGGAACTGCTGGCGTCGGCGCTGCAGCGCGTCGATGCGCTGCTTGCCGATGGCGTGACGCTGCTCGAAGTGAAGTCGGGCTACGGGCTCGACGTCGACACCGAGCTGCGCATGCTGCGGGTGGCGCGTGCCATTCCGCACCACCGTGCGGTGCGCGTGGTCACGAGTTTTCTCGGGGCCCACACGGTACCGCCGGGTTTCGATGCCGACACCTACATCGACACGGTCTGCATTCCTGTGCTCGAACGCGCACACGCGGAAGGCCTGGTCGATGCCGTGGACGGTTTCTGCGAGGACATCGCCTTCGACACCACGCAGCTCGCGCGCGTCTTCGACAAGGCGCTGGCGCTGGGGCTGCCCGTCAAGCTGCATGCCGAACAGCTCGGTCACAGTGGCGGGGTGGCACTGGTCACTGCCTGCAAGGGGCTGTCCGCCGATCACATCGAATACGCCACGGCGGAAGATGCGGCCCTCATGGCCGCGGCCGGAACGAAGGCGGTGCTGCTGCCGGGCGCCTTCTATACCCTGCGGGAAACCCGATTGCCGCCCGTCGAGGCGCTGCGCGAACAGGGCGTGCCGATGGCGGTGGCAACCGACCTCAATCCGGGTTCTTCACCGCTCGAGTCACTGCTGCTTGCCATGAACATGGCCTGTACCCAGTTCCGCCTGACCACCGACGAAGCGCTGCTTGGCGTGACGGTGCATGCCGCGGCAGCGCTCGGCGTGGATGACGCGGGCTCGGTCGAGGTCGGCAAGCGAGCCGACCTGGCCGTCTGGAACCTTGGCGACCCCGCCGAACTCAGCTACCGGATCGGCGCTCGCCCGCTGTACCGGCGCATCGTTGGCGGCAGGATGGAGAAGACATGATCACACTCGAACCGGGCAGAACCCGACTCAGCACGCTCGAACGCATATGGCGGGGAGCAACCGATGTCACGCTGGAGCCCGCGGCGCGTACCGCGGTCGAGCAGGCGGCCAAGGCCGTGCGCGAAGCCGCCGAGGGAGAGCACGCCATCTATGGCGTGAACACGGGTTTCGGCAAGCTCGCCTCGGTCAAGATCGACGCCGGCGACACGCGGCAGTTGCAGCGCAATCTCCTGCTGTCGCACTGCTCGGGTGTCGGCGAACCACTGGATGCACCCACGGTGCGGCTCATGATGGTGCTGAAGCTCCAGTCACTGGCGCGTGGTGCCTCGGGCGTTCGCTGGGCGCTCTGCGAACTCATCGAAGCGCTCGTTCGGCATGACATCACACCGGAAGTGCCGGTGCAGGGTTCGGTCGGTGCCTCGGGCGACCTTGCACCGCTCGCGCACATGAGCGCCGTGCTCATGGGCGAAGGCTGGGTATTGCAGCAGGGCGAACGCGTACCGGCGGCCGAGGCGCTGGCGGCAGCGGGTCTGTCGCCGCTCGCGCTCGATGCCAAGGAGGGGCTGGCGCTGATCAACGGCACGCAGTTCTCCACGGCCTGTGCGCTTGCGGCCCTGTTCGACGCCATGCGTCTGCTGCGCGCATGCGTGGTCACGGCATCGCTGTCGACCGATGCCATCATGGGTTCGACCCAACCCCTGCAGGCGGCGATACACGCGCTGCGCGGTCATCGCGGGCAGATCGACGTGGCCGAGGCCATGTCGGCGCTGATGGACGGCAGCGAGATACGTGAGAGCCACCGCGAGGACGACACGCGCGTGCAGGATCCATACTGTATACGTTGTCAGCCGCAGGTGGTCGGCGCGGCGCTCGATCTGCTGCGTTCGGTGGCGGGCACGCTCGAAATCGAAGCCAACGCCGTGACCGACAACCCGCTCTACGATGCCGCGACGGGGCGCATTCTTTCGGGGGGCAACTTCCACGCCGAACCCGTGGCCTTTGCGGCCGATCAGATCGCGCTCGCCATTGCCGAGATCGGCGCCATCGCCCAGCGGCGCGTGGCGCTGCTGGTCGATCCCACGCTGTCCTGCGATCTGCCGCCGTTCCTGACGCCGCAGCCGGGCCTCAATTCCGGTTTCATGATCGCCGAGGTCACCACGGCCGCCCTGATGAGCGAGAACAAGCATCTCGCCAACCCCTGCAGCACCGACAGCACTCCAACCTCCGCCAATCAGGAAGATCACGTGAGCATGGCCGCACACGGCGCAAGGCGCCTGCAGCGCATGCTGGACAACCTTGCAGGCATTCTCTCGGTGGAAGCCCTGTGCGCCGCGCAGGGTGTCGAATCACGTGCGCCGCTGCAGACCTCGGCGCCGCTCGGCGCGGTGATCGCAAGGCTGCGACAGGACATCGCCAGCCTCGAGGACGACCGCATGCTTTCCGACGACATCCGGCGCTGTGCATCGCTGATCCGGCGGGATGTTCTGGCCGAGGCCGCCGGCCTCGCGCTCTCACTTGACCACGGGAGAACCGCATGAATTCCGATCGCAGCAAGAACGCTACCGACCAACGCGATGACGGCGCCGACAAACGCGCCGACGAGAAGGGCGCGGCTGCCGGGCACGATGGCACCGCGGACGATCGACGCAACACCCGCGTGGTGATGCCACCGACCGGCAACGAACTCAACGCGAAGGGCTGGCTGACCGAAGCACCGCTGCGGATGCTCATGAACAACCTGCACCCGGACGTGGCCGAGAACCCCGGCGAGCTTGTCGTCTACGGCGGCATCGGCCGGGCGGCGCGAACCTGGGAAGACTTCGACCGCATCGTCGAGACGCTCAAGCGCCTCGAAGCCGACCAGACGCTCGTGGTGCAGTCGGGCAAGCCCGTGGCCGTGGTGCAGACGCATCCCGATGCGCCGCGCGTGCTCATCGCGAATTCGAACCTCGTGCCGCACTGGGCCACCTGGGATCACTTCAACGAACTCGACCGGCTCGGCCTCGCGATGTACGGGCAGATGACGGCGGGGTCCTGGATCTACATCGGCAGCCAGGGCATCGTGCAGGGCACCTACGAAACCTTCGCCGAGGCCGGCCGGCAGCACTACGACGGCAATCTCAAGGGGCGCTGGATCCTCACCGGCGGGCTCGGTGGCATGGGCGGTGCGCAACCGCTCGCCGCCGCCATGGCCGGTGCCTGCTGCCTGGCCGTGGAGTGCAATCGCGACAGCATCGACTTCCGCCTGCGCACGCGCTACCTTGATGAACAGACCGATTCGCTCGACGAGGCACTGGCCATGATCGAGCGCTGGACCGCCGCCGGTGAGGCGAAATCGGTCGGGCTCCTCGGCAACGCCGCAGACATCTTCCCCGAGATTCATGCCCGCGGTGTGCGTCCCGACATCGTCACCGATCAGACCAGCGCACACGATCCGATCAACGGCTACCTGCCGCAGGGCTGGACCGTGGCCGAGTGGAAGCGCCGGCGCGAGAGCGAACCGAAGGTCGTCGAAGCCGCCGCGTGCGCGTCGATGAAGGTACACGTGAAGGCCATGGTGGATTTCTGGAACGATGGCGTGCCCACGCTCGACTACGGCAACAACATCCGTCAGGTGGCCAAGGATCAGGGGCTCGAGGATGCCTTCGCCTTTCCGGGCTTCGTGCCGGCCTGCATCCGTCCGCTCTTCTGCCGCGGCATCGGCCCCTTCCGCTGGTGTGCGCTGTCGGGTGATCCCGAAGACATCTACCGTACCGATGCGAAGATGAAGGAGCTCTTCCCCGAGAACGAGCACCTGCACCGCTGGCTCGACATGGCGCGCGAGCGCATCGCGTTTCAGGGGCTGCCGGCCCGCATCTGCTGGATCGGACTCGGGGAACGTCACCGTGCCGGCCTGGCCTTCAACGAGATGGTGGCCAGCGGCGAGTTGTCGGCCCCTGTCGTCATCGGCCGTGATCACCTCGACAGTGGTTCGGTGGCAAGCCCGAACCGCGAAACCGAAGCGATGCGCGACGGCTCCGATGCCGTGTCCGACTGGCCCCTGCTGAATGCCCTCGTCAACACGGCGAGCGGCGCCACCTGGGTGAGTCTGCATCATGGCGGCGGCGTCGGCATGGGCTTCAGCCAGCACGCGGGCATGGTGGTGTGTGCCGACGGCACCGAGGCAGCCGCGAAGCGGCTCGAACGCGTACTCTGGAACGACCCGGCTTCAGGCGTCTGGCGACATGCCGATGCGGGTTACCCCGAGGCCATTGCCTGTGCGAAGCAGTACAAGCTGGACCTGCCGGGCATTCTCGGTTCGGATGCCGACTGACGAGACTGCGTGACGCAGGGCCTTCAGGATCAATGGACCTCGCAACTGCAAGGCCCTCGCAACTGCAGGGCCTTCGCGGTTGCGGGGTGTTTGCGGTTTCAGAGTGTTTGCGGTTGCAGGGCCTTCGCGATTGAAAGACTCTTGCGACGGTGAGGTCCTGCGATGGCGCTATTGCCCTTCGTCGAAGGCGCCGACGGCCCTGAAGATGTCGGCCAGGGCATAGCGGCTTCGGTCGCCCCGGAACAGCCTTTCGCAGATGGCATCGGCATCGGCGTCACGAGAGCGGCACAGTCGCCGGATCAGCGCCTCGGCTTCCTGCTGCACGAGTTCGCGAATGCCGATGCGCGCGAAGCAGCGGCCGGGGCGAATCAGCGCCTCGTCGATGTCGCGGATGTTGGGCAGGTTGGTCGAGAAGATGATCTTTCTTCCCTGAGCACGCACCACGCCATCGGCGACCGTCAGGAAGCGGTGGAGATCCTCGTTGCCATCGGCGCGCGGCTTCAGCAGGTGATCGGCATCCTCGACGACGAAGGCATCGTCCCAGCCCGTGATGAACTTCAGGAAGATCTCGTCACTGCCGAGGGCCTTCATGTCACCCGTGTAGAGTGCGCGGGCCTTCTCGTCCCCCTTGCGGCGGGAAAGCGCACCGAGGATGCCGCGGATCAGTCGTGTCTTGCCCGTGCCCGGCGGGCCCTGCAGAACGAGCACCGCTTCCTTCGAGTTCACGTAGCGTTCGATGAAGGCGGTGACCCCGCCGTCGATCGAGGGGTAGGCTTCATCGAGCAGCACATCGTCGGCGAGTTCCTCGATTTCGGCGCTCTGCAGATCGCCCTTGGCCGTCACGAAGTGCCAGTCGATCGAGAACATCGGTTCGCGGATGCGCGCGTCCCCCACATGCGCGAGCAGCGCCTTCACCATGCCTTCGGCCTGTTCGATGCCCGCTCCCCAGATGTTGAAGGAGTAGGAGCTGTAACCGCCCGCGCGGTTGCCGACGGCGGAAACGAACACGGTGTCGTCGTCGAGCAGCATTTCCCGAAGGTTCAGCCGCTGTGCATGCCAGCGCCCATCGAGTGCGATGCGGTCGAAGAGTGCCTCGACCTCGATGCGCGCGGCAAACCTGAGATGCCGGAAGATCGGATAGCGTGAACGGCCCGATTCGATGGCCTCGATGTGACGAGACTCCATGACGAGTTGTTCGAGCGACCAGGTGTCGTAGCCGATTCCGTGCTGCATCGGGGAGGGTCCTGTCATGGGTCGGTTTCCGCTTGCTCTCAGTGCAGGGCGCCGTTCGGATTGCTGTCGAATTCGAGTTCGAAGTCCTCGAGGTTCTGCTCGAGCATCAGGCGGTACTCGTGCGCGAGTCGGCTCAGGATGCGCTTGCGGTCGTTGCGCATCTGGTGCGCGTTGTCGTATTCGTGCGACGTCGCGAAAGCGGCGTAGCGCGCCGCCGCGAAGGTCATGGCGATGGACACGTTGGCCGCTTCCATGAAGTCGCCGGTGTTGCCCGGTGCGTCCGGGTCGGCAAGCTCGTTGGCAAGGTCGATGAACCGGTCGGACAGGTTCAGGATGTGCTCCTGATCGGCTTCCGTGATCTCGTCGCCGGGGAAATCGTCGGGATTGTAGTCGTCGCTCATCGTGGGCAGGGTGGTTGATCCGTTCGGGTAGCCAATGATGCCACGTCGCGGCCGGACTGCCGTTGACACGGGTCACCCGGTCGGGCATTCATGGTGGGATGGGCTTGACAAGAATACCAACCAACCGGTATGTTGTTGTCATGCCGAGGCCACCGAAACACCATCCCGAACGCGGCAATGCCCGCACGCGGCTCCTCGAAGCCGCACGCGATCTCGTTCGAGCGCGCGGATTTGCCGCAACCTCGGTCGAGGATCTCTGCCGCAGGGCCGGTGTCACCAAGGGCGCCTTCTTCCATCACTTCGCGAGCAAGGAAGCACTCGGCGTGGCGGTGGCGGATTACTGGACGGAAACCACCTCGGCCCTGTTCGCTTCGGCCCCGTGGCACGACCACGACGATCCGCTCGATCGCCTGCTTGCCTACATCGATTTCCGCAGGCACATCATCGCTGGCGATATCGCGGAATTCACCTGCCTCGCCGGCACCATGGTGCAGGAGGTCTACGAGGCCTCGCCTGCCATCCGCGATGCCTGTGCCGCAAGCATCTTCGGCCACGCAGCCACGCTCGAGCCGGACATCGAGGCGGCGATTCGCCAATACGGTATCCGGGCAAGCTGGACGCCTGCCAGCCTGGCTGCCCACACGCAGGCCGTACTTCAGGGTGGCTTCGTTCTCGCCAAGGCGAGCGGCGATCCCGACCTGGCCCGCGACAGCGTCGATCACCTTCGGCGCTACATCGAAATGCTGTTCGGCATTGGCGAGGGATCATCATGACTCCACCCGAAGCGGCAGCACCGTGGCCGGCAAGCCCCGGCTCATTCATCCTTTTCATCAACGGAGACCAGTACCATGGAACCTATCATCTACCTCAACTTCAAGGGCAATTGCCTCGAGGCCATGAACCACTACGCCGACGTGCTCGGCGGCGGGATTCAGTACGTCATCAGAAACGGCGATGCGCCCGATCCGGAAAGCCGCATGCCGGGCAGTGACGACCTCGTCCTGAACATGGCGATGAAACTCGGCAACGCGACCGTCATGGCATCCGACAACAGCGACGACATGTACGAGAAACCCGCGGGTATTAGCGTCTTGATCCAGCCGGAATCGATTGCTGATTTCGATCGCGTCTTCGACGCACTCGCGAAGGACGCCACCGCTGTCGAAATGGCTCCGGAAGAAACCTTCTGGGCCGAGCGATTCGCCAGGTTCACCGACCGTTTCGGCACGCCCTGGATGCTGAACTTCGAGGGCAACAAGGCGCAGGGATGAGCCATCGGGCGTCGCATCATGGATTGTCGGTGGTGCGACGTCGGTAAAACGGGGGAGGTGGGGGAGTGCGGTGTTACCTTTCCCTGGCTTATATGGCCTTCCAAGGGTTGATGACCGTCAAGCCGGCTGCCTGAAATAATATCGAGCAGGATCATTCAAAATTCACAGCACGGGCCGGGGATTTGTCGTGCACGCTTTCGAAGACGAGAAATTCTTCTTCGGTCAGCTTCACCTTTCTGCCAATCTCGGCCAGCATTGAACCAAGCTTGACTCGGCCTTGCGGCTTCACGGCGGATTCCAGAATGTCGCGCATTTCGGCTTCGATGCTGCGGCCGTGTCGAGCGGCCCGCGCACGGATGGCGCGATGCACCTCATCGGGCACATTTCTGACAGTAAGGGATGGCATGTTTCGAAACTCCACTGTGATTTTTTCATGCATCCTGGCAAAGTGCCAGCGGTCACGCAATTGTAACTGCACCTTGGCGACGACATGTACGAGAAACCCGCGGGTTTTCGTGTCTCGATCCAGCCGGAATCGACTGCTGATTTCGATCGCGTCTTCGACGCACTCGCGAAGGACGCCGCCGCTGTCGAAATGGCTCCGGAAGAAACCTTCTGGGCCGAGCGATTCGCCATGTTCACCGACCGTTTCGGCACGCCCTGGATGCTGAACTTCGAGGGCAACAAGGCGCAGGGATGAGTCATCGGGCGTCGCATCATGGATTGCCGGTGGTGCGACGTCGGTGAAACGGGTCGATCGAGAGAAATGGTGCAGATGCTGCATGTCGAAGCGGTGCAGCGAGCAGCGAACCACGGCATGACCATCATCACCACTGACGATTTCGATACTCTGGTGCAATTCCATTGCACCACCCTGGGCGCGCGCGTCACGGGGCGCTGGCGAGATCGTGTGGACTTCGACTGGTTCGGCTGTTCGTTGTCGTTGCGCGCGGCTGCGGCAGAGGAATCCTCTGCCGGCCCGGCAACCGATCCGGATCTGCTGCGCACGACCTCGCCGACCGGCACCGAAGTTCCCGGTACGGCGGCCGGTCACGGACGGATTCGTTCCTTTGCCGAGATGTTCCCGGGTACCGGGTTCACTCACTGCCTTCCCGGGCGTGACGTGAACGAGGCGGTTGCGGCCGATCTCGTGCTCGACACCATCAACTGGTGCGACCTCGCCGATCGTCTTCGTTGGCGCGGTGTACCGCACGCGATCGAAACGCCCCGCGGTCTTTCTGCCGAACCGGGTCGTCAGTGTCTGATACGCCTGATCCAGCCCGATGGTCAGGTTCTGCAGGCGCGTGGTTTCTCGGACGAGCAGGGAGTGCTGGCGGCGTGACGGTGGAGGGTGGCGGTGAGGCCGTCAATTACGCCTGCGTTTCGATTGGCCCCGAGGGTTTCAAGATCGGCGGTTTTTCAGGACTGGCCGGGCCTGGGCTTCGAAGATGTCACTGCTGGCCAGTACCGTCTGTTTTCTCTGCAAATTGCGCATGGGACAGCCATTCTCCCAGCGCCCTGAGCACCTCTTGCACTACTTCTGTAATGGTCAGCTGTTCGAGATAGGACAAGTCCGGTATCCGGTCCAGGGTTTGCTTGATCGCATGTTCCGTTTGCGCCGATTGCGTGCCGTCATTGAGAGCTTCCAGCGCCGTTACCGCACGTTCCAGCTGGGCGGCTTGCGGTGCCAGCACTGCGGCGGTCTGGTCGCGGAAATCAGCGGCTTTGTTGATCAGGAGGATCACGCTGATCACAAGAGCGATCAGCAGCAGCATCGTTGCGTTCAGCAGAGCCAAGACTAGATCTTTCAACAGTTTCATCGTGTTGTCCTCGGGTTGCTTCTGGGCTCACCATGGAATTGCCCCGATTTCGCAGACATCTGGTTGAGTTGGCAGGACCGGACATGCATTCTACAGTCAGTAGTCAGCGGAACGGCGTGCGCATCGCAACTGAGGCGGCGCGTGGTCTCGCGACCGGCGGAGACGCCGGGCGAGAGCCAGGCTTCGGCAGTGTGACCGTATTCGCAGGAACAGGCACTTTCCGATTCACGTGAATCGTTTTTCGACACGAAAACGTGACCGGCATCACGCGAACCGGCCTTCGACGGTTCACGTGAACCGTATTCGTCGGCGTGGTCCATGCGGAGCTTCCAGTCCCGGTTGCACTCGAAGGCCGAGAGCGCCATCAGAGAGGCATGGAGGTACCTGTCGATGCTGGCGGCGTGGCCGTCGATGACGGTCTGCCGTACCTGCAAACGGCTCTCGCGGCGGTGATCTGTATGAGGTGGCCTTGTGCGATTCTGCGTCATCAATGTGAACTGGTGATCGTGTTCACGTTTTTTCGGTTTGCGCGTGGGATAATTGCCATTTTCAACCCGCGCCATCTCTCCCATGTCCGTCAAAGTCATCGTCCTTGCCGCCGGCAAGGGCACGCGCATGAAGTCTGCCCTGCCGAAGGTGCTGCACCCGCTGGCCGGCAAGCCGCTTCTCGGGCACGTGCTCGACACCGTCGCCACGCTGAACCCTGCCGCCATCACCGTGGTCATCGGTCACGAGGCCGAGCAGATTCAGGCAGCCATCGCGCAGCCCGTGCAGTGGGCCATGCAGACCGAGCAGCTCGGTACCGGGCATGCCGTGCAGCAGGGCATGGATGGCATCGAGGACGATGACACCGTCCTGATTACCTACGGTGACGTGCCGCTGACGCGCTCCAGCACCTATCAGGCGCTCCTCGATGTCGCGGACGACGAACGCATCGGTCTTCTGACCCTCGTCATGGAAGACCCCACAGGCTATGGCCGCATCGTGCGCATGGGTGGCAAGGTGGTCGGCGTGGTCGAGCAGAAGGACGCAAATGCCGAGCAGCTCGAGATCAACGAAGTCAATGCCGGCGTGGTGGCGATTCGCGGCCGGCACCTGAAGTCACTGCTGGCGAGGCTCGACAACGACAACGCTCAGGGCGAGTACTACCTGACCGATATCCACGAGCATGCGGTCAAGGATGGCCTGTCGATCGTTGCCGTACACCCTGACGACAGCTGGGAAGTCGATGGCGTCAACAGCCGTCAGCAGCTCGCCGCACTCGAACGTCTGCATCAGCGCCTGCTGGCCGAATCGCTCATGGCCGAGGGCGTGACCCTGGCCGACCCCGCGCGGCTCGACATCCGCGGGTCTCTGGTGGCGGGCCGCGACAGCCGCATCGACGTCAACTGCGTGTTCGAGGGCCAGTGCGAACTCGGCGAGAACGTGAGCATCGGCCCGAACTGCGTCATCCGCGACAGCCGCATTGCCGCCGGCAGTGTGATTCACGCCAACACCGTCATCGAGGAAGCCGAGATCGGCGCCCAGGCCAGTGTCGGCCCCTTTGCACGCATTCGCCCCGGCACCCGCACCGAGGCCGGCATCCGCATCGGCAACTTCGTCGAAACCAAGAATACGCGCGTCGGCAGGGGCAGCAAGATCAATCACCTCAGTTACGTCGGTGATGCCGAACTCGGCGAGAACGTCAATGTCGGTGCCGGTACGATCACCTGCAATTACGATGGTGCCAACAAGCATCGAACCACCATCGGCAACGATGTGTTCGTGGGCTCGAACGCGGCGCTGGTTGCCCCGGTCACGCTCGGTGATGGTTCGACCATCGGCGCGGGTTCGACCATTTCGGGCAAGGTGCAACCGGGTTCGCTCGGCATCACGCGCATCCGGCAGCGCGAGCTGCCGAACTGGAAACGTCCGCGGAAGAAATCATAGTGCCGGCGCCCCTGCACGGGGTTCCGGATGCCCGGCAGGGCGGTACGAAGCAAGAGATCACTGAAGGAAATCCTCTCTCATGTGTGGAATTGTGGGCGCGGTGGCGCAGCGCGACATCATCGATATTCTCCTGATGGGGCTGGCAAGCCTCGAATACCGTGGTTACGACTCGGCCGGTGTGGCCACGGTCAACGCGAGTGGTGAACTGCAGCGCATCCGCCGCGTCGGCAAGGTGCAGGAGCTGAAGGACGCGGTCGCGGCCGCAGGGCTGCCGGGTGGCATCGGCATCGCCCACACCCGCTGGGCAACTCACGGTGTGCCGAACGAGAGCAACGCGCATCCGCATGTCTCGAACGGCCGTGTGGCGGTGGTGCACAATGGCATCATCGAGAACCACAACGAGTTGCGCGAGAAACTCAAGGGCTTCGGCTACGACTTCGCGTCCGACACCGACACCGAGGTGATCGTGCATCTGGTGCACCACGAACTGCAGAGTGAGCCCGATCTCTTCAAGGCCTTCCAGAGCGTGGCGCGTCAGCTCGAGGGTGCCTATGGTGCCGTGGTGCTCGATCGCGAACAGCCCGATCAGCTCGTCATCGCGCGCTCGGGCAGCCCGCTCGTCATCGGTCACGGCGTGGGCGAGAACTTCGTCGCCTCCGATCAGCTTGCGCTGCTGCCGGTCACGCGCCGCTTCTCCTATCTCGAGGAAGGTGATGTCGCGCGCGTCACTCGTCAGGGGGTGGAGATCGTCGATGTCGACGGCCATTCCGTCGAGCGCGAGATCGAGGAATCGACGCTGACCGCCGATGCCGGCGACAAGGGCAATTATCGACACTACATGCTCAAGGAGATCCACGAGCAGCCGGTGGCCGTGCAGCGCACCCTCGACGGGCGCATCTCCGATGGCCGCGTGCTCGATACCGCCTTCGGTGCCAATGCCGAGGAGCTGCTTTCCAGGGTCGAGCACGTACAGATCATCGCCTGCGGCACGAGCTACCATGCGGGCCTCACGGCGCGTTACTGGTTCGAGGATTTCGCCGGCGTGTCCTGCAACGTCGAAATCGCCTCGGAGTATCGTTACCGTCGTTCGCATGTGCGCCCGAACAGCCTTCTCGTCACCATCTCGCAGTCGGGTGAAACCGCTGACACGCTGGCGGCGCTGCGTCTGGCCCGCGAGCAGGGCTACATGACAAGCCTGACCCTCTGCAACAAGGACGGTTCGTCACTCGTGCGTGAATCCGACATGGTGTACCTCATGAACGCCGGCCCCGAGATCGGCGTGGCGTCCACCAAGGCGTTCACGGTGCAACTCGTCGGGCTGTTGATGCTGGCCGCAGCCATCGGCCGTCACAAGGGCATGAGCGAGGAGCTGCAGCGGGCCATTGCCGCGGCGCTGACGAGTCTGCCCGTGAAGATCGATCAGGTGCTGTCGATGGACAGCGCCATCGAATCGCTTGCCGAAGACTTCGCCGACAAGCAGCACAGTCTGTTTCTCGGTCGTGGGGATCAGTATCCCATCGCCATGGAAGGGGCGCTGAAGCTCAAGGAAATCTCCTACATTCACGCCGAAGCCTATGCTGCGGGCGAACTCAAGCACGGGCCCCTTGCGCTCATCGATGCCGACATGCCCGTCATCGTGGTCGCGCCGAACAACGAGCTCGTCGAGAAGCTCAAGTCCAACGTCGAGGAAGTCCGCGCGCGTGGCGGGCTCATGTACGTCTTCGCCGACCGGGACGCCGAGTTCGAGAGCGACGACACCATGAAGGTACTCGAAGTACCGCACTGCGATCCGCTCATCGCGCCGATCATCTACGTGCTGCCGCTGCAGCTGCTGTCCTATCACGTCGCCATCATCAAGGGTACCGATGTGGATCAGCCGAGAAACCTCGCGAAATCGGTCACGGTGGAATAGAGGGCTGGCAGTACATCCATCATGGCCATGGGTCTGTCTGCCCTTGTCCGGAGATGGTGCGTTCCCGAGCGTCCTGGTGTTGAAGGCACGGGATCGCAAATCGCCCCTGCGCCCGTCAGATCGCTATCTTCCTCCCTCGTAATTGGCTGACGGTCCTTGTCAGCCCCTGCATGCGCAGTGTGTCCAGGTACTCGTCGACAGTCTTGGGCGGGTTCTTCAGCGACCGGCGGTGGTTCGCCGCTGCCTCGCATACTCGGTCGGCGTGCAGGTTCAGTAGATCGAAGATGAAGTTGTCCGGATGTTGGGCGGTCAGGTTGTAGGGCTCGAGCCGCTTCGACGGAAAATCCTTGAGGTTGAAGGTCACGATCAGGTTGGCGCCGCCGTGAATTGCGGCGGCTACCACATGCCGGTCATCGGCATCCGGGAGTACGACGGATGGGATCAGATACTCGAACCCGGTGACCAGGCTGTCGCGGACGTGGGCGTTCATCAGCGACCGCGTCCGCTTCAGGTCTTCGGCCTTCAGGTCTGGTCGCTGCTCAAGAACGTTACGCGTCCACTCGTCGTGGATCATGTCCGTCCAACGCGCCCGGTACAGATCGGTCAGTGCCAGACGCATCAGCAGGTCACGCAACGGTGCCGGATAGAGCACACACGCGTCATAGATGACGGTGAGGTTCGAACTCATTCATTCGTACCCCATCTTGAGTGCCTGGGCCTGCTCGGCCAGTTCGTCAAGGGCCTTGCGGCGTTCAGCGTCGACCCGCTCCTTGTACGCGATCACATCCTGATGGCGGACGCGACGATGTGTTCCGATTCTGTGAAACGGGATCTCGCCTCGCTCCAGCAACTGCACGAGGAACGGCCGCGAGACGTTGAGCACGTCCGCTGCGTCCTGCGTCGTCAATTCGGCGTGGATCGGGATGACACTGACCGCATTGCCCTCACCGATTTCGGTCAGGACATCGACGAGAAGCCGCAGCGCCGACACCGGAACGCGGACCGGATGGGGCGCGCCCTCGTCGTCGAAAATCTCGATCTGCTGGGTTTCCGCACGGGTCTGCAGGAAGGCGGACAGCGCCCGGCCGCTCTCGCGGGCAATGGCAACTTCTTCGGCCGTCGGCAACGAATGGGTGGAAGAATGTGTGGTCATGGTAGCCTCCCGGAAGTGTCGAACAGCGACATCGGAGCCAGTATAATCGCAATATTCGAAACAGACGCGGTCTGCCGGGCAGGCAAACCAAAGGCACGCGCATCTACACTCAATTACTGTCAACTGGTCGTTCTGGGTCTTGAGTGGGTGCTTAATGTGGCAAGTAACCCGCCATCAAGGAAGCCAGTCGAGTGAGTAAACGCATTCCCGATCGACCGTTCCGGGCAAGCCTCCCGGCACTGGCCGCCGTGTTCGCCATTGTCCTGGCGCTCGTGGCTCTGCTGGTGGTCAACCCGTCAACCCGGACTGCTGCGGCCTCTGCCCGGTCCGAGACGGGCATCTGGTCGGTCGCGGAGCTGAAGGCTGCGCTGGACGCCGACGAGGTCGTTCTCGTCGACATCCGTTCGCGTGCGGAGTGGCAGGAAACCGGCCTTGCGAAAGGCGCCTTGCCGATCAGCGTGCACGAGCGTGGTTTTTCCGACAAGCTCTTCGAGGTGAAGGAACTCGCCGGCGACAGGCCGGCGGCACTGATCTGCGCGACGGGCGGGCGTTCCGCCACGATCATTCAGGCGTTGCGTCTGCGCGGTGTGGCCGACGGCTTCGTCGATGTGAGCGAGGGCATGATGGGCTCGCGCGAGGGCAAGGGCTGGATCCGCTCCGGGCTGCCCCTGCAGGCGTTCGACGAGGCCGCGAAGCGACTGCCGTTCTGAACGCACCGGAGCGCCGAAAAGCCCTGCGGTTCATGGCGGGGAAGGCGCCAAAACGCGAGTAGGCTCACATTTTGCAATCCCGTTCGATGATGTCGTCACATTTCGGGACGACGCACAGGAACGGGAACTATCATGGTTGACCCAGTCGACTCTTCAGCACTGCTTGCGCAACTGCGCGCGAAAGCCGCGGAGGCGGGTATTCCGCGTGGCAATCAGGCGACCGAAGCAACGGCGAGCCCGCGTGCCGACTTCGGCGACGTGCTCCGGCAGTCGATCCGGAGCGTCAACGAACAGCAGCAGTCGGCATCCGAGCTTGCGCGCCGTTTCGAGATCGGTGACGATGTTGAACTATCGCGCGTCATGATCGAGATGCAGAAGGCGCGCATTTCCTTCGAGACCCTGTCGCAGGTTCGCCGCAAGCTGGTGAACGCGTATCAGGAAATCATGAACATGCCGGTGTGACGGACACGCTGTAGAAGTCGAGTAGAAACACCGTGGAGAACACAACAGAAGTACAGGTGGGTAACCCCGCGAAGCCGGAAAGGCCCGATGCGCTCGGTCTGGTTGCCAGAACGCTGACCTCGCCGCAGCTCGGTACGCTCGTCGCCCTGAGTGCCGCGCTTGCCATCGGTATCGGTCTCATCATGTGGGCCAGCAAGCCGATGTACGCGCCGGTCTTTCCGGGTGCGACACCTGCCGATTCGGCCGCGATCGCCGAAACCCTGCGGGCGCAGAGCGTGCCCTTCCGCGTCGATCCGAAAACCGGCTCGGTACTGGTGCCGCAGGATCGGATCGAGGCGGCACGCCTGCAACTGAGCGCCAGCGGACTGCCCGGCAACAATGCCGTGGGCCTCGAGCTGCTGCAACAGGACCAGTCTCTCGGCACGAGTCAGTTCATGGAAACGGCGCGCTATCAGCACGCACTCGAAACCGAACTGGCGCGCACCATCGCAGCCATGCAGAACGTCGACAGCGCCCGCGTGCATCTCGCCCTGCCGCGTCAGTCGGTGTTCATCCGCAATCGCGCACGCGCCAGCGCGTCGGTCATGGTCAAGCCCATGCCGGGGCGGCGGCTCGAAGACGGGCAGGTCGAGGCGATGGTGAATCTTGTCGCCTCGAGTGTGGCCTACCTCGAAAGCGGTGACGTGACGATCGTCGATCAGTGGGGGCGCATGCTCTCGAACGGTGGCGAGTCGGTGGCCGATGGCGAGACGCGCAAGCAGTTCGACTATGCGCGCAAACTCGAGGAACTCTACATCTCGCGTATCGAAGCGCTGCTCGAACCGCTCGTCGGCGTCGGCAAGGTGCGCGCCCGCGTGACCGCCGATGTCGATTTCAACAGCAACGAGCAGACGCGCGAACTGTTCGATTCCGACCCTGCGCAGATCCGCAGCGAACAGATTCACGATCAGAGTTCGAGCCAGCCACCGGCGCTCGGTATCCCGGGTGCTCTGAGCAACCAGCCGCCGGGCGCCGGCACCACCGATGCGAAGGCGGCTGCCGAAGGGGCCGGAGGCGAGACCGAGAACGTCAACCGCCAGTCGACACGCAACTACGAACTCGACAAGACCATCACGCATACCCGTCAGGCTCCCGGCCGGGTCGTGCGCCTGTCGGCGGCCGTGATCGTCGATGACCGGGTGACGATGGCTGCCGATGGCACGGCCCAGCGTACCCCGATCACCGACGAGGAGATCGAACGCTTCACGGCGCTTGCGCGCGAGGCCATCGGTTACGATGCGGCGCGCGGTGACACGGTCGTGGTCATGAATCAGGCCTTCCAGGCCATCGAGGAGATCGAGCCACCGGCGGCGCTGCCGCTCTGGGAACAGCCCTGGTTTGCCCAGGTACTCAGGCAGGCAGTCGCAGCGCTGGCCATCCTGCTGCTGATCTTCATGGTGCTGCGCCCGGCGATGAAGAACCTCAGGGCCTCCATGCAGCCGGCGCTGCTCAGGCATGGCGCGGGCGGCGTTCCCGGTGTCAGTGGCGGTGTCGAAGCCGACGAACTCGGCGACGATGTGTTGAACCTCTCGTCACCGGGGCAGCGGCCGCGTGCGCTCCCCGATGCGTCGAAGGACTATGGCGAAGTGCTGGCGCTGGCGCGCACGGTTGCGGCGGAAGACCCGAGGCGGGTAGCGAAAGTGGTCAAGAACTGGGTCGGCGAGCAAGAGGAAGAGAATGGCTGAGGCTAAATCAGCGACAGCGGATGCCGAAAACAGCACGGAAGCCAGCGCACTCGATGAACTCGGCGGGCCGATCGATGCGGCGATCCTGCTGATGGCGCTCGGCGAGCAGGAAGCCGCTGAAATCCTGCGCCACATGGAACCCGACGAGCTGCAGCGTCTCGGCGAGGCCATGACGGCGCTCGATGGCGTTTCGCAGCAGCAGATCAACGGCACGCTGCACAAGTTCTTCGACAACATCCGCGATGAAACCGCGCTCGATCTCGGCTCGCGCGACTACCTGAGCAAGACCCTCATGCGGGCGCTCGGGCGCGAGAAGGCGGGCAGCATTCTCTCGCAGATTCGTACCGAAGAAGGCGGGCCGAACAGTCTCGAGGCGCTCAAGTGGATGCATCCACGCTCCATCGCCACGATCCTGCGTGGCGAGCATCCGCAGATCATCGCCCTGGTGCTGCTGCACCTCCGGCGCGAGCAGGCCGGGCAGGTGCTGGACATGCTGCCCGAGGTTTCCCGTACCGACATCGTGGTGCGCATCAGCGAACTCGATGTCGTGCATCCTTCCGCGCTCGAGGAACTCGACGGCATCATCGCGCACCTCTTCGAGACCAACCATCAGCCCGAACTCACGGGTCTGGGCGGCATCAAGGCGGCGGCCGAGATTCTCAACGGGGTGTCCAGCGAGTCGGAGAGCCGGATCTTCGAAGAACTTGCCGAACTCAACCACGATCTCGGCGACCAGATTCAGGAGAACATGTTCATCTTCGAGAACCTGCTCTCGCTCGATGATCGCGGCATGCAGACGCTGCTGCGTGAAGTGTCCAGTGACCAGCTCGTGGTGGCGCTGAAGGGGTCGAATTCGGCGATGCAGCAGAAGGTGTTCAAGAACATGTCATCGCGTGCCGCCGATCTTCTGCGCGATGATCTTGCGGCCAAGGGGCCGGTGCGTCTGGCCGAAGTCGAGGAAGCACAGAAGGCGGTGCTCAATGCCGCCAATCGACTTGCCGAGGATGGCGTGATCATGCTCGGTGGCAAGGGAGACGACTTTGTCTAGTGTCATGCGCGGGACGGTGCTCTCGGCAGGGTCGCTCGGCAAGGCGCGGCACTGGCTGGTTGCCGAGGATGAACATGGAGCCGATACGCGCCGCGCGAACGAGGCGGAAAGTGACGTCGATGCTGTCGAGGCGCGTGTCGCTGCGGCCGAAAAGGCGGGTTTCGAGCAGGGCTATGCCGATGGCCTTGCGCGGGCCGGTGCTGAAACCGAAGCACTGGCCGGGCAGCTTCGCAGTGTCCTGTCCGAACTCGCCAGTGCGCTCGATGCGGTCGATGAACGGGTGGAGCAGGAACTTGTCGAGCTGGCACTGGCCGTCGCCCGGCGTCTGCTCGGTCGCGAGCTGGCGGATGATCCCGCCGAACTGCTCGGATTCGTGCGTCTTGCCGTGTCGCGTCTTCCCGTGGGCAGTCACGATGTGCGTGTGCGGCTGCATCCGGACGACGTGGCGCCCGTGCAGGCTGCGCTGCAGATCGCCGATCCGCTTGCCGGCACGACAGGTGGCGATGGCGAAGCGGCGGGTGGCGATGGCAGGTCGTCAGACATGGACAGTGGCATGGTCGACGGCTGCGTACCCGCAACGGATGCACGGCAGGCCTCGTCTCGCTGGCAGCTGCTGCCCGAGCCGACCCTTGCGCGCGGCAGTTGTCTCGTCGAATCCGGTGCCTCGGTGGTTGACGTGAGTGTGACGACCCTCGTTGACGAACTCTGGGCGGCGATGCAGGAGAAACAGGTCGATGAGCTGTCAGACGACGCGCGCTGAACGCTGGACCCGGCGACTCGCCGACGCGAGAGCGCAGTTGCCGGCGCCCGAGCCGGTGATCGAAGGACGCCTGACCCGGATCGTGGGCCTCACGCTCGAGGCGCGCGGTTTCCCGGCAGCTGTCGGTTCGCGCTGTCGCGTGATGGCCTCGCCGGATCGGTCGATCGAGGCCGAGGTGGTCGGCTTTGCCGATGACAGGAGTTATCTCATGCCGCTCGCCGACGCGCGGGGCCTGCTGCCCGGTGCGCGCGTGCGGCCGCTGCATACTGCACTCGAAGTCCCCGTCGGCAACAGCCTGCTCGGGCGCGTGGTCGATGCCTCGGGGAAGCCGATCGACGGGCTCGGCCCGCTCGATACCGGCAGTCGTCGTTCACTGAACGCAGCACCGATCAATCCGCTCAGCCGTCTTGCACGGTACACCCCGCTGGATGTTGGCGTGCGTTCGATCAACGCGCTGCTGGGCGTCGCCAGAGGTCAGCGGCTCGGCCTACTTGCCGGCAGCGGTGTCGGCAAGAGCGCCTTGCTGGCGATGATGACGCGCAATACCGATGCCGATGTCACCGTGGTGGCACTGATTGGCGAGCGTGGGCGGGAAGTAGCGGAGTTCGTCGGTGAGACGCTGGGCCCGGAAGGGCTCAGGCGTTCGGTGGTGGTGGCGGTACCGGCCGATCAGTCTCCCCTGCAGCGGCTGCACGGCGCCATGTGCGCGACGAGCATTGCCGAGCAGTTCCGTGATCAGGGCAAGGACGTGCTGCTGCTCGTCGATTCGCTGACGCGTTATGCCCAGGCACAGCGTGAAATCGGTCTTGCGGTCGGCGAGCCACCGGCCACGCGCGGCTATCCGCCCTCGGCCTTTACCCGATTGCCACAGCTCATCGAGCGTGCCGGTCAGGTCAGGGGTGGCGGCTCGATCACGGCGTTCTACACGGTGCTGGCCGAAGGCGATGATCAGAACGATCCGATCGTCGATGCCGCGCGTGCCGTGCTCGACGGCCATGTGGTGCTGTCGCGGTCGCTCGCCGAATCGGGTCACTACCCTGCCGTGGACATCGAGGCCTCGGTCAGCCGCCTCATGAGCCAGGTGGCCAGTGACGAGCATCAGCAACTGGCACAGCGCTTTCGGCGGCTCTACAGCCACTACCGGGGCAACGAGGATCTGATCAAGCTGGGCGTCTATCAGAAGGGCAGCGATCCTGAGACCGACGAGGCGATACAGGCATGGCCCCTCATGCAGCGTTTCCTCCGGCAGGCGCCCGGCGAGCGGGTCAGTGTCAGCGAGAGCATTGCGCAGCTGCGTCGCATCATGCAGGGGGCATTGCCGGCCGATGAGTCCGGTCTTGAGCCCGATCTCAGGCAGAGCGGCGCATGAAGGACAAGGGACGATTCGGCACACTCCTGCGCGTGGCCGAAGCGCGCGAATCGCTCTGCGCCCGAGCGCTCGGTGAGGCGCAGAGTCAGAGTGACCGGCTCAGCCGGCAACTCGAGGAGCTTCGTGTCTATGCCGGGGAGTACCGCACGCCTGCCTTCATGGCAGCGGGGCAGGCAGCCGGGAATGCGCCCGGAAACGCGGCGCCGTTGTTCACACCCGCGGGTCTCGTCGACAAGCGCCTGTTTCTCGCCCGTCTCGATCGAAATATCGCCGCCGTCGAACAGCGCATGACGCTCGTCGAACGACACCTCGAGCAGCGGCGCGAGCAGTGGCAGGCGGCACGGGCGCGGCGCAAGGCACTGGAATCGCTTCGCGAGCAGCATCGACAACGCGCGCAGGAGGCGTCGCATCGCCGGGAGCAGCGCGATGCCGATGAACTCTCGAGACACGGTTCACAGCCTGATCAATCGGATTGCTGATTGATCGCCGCAACGGTGACGAGTGGCGCTGAAGTTGCTGCATTCGTGCCCTCAGGGAATGTTGATGGTGAGGAACCACCCAGCACATGAAATCATTGATGACAGCAGGGGCGAGCATTGACACCGCCGCGGCGGCGAGTACCTCCGCGAGTACTTCTGCAGGTGCCTCAACGGAGGCATCGGGAAGCGATGGTTTCGTGTCGCTGTTTGCCGCACTGGTTACCGCCGGTGACGATGTGTCTGCCGCCGAGAGCGGTTCACATCCTTCCGGCACACAGGACACGCTTGCCGCGCTGGCGGTCGATGGCGAGCAGCCCGTCGAAGCCGAGCTCGTTGCCGGCAGCGGCGATGCAGCCGATGTCGTGGGCATTGTCGACAACCCGGCAGATGCCGACTCGCTGCCCGACAGCCCGGCAATCGACAGTCTGGTAGTCGACAGTCTGGTAGTCGACACGAGCGTCAATCCTGCCGACCCGACACCCGTCACCCCGCCTGGCCTTGCCGAGATGGTGTCGCCGGCAGGCGAATCTCCGATGTCACTGGCTGGCGAGCTGCCGGGAGCGGACTCGGGCATTGTCGTTGCCGCGGCGGCGAATCAGGCCGTTGCCGTGCCGGCCATGCCAACGGGGTCCGAAACGCCGGGCGGCGCGGTCGATGGTCCAGCTGCGCCCGGCATCGAGCTCACGAGCAGGTCGATGCCTGCTGCTGGCACGATGGCGGGCGAGTCTGCCGCCGCGGTGGCGTCATCTCCAGCGATGCTTGCATCATCTTCCTCGATGGCGGCGCCCGTTTCTGCAATTCCGGCATCCATTACTGCAACCTCGGCGCCAAATACTGCAACTCCGACACCGGGTATTGCAACCCCGACACCGGGTATTGCAACCCCGACACCCATTGATACAACCCTGACACCTGCATCCACAGCGGATCCATCGGCGTCGAACCTGTCTCTGGATGGTGCAGAGGCATCGATGGCAGCGGCAATGCGCACTGAGGTCAGGGCACAGGCCGGATCACCCGCTGCCGCGAGCGACGCGTCGGGCAACGCTCTGCTGCAGGCCACATCGGCGCGGACCGTATCGGCATCGCCGGCTTCCGCGGAAGCGCTGGCGTCGGCTGTTCCGGCCGAGGCGGAGGAGGCGTCCGGCAACCTTGTGGCTCGTCTGCCCGAGCAGATGGCTGCCGGTGCTGAAACCGAGGCCACGGCTGATGGTTCCACCGGCGAAGACATGGATCTCGCCGCAATGACCCGTGACTCGGCACGCTCGGTGTCGGTCGAGCGATTCGAGCGACTGACGGCCGGGTCTGCCGAGCCATTCCGTTTCGACACGACTCCGTCGCGTACCGTCAGCACCTCGACGTCCTCGTCGGACATCTACCTTGCCGACATGGCCGAGAGCGACGGTGAACTCTCGCTCTCGGGCAGTGGCGGCACGCGTGAACTCGGCTCGCGCATCAACTGGATGCTCTCGGGTGACATCCAGCAGGCCGAACTTCGCCTGAAGCCCGCTGAACTCGGCAGCCTCAACATCCGCGTGTCGGTACAGCAGGATCAGCTTCAGGTCAGCATTGCAGCACAGACTCCGGCCGCGCGCGACGCCATCGAAGCCGCTCTGCCGCTGCTGCGCGAACAGCTTGCCGCAGGTGGATCGCAGCAGGTATCGATCGATGTGGCCAGTTCCGCCGGGCAGGGTGACAAGGCACCGGAGCAACGCGAGGCCGGCAGTGGACAATATTCTGACGGTGGCCACGAGCCATCCACCGGGCAGGGTGGCGGTGAGTCGGATGTCGGCGCGGGAACTGCGACCGGAACGCACGTTGCCGGTGCGAATGTGGTGATTCCCGGTGCCCGAAAGCCGCTTGACGGATTCGTGCCGGGGCGCGGCTCGGACATGGCTGGCCTGCTTGTCGACACCATGGCCTGAGTCTGCGATCTGCCTGACCTGACCTGAGTTTGCGGTCTGCGGTCTGTGATCTGCGGTCTGTGATCTGCGGTCTGCGCTTGCCTGAGACCGCGGTTTGCCCTTGGTTTAGTCCGTGGCCTGCCTCGGCAGTGTTTCGTGGTGTGCAGAATCGGCGTCATCGCGCAGAGAATTGGCACGGCTTGTGATTGTCTTCACACATTCGGTTGCGCAGGGGACGCGGGCCGACATGTGTGTACATCCACTTTCGTCACAGGCCACGAAACATGAAGAAGATTCTGTTGTTCTCCGCCGGCGGACTGCTGCTTGCGGTTCTCTCGGTCGGCGCCACCCTGTTCTTCACCGGTTTCTTCGACAAGGAACCTGCGATCGCTGCCGCGAGTGCCGATGCCGGCGAAGACGCGGACTACGACGCCGAGGATGCGTCGCCGCGTGGTGAGCGCGGGCCTCGCGTCACCGACAAGACCTTCTATTACAACTTCCAGCCGGAATTCGTGGTGAACTTCGGTGCGAAGTCGCGGCCGCGATTCCTGATGGTGGAGGTGGCGGCCTCGACCTACGATGAGTCGGTGGCCGAATTGCTGGATGAGCATACACCATTGCTCAGAAACGAACTCCTCATACTGTTCGGCAACGTCGACAGCGCCAGTCTCCTGACTGCGGAAGGCAAGACCAAGCTGCTCGAAACGACGCTCGAGGCCATCAACGAGGCCATGGAACCCTACTACCGGGGTAACGTGATCGAGGAAGTGTTCTTCACGCGTTTCGTCATGCAGTGAAGCCGCAATGAGCGAACAGGATCAACACGACGACCAGCGCTCCGCGGACGACAGTCCCGGCAATGATGCAACGGATACTGCAGATGCGGCAGATGCGGCAGATGCGGCAGATGCGGCGGATGTGGCGGATGCGGCGGATGTGGCGGATGTGGCGGATGTGGCAGATGCGGCAGATGCGGCAGATGTGGCAGATGCGACTGGTGCACATGCCGTGGCGCGCTTCGACTTCGTTTACCCCGATCACCGTCTGCAGTCCCGACTGCCGGTACTCGAACTCATCAACGAGCGTCTTGCCAGGACCCTGGTGAGCAACCTCGGGCGTACGTTCCATCAGCCCTTTGCCGTGAGCTTTCTCGGCAACCACTTCGAGAAGCATGCCGACTATGTGGCTTCGTTGCCGCAGTCGGTCAGCGCGACGCAGGTCTCGCTCGAGCCGCTGAACGGCAAGGCGTATCTCTGCATTGCCGGGAAACTCGTTCATCTGCTGGTCGACAGCTATTTTGGCGGCCGGGGCCTGGACATCGAAGCGGGTGAAGGTGGTATCTCGAGAGACTTCTCCCCGACCGAGAAGCGACTGGTTGCGCGATGCCGTGACGAATTTGCGGCGTCGCTCGTCTCGGCCTGGCAGCAGGTTCACGTGCTGAAACCGGTCTACGGCAACGATCTCACCCGGCTCGAACTCGAGAGCCCCGCGAACCCCGCGGCGGTGGTCATCAGTCATCGGTTCGAAGTGACGCTGGCGAGCGGCCAGTCGGGCGAGATTCATCTCGTCACGCCCTATTCGATGCTGGAGCCGATCCGAACACAGCTCTGCCGCGATCTCGGCAACGATCAGAGCCGCAAGGGCACGAATTCCTGGCAGCCGTTGTTCCTGCAGTCGGTGGCCTCCGCGGAAGTGGAACTCGAGGCCGTTGTCGGTGAGGCGAGTGTCTCGCTGCAGCAGCTTCTGGATCTGCAGGAAGGCGACTTCATTCCTCTCGCGCAGCGCCGCATGGTGAGTTTCTCCGTGGAAGGGCTGCCACTTTTCGACGCCGAGGTCGGCGTTTCCAACGGCATGGCTGCCGCCACCTTCAACCACTGGTACAGGCCCTGAACACGGGCCGGACAAGGGCAATTCGACATGTCACAACCTCAAGCCACCGCAGACGCCGTCGCGGTCACTCCCGAACCGAGTGTCAGGGCAGCCAATGCTGCCGATACGAGAAAGGGAAACGTGCGCAATTTCGATCTCGTGATGGATATCCCGGTCACGCTGTCGATGGAACTCGGCCGGACACGCATGAGCATCCAGGAACTCATGGAACTGGACAGTGGTTCGGTCGTCGAGCTGCAGCGTCTCGCCGATGAACCCCTCGATGTGCTGGTCAACGGAACGCTCGTCGCGCACGGCGAGGCCGTCGTCATCGACGACAAGTTCGGCATCCGGCTGACCGACGTGGTCAGCCCCAAGGAACGCGTCAGGCGGCTGCGCTGAACCATGGCCGAGTCCTTTTCAACCAGCGCCTACCTGGCGAAGCTGCTGCCGGCACTCGGACTGGTGGTGCTGCTGTTTCTCGTGCTCGCATGGTTCATGCGGCGAAGCCAGGGTGCCACAGGTGCGCGTCGCGCCGAACTGCAGGTGGTCGCGGGCATGAACATCGGACCGCGCGAAAGGCTCGTCGTGGTTCAGGTCGGTCAGGAACAGATTCTCCTGTCGGTGGCGGGCGGTCGTGTGGAGAAGCTCCACACGCTCAAGGCACCGCTCGGCAGTGGTAAGGACGCGTCTCCTGCTGTCCTCTCGGGCATCGAAGCCGAAGCCGAAGCCGAAGCCGGAACCGGAACCGGAACCGGAACCGGAACCGGAACCGGAACCCGAGCCGGAGCCGGAGCCGGAGCCGGAGCCGGAGCTGGAACGGGAACCAGTGCGGGTGACTTTGCCGCGCGACTCCGTGAGCTCATGACGGTGCGAGGTCCGCTGTGATGAAAGGGCTGTTGCTGCGTCTTCTGCCGGTGCTGCTTCTGTTGCTGATGCCTCTGGTGGCCGCAGCCGATACAGGCCTGCCTGCCGTCACCGTGTCGACGGGCGACGATGGCAGCGAAACCTGGAGTCTGAGTCTGCAGGCGCTCGCGCTCATGACCTTGCTGACGCTGCTGCCGGCAATGCTGCTGCTGATGACCTCCTTCACGCGCATCATCATCGTGCTCGGCATTCTGCGCACCGCCATGGGCACGGCACAGACGCCATCGAATCAGGTTCTCCTCGGGCTGGCACTGATGCTGACGCTGTTCGTCATGTATCCGCAGTTCTCGCTTGCCTGGGAAGACGGCGTGCAGCCCTACATCGACGGCGAGCTGCCGGCGAGCGAAGCGATGGCGAAGGCCGCGGCGCCCTTCAGCGAGTTCATGCTCGGGCAGACGCGCGAGGAGGACATGACGCTGTTCCTGAACCTCTCCGGCCGGAGCGAGATCGAGTCTCCGGGCGATGTGCCGTTCTTCGTGCTGCTGCCGGCCTTCGTGACCAGCGAGCTGAAAACGGCCTTCCAGATCGGCTTCCTGCTGTTCATCCCGTTTCTCGTCATTGACCTCGTGGTCGCCAGCGTGCTCATGTCCATGGGCATGATGATGCTCTCGCCGCTGATCGTGTCGCTGCCGTTCAAGCTGATGCTGTTCGTGCTGGTCGATGGCTGGACCCTCGTGCTCGGCACGCTTGCCGGCAGTTTCCATCTTTCCGGCTGAGGCAGACGACGCATGACACCCGATCAGGTCATCAACATCGGACAGGACGCGCTCGTCGTGACCGTCATGGTGGCGGCACCGATGCTGCTCGTGGCGCTGGCGGTCGGTCTGCTCGTGGGCATGTTCCAGGCGGCCACGCAGATCAACGAGATGACCCTGAGCTTCATTCCGAAACTGCTTGCTCTCGTGCTGACGCTGTTCGCGGCCGGCCCCTGGATGCTCGGCACCGTGACCGACTACACGCGGCGGCTCGTGACCGAGGTGATACCGTGGGCGATCGGCGGATGACCATCGGCATCGCGGAGATCACGGCCTTCGTCGGCAGCTTCTATCTGCCGCTGACCCGCGTGGCGGCGCTCCTCGCCATCGCGCCCGTGATCGGCGGTTCGCAGGTGCCGATGCGCATTCGTGCGGGGCTGGCCGTGCTGTTGGCATTGCTGCTGATGCCGCTTGCGGGTGAGGCCCCGGCGATCGACCCCCTGTCGGCGCAGGGCGTGCTGCTGATCGGCAAGGAGATGCTGATCGGTCTTGCCATGGGCTTCACGCTGCTCGTCGTCTTCAACGCCATCATTCTCGCGGGCGAGAACATTGCCATGACCATGGGGCTCGGCTTCGCGGTCATGTCCGATCCGCAGAACGGCATGCAGTTGCCGGTGATCGGTCAGTTCTACAGCATCGTCGGTACGCTGCTGTTTCTCGCCTTCAACGGCCACCACGCACTGCTCGAGCTGCTGGCCGAGAGTTTCAGCGGCATACCGCTCGATCAGGCACCTGAGGTGGCCGTTTTCTGGTCGCTGCTGGAATGGGCCGGCATCCTCTTCCGCGGAGCGGTATCGGTGGCCCTGCCGACCGTGGCCGCGCTGCTGAGCGTCAACCTCGTGATGGGTGTGATGACGCGGGCGGCACCGCAGATGAACATCTTCTCGGTCGGTTTTCCGGTCACCATGTCGGTGGGCTTTCTGCTCATGATGCTGACGCTGCCGGCCTTCATGCCGGTGTTCGAATCGCTCCTTGCCGATGCGCTCGGCACCGTGTCGTCACTCATGACGGGAGGCTGACATGGCGGAGAACAGCGCGCAGGAAAAAACCGAACTACCGACACCCAAACGACTTCAGGACGCGAAGAAGAAGGGTCAGGTCGCGCGCTCGCGCGAACTCAACACGCTCGTCATGATGCTCACCGCGGCGCTCGGCATGTTGCTGCTCGGCGCATCGATGGGGGGTGACCTTCTCGATCTCGTGGGCAGCGACTTCGTCATCGAACGGCGCGAAGCCTTCGATACGGCGGCCATCTTCGACGCCCTCGCGCGCAACGTGGTGGCGGCGCTGCTGATGCTGGCACCCTTCCTCGTCCTGATGTTCGTTGCCTCGCTGGTCGGACCGGTCGTCATGGGTGGCTGGTCGTTCAGTCCCTCGGCCATGGCACCGAAGCTCGACAAGCTCGATCCGCTCAAGGGCTTCGCGCGCATCTTCGGCGTGCAGGCGCTCATGGAACTCGTCAAGGCGCTCGGCAAGTCGCTGCTGCTCTTCGGCGTCGCCTCGTACCTGCTCTATCTGCTGTTCGATCGCTATGTCGCGCTCGGCCTGTTCGAGACGCGCGCCGGTATCGTCGAGGCACTGCAGCTCGTGGCGTTCGTGTTCCTGTGTCTTGCCGTGTCGCTGTCGCTCATTGCGGGTATCGATGTGCCGTTCCAGAAGTGGAACCACATGCGCAAGCTCAAGATGACGCGGCAGGAGGTGCGTGAAGAGCAGAAGGAAACCGACGGCAACCCCGAGGTCAAGGGCAAGATCCGTCGCATCCAGCAAGGCATGAGCGAGCGCCGCATGCTCGTCGCGGTGCCGGATGCCGACGTGATCATCACCAACCCGACGCACTACGCCGTGGCGCTCCGCTACGACGAGTCGCGCGGTGGTGCGCCGGTGGTGCTCGCCAAGGGCGTCGACCATCTGGCGATGAAGATTCGCGAGATTGCCGAGGCGCATGCGGTACCTGAATTCTCGGCACCGCCACTCGCGCGAGCGCTCTACCAGCACGCCGACATCGATGCCGAGATTCCGGGCGAACTCTACCTCGCCGTGGCGAAGGTGCTGGCCTACATCTATCGAATTCGGGACTACCGTCGCGGTCAGCGCTGGCCGGACAAGCCGCGTGACCTCGACGTGCCCGACGCCTTCCAGGTTCCGGAGAGATCATGACCCTGTTCGAGACACTGCGCCGTACCGACCTCTCGCGACTTGCCGTGACCATGCTGCAGAACGGCATGGGTGCACCGCTGCTCGTGGTGGTGATCCTGTCGATGATGATCCTGCCGATACCGCCGCTCGGTCTGGATCTCCTGTTCACCTTCAACATCGCGCTGTCGCTGATCGTGCTGCTCGTGACGGTCTATGCACTCAGGCCGCTCGAATTCTCGTCCTTTCCGACGGTGCTGCTCGTCGCGACGATGTTGCGTCTTGCACTGAACATCGCCTCGACCCGGGTGGTGCTGCTCGAAGGCCATGCCGGTACGGCGTCGGCCGGCAACGTGATCGAGGCCTTCGGCGAATTCGTCATCGGTGGCAACTATGCCGTCGGTCTCGTGGTGTTCGCGATTCTCGTCATCATCAACTTCGTGGTGGTGACCAAGGGTGCCGGGCGCGTCTCGGAAGTCAGCGCGCGCTTCACGCTCGATGCCATGCCCGGCAAGCAGATGGCCATCGATGCCGATCTCAACGCCGGCATCATCGATCAGGACGAGGCGCGCAAGCGGCGTGAGGACGTGGGGCGCGAGGCCGATTTCTACGGCTCGATGGACGGTGCCAGCAAGTTCGTCCGGGGCGATGCCGTTGCCGGACTGCTGATCCTCTTCATCAACCTCATCGGCGGCTTTGCCATCGGCATGGGGCAGCACGGATTGAGCGCGGCGCAGGCGGCACACAACTACGCCTTGCTGACGATCGGTGATGGTCTGGTGGCGCAGATCCCGTCACTGCTGCTGTCGATGGGTACCGCCGTCATCGTCACGCGGGTGTCGAGCTCCGAGGACATGGGCGCACAGATCGTCGAGCAGATGTTCGGTGATCGGCGCGCGCTGCTGATTTCGGCAGCGGTGATCGGACTGCTCGGGCTCGTGCCCGGCATGCCCAACCTCGTCTTTCTGGGTGTTGCCGCGCTGCTCGCCTACTACGCCTGGCGTCGTGGCAACGAGCGCGAAACAGCCGCTGAAGAGACCACGTCGACACACCAGGAAGTGGCGCCGGAAAATGTCGAACTCAGCTGGAATGACATACAGTCGGTTGACATGATCAGCCTCGAGGTCGGCTACCGACTCGTGCCACTGGTGGATGTTCGCCAGGGTGGCAAGATGCTCGACAAGATCAAGGGCGTGCGCCGCAAGCTTTCCGATCAGCTCGGTTTTCTCATGCACCCCGTGCACGTCCATGACAGCCTCGACATCGAACCCGGCAGTTACCGCATTTCCCTGCTCGGCGTGCCTGAAGGGGAAGCGGATGTACACCCCGACAAGGAACTCGCGATCAACCCCGGCACGGTGTTCGGTGAGGTTCGCGGCATTCCCACGAAGGATCCGGCCTATGGCATGGATGCGGTGTGGATCGATCCCGCGATGCGTGATCACGCGCAGTCGCTCGGCTACACCGTGGTCGACTGCGGCACCGTCATCGTCACGCATCTCGGCAAGCTGCTCGAAGAAAACGCCGGGGAACTCCTCGGTCACGAGGAAACCCAGCGACTGCTCGACAAGCTGGCGCAGAGCACGCCGAAACTCGTCGAGGAACTGGTGCCGAAGGCCCTGCCGCTCGCGACCGTGGTCAAGGTGCTTCAGAACCTGCTCCAGGACGGCGTGCCGGTACGCGACATGCGCACCATTGCCGAAACGCTGGCCGAACATGCCGCCCGCAGCACCGATGCCGAAGAACTCACCACTTCGGTACGCGTTGCCTTGAAGCGCCTGATCACGCGTCAGATCAATGGCTCGAACCCCGAACTGCCCGCCATCACGCTCGATCCCGAACTGGAACACATCTTGCTGAAGTCCCTGCAGACGGAGTCCGGTGGTGGCCTCGGGCTCGAGCCCGGGCTCGCCGAGAAGCTCTACCAGTCGCTGGCCGAGAGTGCAACGCGACAGGAGGCTGTCGGGCAACCGGCGGTGCTGCTCGTCAGCCCGCAACTGCGGCCCTGGCTTGCAAGACTGATCAGACAGACGGTACCGGTACTCAAGGTCATGGCCTACAACGAAATCGCGGAGAAGCAACAGGTGCGGATCGTGACAAACATCGGCAACCCGGCAGCCACGCCTCGAGTGGGTGAAGTGGCGTGAGCGAGACAGTGGGCAGCACGCACGCAGAGGCGGCACAGGGGTCAGGCATGCAGATCAAGCGCTTTGTTGCCGCAGATGTACACGCGGCACTGCGCATGATCAAGGATGCCATGGGCCCGGATGCCATCATCATCTCCAATCGGGAATCCGGCGATGAGGTCGAGATCATCGCCTCCGGTATCCTGCGCGCGCACTATCGTGACAACGCCGGACAGGATGCTGCAGACAACGATGGCTGGACTGACCAGCACCGCTCGCTCGCCGAGCGCCTGAAGCAGCGTTCGCGTGGCGGAGCGCGTGGCGGAGCGCGTGGCGGAGCGCGTGGCGGAGCGCGTGGCGGAGCGCATGGCGGAGCGCGTGGCGAAACGCATGGCGAAACGCGTGACGAAAACAAGGTCAGGCGGTGGGTCGTGCCCAGTGTCGACCCGGCTGCCGACGTGACATCGGCGCCTGACGCCGATGCCGAGCTTGCCCGTGAGCCCGACGCTGCGTCGATGATCGAATCCGAACTCACCGAGCGTGCCGATGGTGTCGCAAGTTCTGATGACGGCGGGCGTTCCGATGACACCGAGAGCGCTGACGACAACAGCGATCTCTACACACGCAAGGCACTCGCCGATGCGCTCAGGCGAACACTCACACGCTCTCGCAAGGCGATGTCGTCCGAAGGCGGGCGCAGCCGCTTTGCCGCCTTGCTGTCACGTGAGCGCATCGCGGAAAGCGCCGGCAACGGTGCGGTGAACACGTCCGACAGCGGCGTAGACGAAACACCGATGGCGGCACACGAGAACCCATCGGCGGTGACACGAAAGCACGCGTGGGTGGTGGACGGAGCCGGAGACGAGCGGCGCAACGCACCGGCAATGACGCAATCTTCCTCGGAGTCGGCAGCGGATGCGACGACCGGAGGAATCCGTGATGGTGCGCCGGTCAAGTCCGACGGTAACTCCGTGGCAGAATCGGCAGCGGAACCCACAGCGGAACCCACAGCGGAACCCACAGCGGAACCCACAGCGGAACCCACAGCGGAACCCACAGCGGAACCCACAGCGGAACCCACAGCGGAACCCACGGCGGAACCCACAGCGGAACCCACAGCGGAACCCACGGCGGAACCCACGGCGGAACCCACGGCGGAACCCACGGCGGAACCCACGGCGGAATCCACGGCGGCAACCGAAGCGGAACCCGTGGCGGAAGCAGCACCCGCTACCGACGATGCTTCTCTCATCGCGCTCAAGGCGCAACTCGATGCCCTGAAGAATCAGATCGATCAGTGGTCGTCCCGCATCGAAACGAAGGCGGACGCTGACTTCCTGCCGCAACCGGAAACACCGCTGACCGCTGGTCTTTCGACGGGTGCGCAGGCCATCGAGCAACACCTCATTGACGATTTCGGTATCGAAGCCGGTTGGGCCGGCCAGCTTGCTGCCGATCCGGCGGCACTCGTTGCCGGCCATACCGCCAATCAACAGGCGGTCATGCAGCTCGTGGCACATCTGCCCGTGGCGCCTGACGACACGCTCTCCGCTGGTGGCATGGTGTTCCTGCACGGACCGAGTGGTGCGGGCAAGACCCACGTCGCCATGCGACTGGCCGAGCGTTTCGCCCTTCGGCACAGCGCGCGGCGCGTATTGCTCGTGTCCGCCAACACGGCAAAGCCGACGGCCGGAGCCGAGCTTCGCAGCTTTGCCGACAAGCTCGGCATCAAGGTGGTCCGCGTGAGCAGTCATGAGCAGTTCGCGGTGATACGCGATGCCCTGAAACCCGGTCAACTCGCCATTGTCGATACCGCAGGTGTGGATCAGAGCACGATCGGTGCCGTCGACCGTCTGCCCGGGCAAGACCTGAGTGGAGAGCGTCTGCGTCATTTCCTGGTGCTGCCCGCCTCGATGCAGGCACGTGTGCTGGCGCAGTTCATGAGCGGTCTTCGCGGGGCGACTTTCGATCGGGCCATCCTGACGCGTCTCGACGAAGGGGGCAGTCTCGGGCCACTCTTCAGCGACCTGGCCAGACGGCAACTGCCGATTGCCTGGTGGAGCGATGGCACCGGTCGCGCCAGTACCTTTCACGCGGCCGATGCCCTGGATCTCGTTGCCATGGCGGTATTGAACGCCGATGACAACGTGCCGTCACCTGTCGACGAGAGCTTCCTCGGCACGACTCGCGACATCGATCGCACCTGGCCTGCTGCGTCGGTGCCCGCGTCGGTGCGTTCGATCATGAACGAGAGCGAAGCGTTGATGGCCAGTCTCGAGATGGCTGAGAAAAGCGAGGGCTGACCGTGGACGTGGCAACACTGGTCGGGCTCTTCGGTGCGCTCGGCGTCATCATCACCAGTATCTTCATCGGCGGCAGCGTCGGTACCTTCATCAACGTGCCGAGCCTCGTGGTCGTGGTCGGTGGCACCGCCATGGTGACGCTGACTCAGGTCACGCTGGCACAGTTCATCGGCTCGTTCAAGGTCGGGCTCGGTGCTTTCTTCTACAAGACCACGAAGCCCGAGGAACTCATCGAGGAAGCGGTGGAACTTGCCGACACGGCACGCAAGGAAGGCATCCTTGCGCTCGAAAGCCGTGAAATCGCGGATCCCTTTCTGAACACCGGCATCGGCATGTGCATCGACGGGCACCCGACGGAAGTGGTGCAGAAGATGCTCTCGAAAGACATCAACCTGACTCTCGAACGTCAGAACACCGGTATCAAGACCTTCAAGGCCGCCGGCGACGCCGCGCCCGCCATGGGCATGATCGGTACGCTGATCGGGCTCGTGCAGATGCTGTCGAACATGGAAGACCCGAAGAGTATCGGCCCGGCCATGGCCGTGGCACTGCTGACCACGCTCTATGGTGCCGTCATTGCCAATGCGGTTGCGTTGCCGATTGCCGAGAAGCTGCGTGGCATCAGCGCATCCGAGCGCCTCAACAAGCTGTTGGTGCTCGAATCCATCGCGGCAATTCAGGATGGCACCAACCCGCGTGTGTTGCAGCAACTGCTGACGACCTACCTGCCCGAGAACCGGCGTGAGGCGCTGGTCAAGAACGGGAAGTAAACCGTGAGCTGCGACGACGAGGCACCGCCCGAGGAGTGCAATGAAGGGGCGCCGGGCTGGTTGGCCACCTTTGCCGATCTCATGGCACTGCTCATGTGCTTCTTCGTGCTGCTCCTGTCGTTCTCCGAAATCGACCTGCAGAAGTACAAGCAGGTGGCGGGTTCGATGAAAGACGCTTTCGGTGTGCAGCGCGAGATCAGTGCCGACGAAATTCCGAAGGGTACGAGCATCGTTGCCCAGGAATTCAGTCCCGGCCGTCCCGATCCGACCATGTTCAAGGTGATGCAGCAGCAGACGACCGATGCGGTCAAGGACAACCTCGATTTCGTCAACGAGGTCTTGCGCCAGGAGATGGAGAAACTTGCCGAGATCGTGCGCGAAACCCTCGAGGAAGAAATCGATGGCGGTCAGGTCGAACTCATCATCGAAGACACCGACGTGAAGATCCGCATCCGCGAGAAGGATTCCTTTCCATCGGGTAGTGCGGTGCTGCACCGGAGCTTCAATCCGATTCTCGACAAGATCTCCGGTATTCTCGATCAGACTCAGGGCCGCATCATCGTTGCGGGACACACCGACGACGTGCCGATCCACACGAGTTTCTACCCTTCCAACTGGGTGCTTTCGTCGGCACGCGCGGCAAGCGTGGTGCATTACCTCGCCAACCGGAAGATTGCCGATCCGAGCCGTATCGAGATTCGCGCCTATGCCGATACCCAGCCGGCATTGCCGAACGACTCCGAGGCCAATCGTGCGCGAAACCGTCGCATCGAAATCATCGTCTCGTTCACCAATGAACTCGATCGACTGCTGCATGCGGATAGCGAGCAACCCGATGAAGCTCGACATCAAGGCAGTGATACCGACACGAAGTCTGATGCTGAAACGGATTGACGAGAATGAGTGACGATCAGCGCAACAAGCGAGAATACTTTCGCGTGACCGACGAGGTTGCGATCCATCACAAGCCGCTTGGGTTGAAGAACGCCAGCGAACTCGAACTGATCTTCGAGAACAGGCGCCAGGACTTCAGCCTGATGTCGCATCTGTATTACATGCGCGACCGCTACACGCCGCAGATGCGCCGCATCGAGCAAACCAGCCCTTCGACGGCCGAGTACCTCAGGATGCTGGAAAAACAGATCGATGCCCTGTGCACACGCATCGTGCAACAGAGCGAGCGGCTGGATTCGACACACACCGTCATCGCCGACATTTCCGCCACGGGCATATGCTTTCCATCCAGGCTTGAGTACCAGCCAGATGACATGATGGAACTCGCGATCATGCTGTTTCCATCGCACACGGTTTTCGTGACTTTCGCTCGAGCGGTTCGTTCGATTCCGGTTGCCAACTCGAAGGGCAGGCGTGGCTGGGAAGTCGCGGCCAATTTCGAGTATCTCCATCCCGAAGATCAGGAGAACCTGATCAAGCACGTGCATCAGGTACAGATGGAGAGCCTCAGAGAGCGCGCGAACAGCGTCTACCGGGATCGGGAATGACGCGAGCGGATCATCACGCGATGCCGATGTCGCGGCGTCGACGGTTCGAATGATTCCTGCCACCCTTTTCGTCGTAGGTATCGCCGGCGTGGTCGCTGGCCAGTTCCCTGAGCAACACGAGTGACTGCTCGATATTCTGCTGGCCGACGCGTGCGAGTGCGTGGTTCTGGTTGTTCAGTTCACGGCAGCGTTGCAGGGCGTCGTTGACTGCCATCCATTCGTCGTCCGGGTTTTCCACCGACGCGTCCAGCGCCGCAGCAATGACGTGCTGCGTGGCGGCCAGGCTTTCGAGAAGTTGCTGGCGCTTGTCGAGAAGGGGTTGCACGTTGTCGATCGCCGCCTTGCGAAGCAGTTCCTGCTCCTGTCCGAGCACCTCCTCGAGTTCGGTGACCTGAGCGAGAATCATGTTGGCGTTGGCGTTGGCGTTGGCGTTGGCGTTGGCGTTGGCGTTGGCGTTGGCGTTGGCGTTGGCATCAGTGCCGGTCGACCGGTCGTGCCGTCGGGATTGTTCGTTCATGGTGATTCTCCTGCTTTGTCTGAAACCGTGTCAGCCGTTGACCCTGACCACGCCCGCTGCCATCACGCGCCCCTGAACGATCTGTTGCGAGCTCAGGTTGCGGACGCGTATGAGACTGCCGAGTGCGCCTTCGTCGAGCGCCTCGCCGTGCATGCGCACTTCGATACCGCCGCTGCCCGAAAGCAGCGTCACGGTTTCGCCGCGATCAACGAGCAGTGGCGCCTCGAGTTGCCGGGCGTTCAGCAACTGGCCCGCACGCGCGGCATTCCGGAAACGATGTCCGATCAATGCCTCGGGTCTGTCGATGCCGGGATTGCCGGTATGCATCGACTGTCGCTCCATGCGGATCATGTCTTCGCGAAGTACCTCGCCACGCGCCACATCGAGCGCAAGCACGGCCACTTCCTCGAACACGCTGATGCGTGCCTGCAGGTAGATCTTCCAGCGCTTCGCGCCGGTGCAGCGGACACCGATCGAGACATTGCCGCTGTGTCTGCCACCAGGTGGCCAGAACGCTTCGAGAGGTTGATCACAGCGTTGCAGGCGCAGACGTGAATCGGGATCGCGAACGCTGATCTCGACATCGCCGAAATGCGCCGATTCGTTCTCGGCAAAACGCCGAGCGGCGTCGCTCAGCGTCGCGATCGGTTGAATCGTGGGTTCGTCGGCCAGCGCGAAGCCTGCTGCCGACGACACGAGTAGCGCGATCGGCAGCAACACGCCGGTGGTCCTGAAAATACGCCTGTGCATGGTGTCTCCGATTGCAAGGCGCGTGCCTGAGAAGTAATTCCCGGATTCGTGATGGACAACTCATAACGCCGACAAGGCGTGATGCGGTGAACGCTCGTGGCACAGGCATTGCTCGACTCCGGTCACGAAACAGCAGTGAGGCAATGCCCCCGGAATGAGTATTTCGATCGACAAGCACCTCGGCACCCATGCCAACGCGGTGATGCTGCGTGGCAAGCGGGCCGAGATTCTCGCCAACAACCTTGCCAATGCGGACACGCCCGGCTTCAAGGCGCAGGACCTCGATTTCCGTCAGGTGCTGGCCGGTGTCGGCAGTACCGATCGGGTGGTGCTCGACACACGCAACGCGGGACACATTGCCGCATCCGACGATACCGGTTCGGGGCAGCTCCGCTACCGCGTGCCGGCGCAGGCCTCGCTCGATGGCAACACCGTCGAGAAGGAAGCCGAAAACGCACGCTTCGCCGACAACGCCATTCGTTATCAGGCGAGCCTCGAATTTCTCGGACGCCGGATCGGCGGTCTGATTCGCACGCTGAGGGATGAATAGTCATGTCACTCTTCAAGGTATTCGACATTTCCGGCAGTGGCATGCAGGCGCAGAATCTTCGCCTGAACCTCACTGCCAGCAACCTCGCCAATGCCGATGCGGTGGCGGGTTCTGCCGGCGAGGCCTACAAGTCGCGTCAGGCGATCTTCTCGGCGATGCTCGAGAACAGCATGGACAGTCACGGCATGGCCGTCGGTGTGGAAACACTCGGCGTTCTCGAGAGTCAGGCCGAACATGCCATGCGGCATCAGCCGGGACATCCGCTGGCGAACGACGAAGGCTACGTGTTCGAGTCGAACGTCAATGGCATCGAGGAGATGGCCAACATGATTTCGGCGTCACGCAGCTACCAGAGCAACGTCGAGGTACTGAACACCTCGCGAAAACTTCTCGCGGCAACGCTGCGACTGGGTGAATAGGAGTACAGGACACCATGTCAGTGAACGGGGTTTCAGACACGACCGCAAAATCGCCGCTGGACGATCTTCTGTTGAAGCCGGATGATTCGGCGCCGAAGAAGAACGAACTCGGCGAAGACGAGTTCCTGCGCCTCATGCTCGCTCAGCTTGGCGCACAGGATCCCTTTCAGCCCATGGAAAACGGCGAGTTCATTGCCCAGATGGCGCAGTTCAGCAGCGTGCAGGGCGTCAACGAGATGGCTGAATCCATGGACAAGCTGGTCGAATCCTTCAGTGCCTCGCAGAGCCTGCAGGCCGCATCACTGGTCGGCCACGAGGTATCGGTCAGTACCGACAAGGCAAGGCTCGGCGAAGCAAGCCCGATCACGGGCGGCTTCGAACTGCCCGCGTCCACGGGGGCTGCCACCGTGAGCTTCTTCGATGCCACGGGCACGCTCGTGCATCAGCAGCATCTCGGCCAGCTGTCTGCCGGCACGCATGCGTTCAGCTGGGATGGCAAGCGCGAGGACGGTGAGCGCGCCAGTGAAGGCAGCTATCAGGTGCGCGTCGAGTACGGCGTCGGCGAGGAATCGGTGGCCGCCGATGTCTTCATCGACACCGTGATCGACAGCGTCAACTTTGCATCCGGTGGTGCGGGTTTCGTGCTCAACACGCGCGAAGGGCAGGAACTCGGCATTTCCGACATCAGACACATCCGATAAACACCACGACAACAACGAAGCGGCAGCGTCTCGGAATGAGACCGCCACCGGTATCAACAGGAATACGGAACGACATCAGGGAACTCACATGACATTCGACATAGCTCTTACAGGACTCAACGCAGCGTCGGCCGATCTGGAAGTCATTTCCAACAACATCGCCAACAATGCCACCAATGGTTTCAAGCGCTCGAGCGCTGAGTTTGCCGACGTGTACGCGTCGAGCGCGCTCGGTGTCGCCCACAACGCCATCGGCGAGGGTGTGCGCGTCACCAATGTGCGCCAGCAATTCACGCAGGGCGACATCACGTTCACCAACAACAACTTCGACCTGTCGATTTCAGGTCAGGGCTTCTTCCGCATGGAAGAGAACGGTTCCGTCGTGTACTCGCGTGCGGGTACCTTCGGCCTCGATCGCGAAGGCAACATCGTCAACTCGTCCGGGCAGGTGCTGACGGGTTACACCGCCGACGACAAGGGCGTGATCACGCCGATGATCGACACGCTGCGTGTCGATCCTTCCGACGTGACGCCGAACGCCACTCAGAACGTGGATGTGAACATGAATCTCGACAACACCGTTCAGGTGCTGGGGGCTTTCGACGTCAATGACCCGAACAGCTACAACTTCACGACTTCCACCACCATCTACGATTCACTGGGTGCCTCGCACATCGCGAGCATGTATTTCCAGAAGACGGCCGCGAACACCTGGAGCACCTACACCTTCGTCGACGGCAACGAAGTGAGTCAGCCGGGCGGTGATGCACTGACCTTCAATGCCGATGGCAGCCTGCAGACGGTCAACGGTGCGCCGGGCAGCACCATCACGACAACGAACTTCGCCGTCGACGTCGGCGCAACTCCGATGACGATCGGCATCGACATGAGCGAGGTGTCGCAGTTCAACAACCCCTTCGGCGTCAACCAGATCGTGCAGGACGGTTATGCCAGTGGTCAGCTCAACGACATCAACATCGATTCCGAAGGCGTGATCTACGGCAGCTATTCGAACGGACAGTCAAAGGCCATGGGTCAGGTGGCGCTCTCCGATTTCCCGAACCCCGAGGGGCTTCGCCAGACCGGCAACTCGAGCTGGACAGAGTCCTACGCCTCGGGTGCGGCCACCACGGGTGTGCCGGGCAGTGCGAGCCTCGGCGTGATCCAGTCGGGTTCGCTCGAGGAATCGAACGTCGACATCACGGCGGAACTCGTGGCGATGATCAGTGCGCAGCGCAGCTTCCAGGCCAACGCCCAGGTCATCAGCACCGCTGACACGCTGACGCAGACCGTAATCAACATGCGTCGCTGATCGTAGCGCCCGAGCAAACGACATCGGAGGTATCGAACCGTGGAACGAATGATCTATCTCGCCATGAACGGCGCGCGCGAAGTGATGCTGCGCCAGGCGAACAACAGTCACAACCTCGCCAATCTCGATACCACCGGTTTCAAGGCGGATCTCGACAACTTTCGCAGTCTGCCGGTGTATGGCCCCGGGCATCCGACCCGGGTCTACGTCGAGGACGAGCGTGCCGGCGTCGATCTCTCCGCAGGGCAGATCATGACCACCGGGCGCGATCTCGATGTCGCGATCGACGGCGATGGCTTCATGGCCGTCCAGAACATCGACGGCAGCGAAGGCTACACCCGCGCGGGTGATCTTCGCGTGACCGCGGAAGGGCTTCTGCAGACGGGTGCCGGTCACCCGGTCATGGGCGACGACGGACCGATTGCCCTGCCGCCGTTCTCGAAACTCGAGATCGGCAGCGACGGCAGCCTGTCGATTCTGCCGGCCGGGCAGACCGGTGGTCCACTCGCGGTGATCGATCGCATCCGCCTCGTGCGGCTCGACGAGCGAGACGTGGTCAAGGCCGACAACGGCGTGCTGACGCTCGCCGATGGTGCCGAAACACCGGCACCCGATGCCTCGGTCAGTCTCGTCTCGGGTGCACTCGAGTCGAGCAACGTCAACCCCATCGAGGCCATGGTCACGATGATCGAACTATCGCGGCAGTTCGAAATGCAGGTGAAGATGATGAAGGCCGCCGAAGACAACGACGCGGCGGCAGACAAGCTGCTGCAGCTCCCGTCATGACGACGCTTTCGCAGCAGTCGCCATCGAACGTAACGACGAACAGGAATTGATATGAACAGTGCACTCTGGACCGCCAAGACGGGACTCGATGCCCAGCAGACCCGCATGTCGGTGATCTCGAACAATCTCGCGAACGTCAACACCAGCGGTTTCAAGCGCGATCGTGCCGTTTTCGAGGATCTTCTCTATCAGAACGTGCGTCAGGCAGGGGCGAATTCGTCCCAGGACACGCAGTTGCCCTCAGGCCTCGCCGTGGGTACCGGCGTGCGCGTGGTGGCCACCGAAAAACTCCATACCCAGGGCAATCTCACGGTCACGGAAAACCCGCTGGATGTCGCCATCCAGGGCAGCGGCTTCTTCGAAATCCTCAAACCCGACGGTGGTGTTGCCTACACGCGTGACGGCTCCTTTCAGCGCAATGCCCAGGGACAGATGGTCAATTCCAGCGGTTTCGTGCTGCAGGCCGGCATCACGGTACCCGAGAACACCTCGGCGCTGACGATCGGGCAGGACGGTACCGTGTCTGCGGTCGTCGGTGCCTTATCGGCACCGACATTGCTTGGTCAGATCCAGCTTGTCGATTTCGTCAATCCGGCGGGTCTGCAGGCCATCGGCGGGAATCTCTTCGCGGAAACCGCTGCCAGCGGTGCTCCCCGGCAGGGCATCCCGGGCGTCGACGGCATGGGAGCCCTGTTCCAGGGCTCGGTGGAAACGTCCAACGTCAATGTGGTCGAGGAACTCGTCGGCATGATCGAGACGCAACGTGCCTACGAGATCAACTCCAAGGCCATCTCGACCACCGACGCCATGCTGCAGTACGTCAACAACAACCTGTGACAAGGGAACGTCGCCCATTGACTTCTCCGCGGAGCTGAACATGACCATCCATTCGATCATCGGCAGAAGCCTCGCTTCGATGCTTGTCGTGTTCAGCACCGGCTGCGCGCTGGAGAGACCCCTGTCGAAGGAAGAATACGCGCCGGCTCAACCGGTCATGCCGGAGGCGCGCAGCGAGGTCGACGGTGCCATCTACCACCCGAGCAACAATCAGTTCCTGTTCGGCGACATCAAGGCGCGACGTGTCGGTGATCTCCTGACGGTCATCCTGCAGGAGCAGACCGACGCGGCCAAGACCGCCTCGACCAAGGCCGCGAAGAGTTCGAGCAACGGCATCCCCGCACCCACCATCCTTGGTGGGGCGGTCACGGCCTTCGGGCGCGACGTCTTCCAGACCAGCATCGACAGCAGCAACGACTTCTCCGGCAGTGGCGACAGCTCACAGAGCAACAGCCTCTCGGGCAACATCACCGTGACCGTGTCCGAGGTGCTGCCGAACGGCAACCTCGTGATTCGGGGTGAAAAGCTGCTGACGCTGAACCAGGGCAGCGAAGTCATCAGTATCGCGGGTATCGTGCGCGCGACCGACGTCACGCCGGAAAACACCGTGGTCTCGAGCCAGATAGCCGATGCGCGCATCACCTATGCCGGTGACGGCATCGTGGCCGACAGCAATAACGCGGGCTGGCTGACGCGCTTCTTCCAGCACCCCCTGTGGCCGTTCTGAGCGTGACGCCGTGAACGCCTTCCGAAGTGGATCTTCCATCGAGCCGGATGCTCACGAACCTGCGATTGTCCCCATGCCGAAATCTCGTTTCCGGAAGCTGCGACAGTGGTGCCTGCGACAATGCGGCTGTGCCTTGCCGCTGTTGCTCGTGCTGCTGTGTCTGCCGTTGCTGCCTGGCCTCGCTCAGGCAGAGCGTCTCAAGGACCTCGCCTCGCTTGCGGGTGTCCGAGACAACCAGCTGCTCGGCTACGGCCTTGTGGTCGGTCTCGACGGCACGGGAGACTCCACCGGTCAGGTGGCCTTCACCGAACAGAGCCTCAGAAGCATGCTGTCGCAGCTCGGCGTGACGGTGCCACCGAACGTCGCCATTCAGCCGAAGAACGTGGCCGCCGTGTCGGTGCATGCGAACCTTCCGCCCTTCGTCAAGCCGGGACAGCGTTTCGACATCAGCGTGTCTTCGCTCGGCAACGCGAAATCACTGCGCGGCGGCAGCCTGCTCATGACGCCGTTGCGCGGCGCCGATGGCGAGGTCTACGCGATCGCTCAGGGCGAGCTGGTGGTCGGCGGACTCGGGGTCTCGGGTCAGGACGGTTCACGCATCGCCATCAACATTCCCAGTGCCGGACGCATTCCCGGCGGGGCCACGGTGGAACGCGGCGTACCGACCGCCTTCAATGACACCACCGACATCATCTTCAATCTGCATTCGCCCGATTTCACCACCGCGACGCGGCTGGCCGAATCGATCAACGAGGCACTCGGCTCCGACGAGGCCGAAGCACTGGATGCTGTATCAGTCATGGTCAACGGCCCCGAGGATTCGGGTCAGCGCGTGGCCTTCGTGTCCTTTCTCGAGACCATCGAGGTCGAACCGGGTGACGCACCGGCGAAGGTCATCGTCAACTCGCGTACGGGTACCGTGGTCATCGGCACCCATGTGACGGTCATGCCGGCTGCCGTGACACACGGCAGCATGACCGTCACGATCACGGAAGACGTCGAGGTGAGTCAGCCGAATGCGTTTTCGGATGGGGTGACTACCGTGACGCCGGACAGTGCCATCGAAGTGACGGAAGAGAACAGTCGCATGTTCAAGCTCGAACGTGGCGTTACCCTGAACGATATCGTGCGGGCGATCAACCAGGTGGGAGCCGCCCCCGGCGATCTCGTTGCCATTCTCGAAGCACTCAAGCAGGCCGGGGCCCTGCGTGCCGAACTCGTGGTGATCTGAGCATGAGCGGCGTCGACTCCACTGCGCTCGCCTCGGTCTACACCGACTTCAGAGGTACCGCGAAACTCAAGGCTTCTGCCGCAGCCGATGGCCGGGCGGCGAGACGGGAGACGGCCGAGCAGTTCGAAGCCTTGTTCCTGCAGACCATGCTCAAGGAGATGCGCAAGGCAGGGCACGGCGATGCACTCTTCGGCTCGGATCAGCTCGAACTCTACCAGGACATGCTCGACAAGCAGCTTGCGATCTCGCTGTCCGGAAGCGGTGGCATCGGCCTTGCCGACATCATCGAACGGCAACTCGGACCTGCGGCCGCGCCTGCGGCCGTGCCCTCGGCCGTGCCCGTCACCGCGCCTGCAACTGCGCCCGTAGCGGCACCCACACTCACGTCCGCTTCTGCAGCGACGTCCGCAGCTGCGTCAGCAACCGGGTCTGATTCCGCAACCAGCCATGCCGCCCCGCGAGCCCGATCACTCGAATTTGCCGGCGTTCTCTGGAGCGGTCGTGCATCCGCATCGTCGGCCGACACCGGCACGAAACCGCACCGTCAAGCCGCGGACGGCCCGCGCGCGTTCCTGGCCTCGATGGCAGATGCCGCCGAGCGGGCGGCGCAGCGACTCGGCACCAGTCGTGAGGTGGTACTTGCCGTGGCAGCACTCGAGTCCGGCTGGGGGCGGCACATGGCGAACGATGCATCGGGACGTTCGAGCAACAACCTGTTCGGCATCAAGGCCGACCGTCGCTGGCAGGGTGACGCCGTGGTGGCGAGCACGCAGGAGTACATCGATGGCCAGTCGGGCCGCTTCGACGAAGCCTTCCGACGCTACGACAGTGCTGCCGAATCGGTAGAGGATTTCGCTACCTTCCTGCTCGAGAACCCGCGCTACACCACCGCGCTCGAACACGCGGCAGACAGTGAGCGCTTTCTGGTCGAGCTGCAGCGTGCGGGCTACGCCACCGACCCGAACTACGCTCGCAAGCTCCTCGGGGTGCTCGATACCGTGCATCGTCACCTCGGCAGCTCCAACGAAAACGAATCGATGACGCAGGCCGACACCGGCGATGCGTCCTTCATGCATGAGGCAAACGATGGCTGATCCACTGAAAACCGGGCTTTCCGGTCTCCTGAGCTTCCAGCGCGCGATCGCGACCACATCGCACAACATTGCCAACGTCAACACCGAGGGATATTCGCGCCAGCGTGTGGACCTGACGCAGCGTCCCAGTATCGAGATGGGTTTCGGCTATGTCGGTCAGGGCGTCGACGTGGAAGGTATCGAAAGGATACAGGACGCCTACACGCAATCCCGGCTCGAGCAGACCACGAGCGATGCCGCGCGGGCCGACATCCATCATGAACTCCTGAGCCGCATCGACAACCTGATGGCCGAAGACCGCGTGAGCCTGACACCGGTGCTGAGCGACTTCTTCAACGCGCTTCAGGACGTCAACAGCGACCCTGCATCGACAGCTTCACGGCAGGCGCTGCTCGGTGCTTCGAACAGTCTTGCCGGCCGCTTTCACGCACTGCAGGGTCAGTTCGATCAGTTGCAGGGTGAGGTCAACGATCGCATCATGGCGGATGTTGCCGACGTCAATACGCTCGCCGCACGAATCGCCGATCTCAACCAGCAGATCTCGGCCTCGGCCTCGAAGAACGTCGGCAACCCGGCCAATGATCTTCTCGACCAGCGTGATCGTCTGCTCAACGAGCTTGCAGAGTACACGCGCATCACCACCAATACCCAGGAAGATGGTGCGGTCAACGTCTTCGTCGGCAGTGGACTCGGTCTCGTGGTGGCCAACCAGGCGCAGTCCCTGGCCGTGGTGCAGGATCCGCTGGAAGCCGACAGACAGCAGGTGTCACTGTCCACGCCCAACGGACTTCAGTACGTCAGCGGTCAGCTGACCGGCGGCAAGCTCGGCGGCGTCATGGATTTCCGGCGCGACACGCTCGATCCGATGATGAATCAACTGGGACGGCTCGCGGTGACGCTTGCCGACAACCTCAATCGTCAGCACGCCACGGGGCTTGATCTCGACGGCGAGAAGGGCGGTGACTGGTTCACCCTGCATGAACCCGAAGTGCTCGCCGTCAGCGACAATGCCGGCAACGCCGAAGTCACCGCGAGCTTTGTCGATACCGCCGGCATCACTGCCGCGGATTATCGACTCGACTACGACGGCAGCAACTACACGTTGCGCCGTCTCGATGACAATCAGACCTTCACCGGGCCGATGCCACTGACGGTGGACGGTATCGAACTCGACATCAGCGGCACACCGGCAGCCGGTGACAGCTTCTTCATCCGACCGACGCGCAAGGCAGCGCGGGATTTCGCGAGCCTGATCACCGATCCCAACAGGATTGCCCTGGCGTCACCGATGATGAGTGTGGCGCCCGCGAGCAACATGGGTACTGCCGAGGTATCCAGCCCTCGAATCCTCGATGATGCAGTGACCGGCTTCGGCAAGTCGGTCGACATCCGTTTCACGAGCGAATCGACTTTCGACGTGATCGATGTCGATACCGGTGCGCCGCTGGCCAACGGTCTTGCCTACACCAGTGGCGAGCCCATCGCCTTCAATGGCTGGGAAGTCGAGATCAAAGGCGATGCCATGGCGGGGGACGTCTTCGAACTGCGCGGCAATGCCGAGGGTATCGGCAACAATCGCAACGGCCTTGCCATTGCCGACATCCAGAATGCGCTCGTGATCGACGGCAGCAGCAGTCTGCAGCAGGGTTTTACCGGCATGGTCAGCAGCATCGGAACCGAAACCCGGCAGGCCGAGGTCAACCGCCAGGCGCTTGCGGGACTCAGCGAAGGTGCGAAGCAGGCGCGCGAAAGCATCTCCGGCGTGAACCTCGACGAGGAAGCAATCAATCTCACGCGATACCAGCAGGCCTATCAGGCGGCAGCGCAGGTGATCGCGACGTCCGAAGACCTGTTTCAGACGTTGATCGGTGCGATAGGGCGCTGATGCGCTGCAGGGACAGGTCGTGGATGACGGACGTCAGGCCGGCAGAGCGCCAGACGGGAGAGCGCAAGGCCGGAAAGCGTCAGGCGGCAGTACGACAACGACGTGACAACCACGGGACAGAGGAATAGTGACGTGAGAATATCCAGTACATTTTTCAGTCGGCACCTGAGTGCCGACATGATGCGGCAGCAGGGCGAGCTGGCGAAACTCCAGCAGCAGATCGCCTCGGGCAAGCGCATCAACACGCCGTCGGATGATCCGGCGCTTGCGGCGCGTGGTCAGGAGCTGCGTCAGGCCGGACAGCAGCTCGAGCAGTTCGAACGCAACACCACCTTTGCTTCGAGTCGCCTGTCCTTTGCCGAAGCGGCTCTCACCGGTACCTCCGATGTGCTGATGCGACTGAAGGAGCTTGCCATCTCGGCCAACACCGATACGGCGAGTCATCAGGAGCATCTGGCGATTCATGCCGAAGTGGAGCAGCGCCTCGACGAGTTGCTCGACTATGCCAACTCGGTCGACAATAGCGGTCAGTACATCTTCGCCGGCAATCGTACGACCACGAAACCCTTCGTCGGCCGGGAGCAGGTGGCCTATCTCGGTGACGGTGAAGCGCAGCGAATGCAGATCGGGCCCGAGCGTTGGGTACAGGCCGGCGACTCGGGCCTCGACGTGTTCCAGCGGATTCGCACGGGTGACGGTGACTATGCCGTCGCTGCAGGCGCCGGCAACACGGGCGTGGCGCTCATTCACAACGGTGGCGTGGTGGATCGTTCGCAGACGCTCGCACATGACTATCGCATCGAGTTCAATTCCGACAGTACCTTCGACGTCATCGACGAGAATACGGGTGCCGCGCTGGTGGCGAACGCGAACTACACCGACGAGGAGATGATCGAGTTTGCCGGCATCCAGGTCAGCATTTCGGGTGAGCCCGCAGCGGGTGATACCTTCACGGTCGCAGCGAGCCGCAACCAGGATCTCTTTGCCACCGTGAACAACTTTCTGACGGCGCTGCGCGAAGACCCCGAGACGCCGAGCGAGAACATGGCGCAAAGGCAGCGCTTCAACGCCTTCATGGACGATCTCGATGCGGCCATGCTGCACATCAACGCAAAACGCAGCGAACTCGGCACGCGTCAGCACTACATGGACACTTCACAGGAAGAAAATTCAGCGATCAGCTTTCAGATCGAGAGTACGCTCGCGGACATCGAAGGCCTGGATCTCGCCGAGGCGATCAGCAAGCTCGAGTTCCAGAGCGTTTCCCTGCAGGCGCTGCAGCAGACCTATTCTCGTCTCGAAGGCATGAGTGTCTTCGACTATCTGCGCTGAGAAACGGCCCGAACTGCGAAATCGTTTGGGTAGATTCGTCGACGGGTACACGAAACAACACCCGAAACGGGAACCGCGTCACTCCAGCGATTTCGATCAAGGCCGATAGCTGTTTTGCCAACTGAATTGCGTCGGAATGATTCCGGTCGCCGTTCAGGTCAACCACGCAGGGCATCGATGCCCGCCAAACACAACCACGGGAATACGAAATCATGGCACAGACCATCAACACCAACGTGATGTCGCTTACGGCTCAGCGCAACCTGAACAAGACCAACGGCGCGATGGCGACGGCGGTACAGCGACTCTCCTCGGGCCTGCGGGTCAACAGCGCGAAGGACGATGCG
>PDWI01000795.1_pt1 | contig 51200 bp, 57 predicted proteins | sample 1430891 | NCBI WGS metagenome assembly PDWI01 (sample SAMN01162508, study PRJNA174530) | Oral metagenome, whole genome shotgun sequencing project. | biome: Marine environment; feature: Marine mammal; material: Swab sample of the gingival sulcus; isolation source: swab sample of gingival sulcus... | reverse complement strand
TGAAGCGAAGCGAAAACAAATATCCAGAATCTATCTTGATTAGTTGACTATTTTTTAGACTGGATTCCGGATGTCGGGTTACGCACCGACTCCGGAATGACAAATGCAGCAGAATGTCATTTTTGGCTCAAAATCAGACCTTCTTGACTGGTTTTTGAGTTCAATTTACTCTCTATGACCCTTAACGAGCCCGTAGTGAAGCGATCTCAAAAACGCGTACTACTGTACGCGTTTTTGAGATGGGTTCATTCTAGAGGCTCTGGTAAAGTCTAAAAAATCAATGGATCACCACTTTTTCGGCGTATTTGCTCATTTTTTGGCTGATGATTTCGAACTCTTTTTTACTTAAGGTGTCGTCGTTGCGGAATTTGGGGTCGATGGTTTTGCCAGGGCGAAAATGTTGCAAGGCATAACGTTTGGCTTTATGACCATTTTCACCGATTAGTCCGCCAATTTGGTCAAAATCTTCAATCGTATGGAGCGATTTGACAATAGTGGTGCGGAATTCATAATCGATGCCGGAGTTTTTGACCATCTCAATAGTTTTTTTGATGTTGTTGATATCAATTTCGCGACCGATAGTTTCGGCATATTTAGCTGGTGAGTTTTTGATATCGATTGCCACAAAATCGATTAGTTTTTGTTCTAAAATTGGTCGTAAAATATCAGGTGTAGTGCCGTTGGTGTCTAATTTAACTAAAAAACCTAGGTCTCGGACTTGTTTGATAAAATCGATTAGATCGGGTTGTAAAGTCGCCTCGCCGCCACTAATAGTGACCGAATCAACCAAACCGACTCGACTTTTAATAAAGTCGAGTACTTGCTCAGTGTCCAGAGCAGGCGCGAACTGGTCAGGAACGACCAGTTCAGCATTATGACACCAGCCACAGCGCATATTACAGCCGATGGTAAATAGCGCGATGGTGGTTTTGCCTGGATAATCAACTAGCGATAGTTTTTGAACGCCACCGATTAACATTTTATTTTTTGAGTCGCCTTATCAAAGTGTTTGCGCATCTTAAATTCGGCAGTTTTACCATCATTCCATTGAGAAATTGGGCGATAAAAACCGACTACGCGTGAGTAAACTTCGCATTTAGAATCACATTTTGGACATTTTTGATGCTCGCCCTTGATGTAGCCGTGATTTTGGCAGATGCTAAAGCTTGGTGAGAAAGTAAAGTAAGGTAATTTGTAATTATGACAAATTTTCTTAACCAGACTCTTGATGGCTTCCGGATCGTCAACCCGCTCTCCTAAGAAGAAATGAACCACAGTTCCACCGGTGTATTTGGTTTGCAAGTTGTCTTGCAGACTCAATAGCTCAAACAAATCGTCGGTATAATTGACTGGCAAGTGGGTTGAGTTGGTATAAAATGGCGAAGTTGCCTCAATCCCCTTACCGTTGGCAAAATGAGCCGTTTCTGGGAAATCTTTTTGATCAATCTGAGCTAGACGGTAGGTTGTGCCCTCAGCTGGAGTGGCCTCGAGGTTGTAGTTATTGCCAGTTTCTTCTTGGTATTTGACCAGTTTGGCTCGAATATGGTCCATAATTTTATCAGCCAATTTCTGCCCTTGGTCTGAACCTAGATTATCATCAATTAAGTTAAGTAAAGCCTCATTCATGCCAATCACGCCAATAGTTGAGAAGTGATTTTTCCAATATTTACCGTTAGATTTTTTAATATCGCGTAAGTAAAATTTGGTGTAGGGATAAAGATTGGCATCGGTTAGTTTTTCTAAGGTCTTTCGCTTGACTTCAAGGCTCTTTTGAGCAAGATCAAGCAGCTTATCTAGTCCTTTGAAAAAGTCTTTTTCAGATTTTGACTTCAGTGCTAGGCGCGGTAAATTGATGGTGACAACACCGATTGAGCCGGTTAGTGGATTGGCTCCAAATAGTCCCCCACCGCGATATTCTAGCTCGCGATTATCGATTCGCAAACGACAGCACATTGAGCGGGCGTCTTCTGGATTCATGTCGGAATTGACGAAGTTGGAGAAATAAGGAATACCATATTTGGCTGAAGTTTCCCATAAATTGCTAATCACTGGATTATCCCAATCAAAATCTTTGGTGATATTGTAAGTCGGAATTGGGAAAGTAAAAATTCGGCCATTAGCATCACCCTCTGTCAAAACTTCAAGCAAGGCTTTGTTTAATAGATTCATCTCTTCCTGATAATCACCATAATTAGTGTCTTGCCATTTGCCACCGATAACTACTGGAGTATTAGCTAGATGTTTTGGCGGATTGAGGTCTAAAGTGATATTAGTAAATGGCGTCTGGAAACCAACTCGGGTTGGAACATTGACGTTGAAAACAAATTCTTGAAGAGCTTGTTTGACTCCGTCATAATCTAAACCATCGTAACGAATGAACGGTGCTAGCAAAGTGTCAAAATTAGAAAAAGCTTGAGCACCAGCAGCTTCTTCTTGTAAGGTGTAAAAGAAATTAATAATTTGACCAAGAGCGGTTCTAAAATGCTTAGCCGGCTTGGAAGCGATTTTGCCAGCTACGCCGGTAAAGCCTTCGCGCAACAAATCTCCCAAATCCCAACCAACACAATAAACACTCAATAGATTTAAGTCATGAATATGAAAATCGCCATTTAAGTGAGCTTGCTTGATTTTGTTGGTATAAACTTTGTTAAGCCAGTAATTTTTGCTAACTTCGGATGAAATATAATTGTTTAGACCCTGCAAAGAATACGCCATATTGGAGTTTTCTTTGACCTTCCAGTCCAAGTTTTTAAGATAAGAATCAACTAGCTCGATTTGGTTGATTGAAGCTAGCTCGCGGATTTGTTTGTGTTGGTAACGATAAATGATATAAGCTTTGGCGGTGGCTTTGTATTTTGAAGTTAATAGCGTGTCTTCAACAATGTCCTGAATCTCTTCAACTTTGATTGTGTCTGATTTTAGTCTGTCAATTTTTTGTTTGACTTTTTTGGCCAATTTTTTAGCTTCGGTTTTTTTAAATTCTTCAGTTGCTTGACCGGCTTTATAAATAGCGGTTTCAATTTTTTTGATGTCAAAATCGACGATCTTGCCACTTCGTTTTGTTACTTGCTGTGTCATTATCTCCCCTTTCTTTTTAATCTGACAAGCAGAACCTAAAATTAGGTTCTCCTATAATCCGCGTTTTATTTGCTCTATATAATTTTCTCTCGCTATTTATATAATATGCTTGTGTTTATTAAAATTCAAGCCAAAAATTGTTGTAAAATTTTTGCTCAAGAGGTGGCAAAAATGGCCAACTTTAGTAACGATTTTTGTTGTAATTTTTATGATAAATTATTTTGGCTAATTTGTTATAGCGATTTTGTGTTAAAATGTAGTTTATGAAAAGCCTAAAATTATCTGATTACAACTATGATTTGCCGGAAGAATTGATTGCTGATCAACCACCAAAAGTGCGTGGTCAGTCTAATATTTTGATTTTAGATAGACAGGCTCAGACTATTGTTAAGAAAAAGTATTTTGAAGTGGCTGATGATTTTGAGGTGGGCGATATCTTAGTTATTAATGAGACCAAAGTAATAAAAGCCCGGCTAGAGGCTGTTAAGCAAAACGGTACTAAGCGCGAGCTGGTAGTGGTGGAGCGACACGGTCGGAATGATGATTGGCAGTTGCATAAAGTGGTTTATCGAGGACGGTTGTCAGCTGGTGATATTTTGATGGTTGATGATAATAAATTAGAAGTAGTTGAAATTTTGGGCGATGGAGTGGCCCTAATTAAATCAGAAATTGACTTGCTAGATTTATGTCAAGAATCAGGCACGCCTCCCTTACCGCCTTATATGAAACGAAAAGCCACCAAAGAAGATATCGAGCGTTATCAGACCGTCTGGGCCAATCGAGACGGCTCAGTGGCGGCACCAACTGCTAGCTTGAATATGACTGAGAAAACTCTGGAAAAACTGGAGACTAAGGGTGTCAAGATTGTGCGGCTAACTTTGCATGTTGGACTAGGCACTTTTCTGCCGATTCGGACTGATGATCTAAGTCAGCACAAGATGCATCAAGAGTATTTTGAGGTTGGTAGTGATAGCTTGACGGAGCTATTGTTGGCGATTCAAAATAATCAACGAATTGTAGCGCTCGGCACAACTGTAACTCGGACTCTAGAATATCTGGCTGATTTTTTGCTAGAGCTAGCTGATAAAGTAGATTTTAACCAGTCTTTAGATAATAAAATCAAGCAACAAGATAAGTTGGTAGCCAAAACTTATTGTGATTTTGCTTTTGGCTCGAGCGATAGTGACGATCCGAGTTGTTGCCAAGTCCTGCCTGATTCAGAAAAGGAAGCTAATAAACAGAAGCTATTATCTAAGATTGATCTTAGTGTTTTAGATAAGTTCAATTTGATTCAGTTGCCTGATGGTGGCGTGGCTGGTGAAGCCGATATTTTTATTTATCCAGGTTATCAATTTAAGATTGTAAAAGCATTACTAACCAACTTCCACGCACCGAAATCGACCGTTTTGATGATGGCTTCGGCTTTTGCTGGTTGGGACTTTTTGATGCAGTCTTACGACCTAGCCAAGCAAGAAGAAATGAATTTTCTATCTTATGGCGACTCGATGTTGATAAAATAAAACCCCACCTACTCATCTTCGGTGGGTTTCTTTATTTTCTTGACCTCCTCAAAGCTATAAATGAGGAGGCCAAAGCAGCTGCTTAAGGCAGCTGCACAGACAATAACGAAGATTGTTTTCATTCACCTCACCTCCTTTCATGAGTAACAATCTTTATTATAATTATTAAATATAATGTCTAAAATGTCAAGTAAAAAATGAGTCCCGCCGAGGCGGAACTCCTATAGTTCTCCTCTAGCCCGCGCCGCGCGGGTTAAAAGAGTTACTAATCCTGCATCAAATAGGATTAGTGATAAAAATAACCTCATCTATTTCACCTCCTTTCTGATAGACGAATAATTATAAAATTAGCACAAAAATCATCACTAATCAAGCATAAGAAAAGTGCCAGTTGACCTAATAAACATAAGCGACTATAATAAAAATAGTTTTAAATGAAAGGATTATGATGCTTAATAAAATTATTAAATCGTCGTTATTAGGACTAGCCTTAATAGCTTTGTTATTATCACCAAGCCAAGCCTTTGCTCGGTCAAAATTGATTGATGGTCAACATCATTATTATACAGTGCAAATGCGGAGCGATAATCGAGCGATTGTGTATGCTAAAATGGTTTTTATCAATACCGACAAACAAGACAAAAATGAGTACCAGTTTTCGATTCCTGATAACATAAAGCTAAAAGATTTTTCAATTCAGCAAATTAGTCACAAAAAGCCAATTTGCGTTACCCCAATTGATTATCGGGAGTGGAAAAAAGAACATCGCTATGGCGATTATGATGATTATAAAAGACAAAAACCTTGTAATCAATATTCTGACGAAGGTGAAATTGACCATGATTATGATTTTAAGAATAATACCAGATTTTATTATTATGGTTGGTATTATGATGATGATAAAAATAACTATGATTATGATGATTTGCAGTTTGAGCGCTCAAACAATATTTATGTCGTTAAATTAGCTCATCCGATCAAACCGGGCAAGCAAGGCGCAGTCTATGTGTCTTATTATACCGATGGCTATATCAAGAGTAATCTGGGTTGGTATGATTATCAGTTCAAAAATTTTAAAGTCGATCAAATGATTGAACAAGCTGATGTGGCGATCAACTTTGGTCAGGATGTTTATGCTAGAACTACTAGCAAGATTGATTTGAATCTACCGGAAACGGACAGCAAGGCTGGTATTACTAATGAAGCTTTAGCCGATTCTTACCAGAGCGACTCTCAAGATCGTCGTCATAATCAGGCCGGATCAGGTGGCTACATCCAAAAGTCGTTTAATGACATGTTGCCTGAGGATGTAATGTCGGTTAAGGGTAAGTTTGTTGATGCGGCTTGGAAGTTGTATTTGAAAGAAATCTTGATAACTATAGCGATTATTGTGCTGTTGATTGGTGGTGGCTGGTTCATCAGCAAGAAACTAAAAGATCGTAAAAAAAAACAAACCTCGACTGAGAAAGTTTTAGTTGATAATAATGAAGTGATAATTGAGCGTGATGCTGATGTGGAGGAGTTAAGCTGGCTCAAAATAACTGTCATCAACTGGATTGTGATGGTGCTGTCATTTGTGTTTCTGCTGCCGATTAGTTATATTACCAGCCAAGATATATATTATAATGACAATATGCTAATGACAGTAATAAAGACTGCTCTTCTGATGTGGATAATAGCTTTTGTTATGGTTATGATTGCTGAGCTAGTTTTGTTCTTGTTTAAGGTTTCTACTGAGGAGCCTAAAAATCGAATCTTTAGAGGAACTAGAATACTAATCCTTAGTCAATTTTTGACGATGGTGGTGGTTTTTATAATTACCTTTATGCTGTCTAATAATTTTCGATCATAAATATCTTGTAACGCGATTTGTGCCCCTTTACTAATTTAACTTTTGATTTTGAAATCTTGAGCTCTTTGGCTATTAGTTCGCCGGCTTCAATATTGGCTTTGCCATCAACGGGTGGATTCTTAACAAAAACTGTCCAAAATTGATTGTTTTTGATGATTTTGGGCGCTTGTTTGGAGTTTGGTTTGATAAAAACAGTCAGTTTCATAACAAAAATCAGCACCCATTAAATGGGTGCTGTGAATTAAATCTACTCAGCTTGCTCTTCCAAGAATTCGTATAGTTTTTTCCATTCTTTGTCGAAGACTAGATCTTTTTTAGTCTTTTCAACAGCCTTGCCATATTTGTCAATGTCTTTACGAGACTGATTTCTTAACTTGTTTATTTCTTTCTCGTCATCTTCTCTTATAATTGAACCCAATTTCTTTTTGCTGCAGATGTCTTTGAGCTTAATAAACATTTTTTTGTTAGCTTTTAAGTATTCGACTGATGGTTTAAATTCTATCCCTTTGGTGTTGCTTAGGCCTTTTATGCATTTATCAATTTTGTTCATGGTCCTCTCTCTGGAAGGATAATAAGTAGTGGCGTTAGAACAATATTCGGTAAGTATAAAGTAAGTGTTTTTGGTTGATTTAAGCATAATGGCGGTTATGTCCATAGACTTATTAATCTTCTTCTCAAATTTTTTATAAAGGCCTTTTTTGTCACCAAACCTCATAGCTTTAGTACTGCCAAGCTCTTTAACCGCTTTTTTAACTTTTTTAGCCTCTTTGGTTACGTTATTAATTTTCTTATTCATTTCGTCTTTGTTGTCTTTACTAAGGCTAGAAAAGCGAATTTTGTTGCTAGCATCGTCGAGGTCACGCAAGCTATCGGTTATTTTGTCGGCTTTTTTAAGAGCATCCTTATAGTCTTGCTTGTTTGGTTGAAGTAAGAAGAATCCTGCGATAGCTAAAACGATAACGACAACGACAGCTCCAGCTATGATAGCTACTGTTTTTTTGTTTTTAAATTTATCTAAGGTGTTAGCTTTTGCTGGTTGAGGCTGGAGCGACTGAGTTGGTAGTGGTTGTGGCTGATTAGGCATCATTGCTTGATTTGGCGTAGCTTGAGCTATTGCTTGCGGCGCTGGTTGCGCTTGAGGCTGTGTTGTTGATTGTACTGTTGGTTGTTCTGGCTGAGCTTGAGGTTGCGCTGTTGGCTGCACGGGCTGCGTTGGTTGAGCCTGAGGTTGGATTATCGGTTGAGCTGGCTGCGCTTGAGACTAGGCCATTGACTGTGTAGGTTGTACTGGCTGAGTAATTGGCTGTGCTGTTGCTTGCGCAGGCTGTGTCGGTTGAGCTGGTTGTGTTGGCTAAATTTGGGGCTGTGTTGGTTGCGCTTGAGGCTGTGCTGCCGGTTGCACGGGCTGCATCGGTTGAGCGACTGGCTGTGTTGCTGGCTGAGGAGCTGGAGCTGGGCCTTGTGGAGTCGGTTGGTTATTTGGTAATGGATTTTGATTGTTTGGATTCATATTTTTCCTTAATTAATATTATTGTTTAGATTAATTATACCATAAGCAAATAGTTGATGGTATAATATTATTAATGAAGAAATTTGTTTATCGATTTTTGCCAGTCTTAATGCTAGCCATCTCTAATGCAGTTTTTTATAAGATAGCTCAAGACGGTCTTAATATAAGGACTGAGACTGATTGGAATAGACTATTCGTGTTGTGGATGGTGACGACAGCTCTTATGCTGATGATGATTATTTATTGGATAAAATTGAAATTTGATACCAATGATCGACTTCAACAAATTAGGAGGCAGCAACAGATTTTATCTAAGATAGCTAAATCGGCTAATAAGCGAGAAACTAAGAAGGGTGATTATGAAACAAGCAATTGAATTTGAGATTATTAAGGATTTTGGGGCTGGTAAGGCTCGAGTTGGAGTGATTAAAACTCCGCATGGCGAGATTAAGACGCCTAGCTTTATGGTGGCAGCCACTAAAGCAACGGTCAAGGCAATGACAGTTGATAATGTTCGGGATTTGGGCGGTCAAGCAATTTTGGCCAACACTTATCATTTGATGCTTCAGCCGGGTGAAGATATTGTAGCGCAAGCTGGTGGCCTGGCTCAATTTTCTAACTGGCACGGTCCGACTATTACTGATAGTGGTGGCTTCCAGGTTTTTTCACTCGGCATGGCTTATGATAAAGGTTTAGAAAATACCATCCGTGGTAAAGCTCAGCATTCGAAGAAGCAGTTGGCGAAAGTTGATGATCAGGGTGTGTCGTTTCGTTCACATCTAAATGGTGATTTAATCAGATTAACTCCAGAAAAATCTATGCAGATTCAACACAAAATTGGCGCAGACATTCATATGGCTTTTGATGAATTAACTTCCCCTACCGCTAGTCCAGAATATGTTAAGCGAGCCATGGAGCGGACTCATGCTTGGGCTGAGCGATGCGTGATTGAGCATCAAAAATTGAATCAGCAGCATTTAGAGCAAGGCGAAAATTTGCAGGCTTTGTTTGGTGTAGTTCAGGGGGCGCAAGATTTAAAACTGCGCCAGCAATCAGCAACAGTTCTAGGGTCGATGGAATTTGATGGTTACGGCATCGGTGGTGTTTTTAAAGCTGAAGAAATTCCAGTTTATGTTAAGCAAGTGACCGAGACCTTACCTCAGGACAAGCCGCGGCATTTGCTCGGCATGGGATCTCAGCCAGAAGATATCTTCTTAGGCGTTGAATATGGAATTGATACTTTTGACTGTGTAGCGCCGACTCGTCAAGCTCGAAATGGCTCGCTCTATACTACAAATGGTCGGATTAACATTAAGAATGCTAAATACAAAAACGATTTTTCACCGCTTGATCCAGAAATGGATTTTGCGGTTTCGAAACAATACACCAAAGCCTATTTGCATCATTTGTTCAAAGCTAATGAAATGCTGGCAGCGATGCTAGCCTCACGGCACAATGAGTTTTTCGTAGTTAATCTAACTGATCGGATTCGCCAAAGCTTGCTTGATGATAATTACGAACAGTTTAAGCAGCAATTTTTGGCTAAGTATCGAAGTAATAAATAAAATTATGATATAATAAGCTTATGAAGTTACAAGTAGAATTATCAAAACGAACAATTATTAGATTCTGGCTAGCTCCACTTGTGATAGTGGCGGTGTTAGCAGCAATTTATTGGACTAGACAAGCTCTGATACTAATAGCGTTGTCAATCTTTTTGGCGGTGGCGATTAGTCCCCTAGTTCAGAAGATATCAGATAAGTTTTTTAATGGCAAGCGAGTTTTGGCGACTAGTGTGGCCTATTTAGGTCTGGTATTGGTGATTGTCGGGATGATGGTTATTTTAGTGCCAGCAATGATTCAACAAACCAATGAGTTTAGTCAAACGGCACCAAAAATGATTAGCCGCAGCATCGCTAGTTTTAGAAAAAATGAGCTGGTCAAACGATTTGGCTTGGAGCAGCAGTTGACTGACACTATTAGTAGTCTCGATAGCAATCGCGACGCCATAGCAACTAACTTGGTGACTAGGATAAATTCAGCCTTTAGCTCGATTATTTCCTTTGTGATTATCGTAGTGCTGTCATTTTTGATGGTGATTGATGGCCCGAGTATTATGGCTAGCTTTTGGAGCTTTTATGACCATAAAGATATGATGAAACAGCACAAAAGACTGGCTGGAAAGTTCTACACAATCATCACTACTTTTGTTAGTGGTCAGTTGACAGTGGCTTTAATTAACGCGATTTTAGCCTCAATTGTGGTGTTGATATTATCAATGATTTTCCCAGTGCCAGCCAACTTAATGGCGCCGATTGGAGTCACGGTTGGTTTAATTGGTCTAGTGCCGATGGTCGGCGCTACGATTGGTGCGATTATTGCGGCAATTTTACTATCTCTATCGAGCATCCCGGCTGGAATCAGCTTTATAATTTATTACACGATTTATCAACAAGTTGAAAATAATCTAATCATTCCATATGTTCAATCACGAAGTCTAGAGCTAAGTCCGTTGATTGTGTTAATTTCGGTTACGGTTGGATTATACTTATTTGGTCTACTTGGGGGAATCATTTCTATTCCATTCGCGGCTTGTCTAAAAGCTATTTTTGAAGAGAACTTTAGCACCGAGGCTATTTAGCTATAATACCAATAACTGCGGTCGATTGAGTCATTGAGTTCAATCCCCTGCTCTTTGAGTTGATCGCGAATTTGATCAGCTGTTTGGTAATCTTTGGCTTGTTTGGCAAAGACTCGTTGTTGAATTAATCTTTTATTATTTTCGCTAATATCTGGTGTTGACTCGATTAGATCAAGTCCTAATAAGTCATCAATTTGTTGTAAGAAATCGGTAAATGATTGTCGGTTGACATTGGCATAATTGGTCTCAACACTGGTCATCTTGGACATTTCTTGATCAATTAAGGCTAGAATTTGTGGTGTTTGGAGGTTGTTGTTGGCTAGCTCTAGGATTTTGTGAGTAGCAGCCAAAAAGTTGAGTTTTTTATCTTCATCAGCCGTGATCCCATCATGGATTTGGTGTCTTAAACAAGCAATTTTACGCCAATTGGCGAGCCTAGCTTGAGCTTTCTCGAGTAGTTCGAAAGTGAAATTGCCCTCAGTCTGGTAATGACTTTGCAAAACAAACATCTTAAAGTCGCTTGGTGAGAAGCCGTGTTCGGCCAATTGATCAAGGTTATAGGTGTTGCCAAGACTTTTTGAGACTTTAGTGCCATCAATCTTAAGATGGTTGTTATGAAGCCAAAACTGAGAAAATTGCTTACCAGTAATCGGTTCGATTTGAGCGATTTCGTTGGTGTGATGGATTTGAATATGGTCAATTCCACCAGTGTGAATATCAATTTGGTCGCCTAATAAATTGTAAGCCATGGTGCTACATTCTAAATGCCAGCCCGGAAAACCCATAATTTGTTGGCTGCTTGTTTGGTCCAAGATTTCATCCGGTGTTAGCCACTCCATGTCTCGTTTTTGGCTTTGAGAAAATTTCCATAAAGCAAAATCGGTAATATTGCGCTTTTGTTGATTAAACTTTACTCGAGCGCCAGCTTTTAACTTGTCCAAATCGAGTCCGGCCATCTTGCCATAATCAGTAAATTTAGCTGTGTCATAATAAATTCCATCATTGATTTGATAAGTATAGCCTAGTTGTTTGAGTTTCTTAATTACTTCTAGCTGCTGTGGGACGAATTTGGTGGCGCGAGGCCAATAATCTGGTTGTTTGAGATTTAATTTCTTAAAATCAGCTAAGAATAGATCGATATATTGATCAGCGATTTGCCAGGCGGTCTGGCGTTCTAGGTCAGCTTTTTTGGCTAACTTGTCCTCTCCATCATCAGCATCGGAAGTTAGGTGTCCAACATCAGTCAGGTTAATGACTCGCTTGACTTGATAGTCGTTTAACTCAAGTGTTCGCACTAAAATGTCCCAATAAATATAGGCTGAAAAATTGCCAATATGTTGGCGGTCATAAACTGTCGGCCCACAGGAATAGACTGTCACTTGGCTTGGTTTTAGTGGCGTGAAGTTGTCAATTTGGCGAGTTAGAGTGTTATAAAGTTTCATAAAGATATTATATCAAAAAAGCGATAAAGATGTTTGACTTAATTGTTAGTTTTTGCTAGAATGGGATTAGTTAGTTTGGATTACTTTCGTCGGGTTGAGACGGAAGTAATTTTAAATTCAGGTTGAATTGAGAACTCAATCACAATTTCAAAAATCTGTATTCTCATAACTTACTGCCTCCTTTGTGAGCTTATTATTCACAATTTATTCTATAAAAAAGGTTAATTCTAACTATTATAAATATGATTTTTAATTAACTCGAAATATCATAAAGATATTCCTTTATAATTAGAAAATCAATTTCTAATGTATATAATTAACTTTTTATGAAGAATAAATTATAAATAACAAACTCTATTTTTAAAGTGCCAAAATCTTTATCGCTATTTAAATTATAGCATAAGGATTAAAATTTACTTTTATAAATTTTTTAAAAACTCATTTTTAATTTCTTTTAATAAGTCAATTTCTATTGCTTCAGCTTTAAGATTTGGAATAGCTGGCCATCCTTTATCTTCGTAGCTTGTTCCTTGGTATTTCTTTGTCTCAGAATATCTTGGAATAATGTGATAATGAACATGTTTATCAACCATCATTAGCATTAAGTAGTTCATAATCTCATATCCAAAAGTTTTTGACATTGTTTGTTCTATTTTCTTAATTATAAATTCAAGATCTTTAGCCTCTTCTGGAGTTATATCTGACATTTTATAGGCATGTCGTTTCAAAGAGAGTACTCCACAACCTAAGGTTGGTTGTTTTGGTCTAACAGACCATGTCCAATATTTACTCTCGAAAATGATCAATTCATCTAACATGAATTTTTCTTTAAAATTTTTCATATCTTGGTTCATTATTAATCTCCTTATCAGTTAATTGTATTTTACTTATTATTTCTATTGATTATTAAGAGCTTTCTCAGTGGCGTCTAAGACTTCGTTATAAACAGATTCATAGGTCTCGTTATAGATACGAAAGCCGGCGGCGTGGGCGTGACCACCACCACCAAAGTAGCCAGCGACTGTTTCGGCGATTGGCAAGCTAGAGCGGATTCGCCCGGTCAATTTGCCATCGGGGTAAGTTTTGATAGCGATTGAGATCTCAACGCCTTTGACAAAACGCATTTCATCCATCACCAGAGCTCCTGGGTTGTATTTGTCAGAATATTGTTTAATTTCTTCGAACGGAATGTGGACGATAGCTAACTTGCCGTCTAGCTCAAACTCAACTCTTTGTAGTAGCTCGCCCTTGTACTTAATAATTTCTTGGTCTTTTTTGGCTAGTTCTAGGCGCTCAGTTTCAATCTGATTGGTTGAAGCGCCGTGGCGATAGAGATCAGCTACGACCTCAAAAGTACTAGGCTCTAGATTGGGTGTTGATAGTCCTAGGGTGTCTCCTAGGATGGCGGCAAGTAATAGCTTACTATTAAGCTGATTAAACTGCCAGTTTAGACTGCTGGCTAAATAATAAAGCAGCTCAGCTGTGGCCACAAAGGACTGATTAATAACTAAAGTTGGCTCAAAATCAAGGTCAGCCTCGGTCAAATGGTGATCAAGAAAGATGGATGGTTGATCCAACAAATGATTTTTGATAATCGGATCATCAAATAATTTACTCAATAAGATCTTAGAAGTGGTATCAACTACAATATTGAGCTCAGCTTTATAATCAAACTCGTCATTAATGCGATCCCAGCCGTCAATGTATTTTAGATAGTCGGGAACCTGTACTGGGCAGTATAATCTAATTTGCTTATTAATGCTAGTCAAAAAGTCTTCTAGAGCCAGACTGGAAGCAATTGAGTCAGCGTCGGGGTTCTCGGCCTGGATGATGTTTATTTCAGTCGCTTGAGATAATAATTGCTGGAGCTTGTCCAGATCTGTTTGCTTAATTTTCATTGATTACCTTTCTGCCATCAAGGGCGTAGCCTAGCGTTATTTGATCAGCGTATTCAAGGTCGGTACCGACTGGCAATCCTTGGGCTAAACGGGAAATTTTTAATTTCAAGCCAGCTTCTTCAATAATCTTTTGGACAAAAAGAGCGGTTGATTCTCCCTCAACGCTAGCATTGGTGGCAATAATTAGCTCGCTGACCTCATCCTCAATTAGTCGAGCAACAAGCTCCTTGATGGTCAAATCTTCGGGACTAATGCCATCAATTGGCGACAGTACGCCGCCTAGAACATGATAAGTCCCGTGCCATTTTTTGGTTCTTTCGATTGGCAAGATATCGAGTGGCTCTTCCACCAGTACTACTGATTTTTTATCGCGAGTGGGGTCATCATAAAGTCTAGAGACTTCTTGATCGGCGTCAATCAAAGCAAAAGTTTTTGGACACTTTTTAACTGAGCTGTGCAAGTTGTCAATCGATTTTGATAATAGCTGGTTTGATTTGGTCTGATTTTTTAATAAAAAATAAGCGTAGCGCTCGGCCGTTCGAGCGCCAACACCAGGAAGCTGACCGAGTTGATCGATCAGCTCAGATAGAGCCTGCGGTAAGAGTTGGCTCATTGTGTTTTTACATTCCCAAGTTGCCTAGGCCGCCCATAAACGGTTTCATCTTCTCGGCAGCAATTTTTTGAGCTTCAGTCATACCATCGCGAATAGCCGCTTTAATGTATTCCTCAAGTTGCTCAATATTATCTAAGTCAACCATTTCAGGGTTGATCTTAATATCTTTAACTTTAAGCTCACCAGTAATCTGAACTACAACTGCGCCGTCACCAGCCTCAACTTCGATTATCTCGTTAGCTAGCTCTTTTTGTGCTTTGCGCAAATCATTAATCATTTTCATTTGGTCAAATGCCATCTTTAAAATCCTTTCTCTATTTGAAATTATAACAACATTATACTCTATTTGAGCTAAAATTAATAGATGTAAAATCGGACCGAATCAGCCGTTTTGTCGTTGACAATCACTTTTTTGGGTATTAGTTTTTGTGATTTGGCAAAAGCCAGGCTGGTTAGCATCATCCCCTCTTTTGGCTCGACTTTGTCGGTATATATTTTGGTCTTAAAGCCAGCCATTTGATAAAAACTCTGTTCTTGTTTGTCGCCAACGATTAGCTGATTGTCGGGGTTGAGCTCAGACAGGGCTAGAGTTAGATCATTGTTATATTTGTTGGCTAAGCTAAAGTTGTATTTGTAGCTGAGAAGTAGGCTCTGTGCGGAGCTAAAAGCGATAATGACGATAGTAGAGACGATTATTAGGCTGCCGCTAAAACGAGCGTAAGGGTTGAACGGAAATATCTTGGTCCAATAATCAATCAGCCAGCTAACGCCCTCAAAGGCTAGTAGCAGTCCAGCTAGTAGAATGATAATTCGTAAATCCCTGATTATCAATAAGCCAAAGATTAGACTGGAGATGGTGATGCTGGCGATGAAGAAACTGCGAATGGTGTGAAAATTGCGGACAATAGCAAACAGACCAAGCGCCATTAGAAATAGCAATCCTAGATTGAAAACTGGTTGACTAATGAAGATTGGGTTAGAACTAGTTAGGTCAATTATTTGTAGAAGGTTGTCTTTTAGGGTAAAACTACCCTGATTAAAAGCTAGCAGGGTCTGACCCAGACTGCTGTCAAAAATAATATTGGCAATTAGAGGTATGATGGTTGATAAAAATACTATCAGGCTAATGATTTTTGTTTTTAGCTCAATTTTGTGATAAGTTAGACGCAATTTAGGGTGAATAAAAATGACAACAATGCTGGTTAGCAGAAAGTAAATGAATATCGGGCTGTAACAAGCTAGTCCGCTTAGAAAACTTAGCATTAATAGTGATTTTGTAAAATCCTGCTTTTGGTCAATTTTTTGCTTCACTTTGGTAGCAATGAAAATGATTAGGCTGTAACAAAATAATAAATAGGCTATTGGTGTGGCGTCTTGAAGAATGATTAAAAAATTGCTGGCAAAGGCAAAAACAATTAGGCTAGCTAAGGCGTTTTTGCGTTTGGTGATGTCAATAAAAGAGTAATAAAGCAGTGCCATCGCTGAGCTGCCAAAGATGATTGAGGCTAATTTGGCGGTCAAGATATTGAGCCCAAAAACTGTAATAATAGCTTTTTGAACTAGTAAAAATGGAAAATCTAACAGATTAAAGAGGTTTAGATTGGCTAAATTGCTAATTTGATTTATTTCTTCGATCCTCAGTCCGGCTGGGCTGAAAGTTAGTAGTAAATAGATCAAATCTACTAAAATAATTAGTAATATGGCGTAGCTTAAGATGAATCGTTTGGTGTAGGCTTTCGATTTGATAACTTGTTTTAATCTGTTCATTAGTTCTCCTGATGATCTTTATCGATTGACATAAAGCGCAAGCGCTCGGGGTGGAAGTAAAGCTCAACTTTACCAGTCGGACCGTTACGATGCTTAGCAATAATTAAATCAGTAATGTTTTGGCGCTCGGTTTCTGGATCATAATAAGCCTCGCGATAAATAAACATCACCATATCAGCATCCTGCTCGATTGAGCCGGACTCACGCAGATCAGCCAACTGAGGTACTTTTGGATTGCGGCTCTCAACTGAACGAGATAGCTGGCTTAAGGCGATTACTGGCACATTAAGTTCACGAGCAATCAACTTTAGTCCACGCGAGATTTCACTGACTTCTTGAACTCGGTTGCCGTCTGAGCGGCCAGTAGCCTGCATTAGCTGCAAATAGTCGACAATAATCAGACCTAGGTCTCCATTGTGAGCGGCTCGACGAGCCTTGGTGCGCATTTCAAGCACGGTTAGTCCTGGTGTATCATCAATCATAATTGGTGTTTCGGCCATTTCGCCCATTGCTTGCGATAATTTAGCAAAATCTTCATCATTCAAATTACCAGTTCTAATTTTCCAAGAATCAACTCCCGAAGCATCGGCCAGCATACGATCTACCAACTGCTCCTTGCTCATCTCCAGGCTGAAAAACAGCACTGGCTGATTACTGATGGTAGCAACATTATAGGCTAAGTTGGTCACTAAGGTAGTCTTACCCATGGCTGGTCGGGCTGCCAAAATCAATAAATCTGATCGTTGCAGACCAGCGGTCATATTGTCCAAATCACGATAACCGGTCGAGATGCCGCGCAATTTACCTTTGTTTTTGTGCAGTTCCTCGATTCGATCAAAACTATCGGTCAAAATTTCTTTCAAATCGGTCAAATCAGTGGTAACGCTTTGATCAGAAACGCTAAAAATCTCCTTCTCAGCTTTGGCTAAGAGCTCTTCAATTGAGGTTTCTTCTTCATAACCTAATTCAGATATCTCGCCGCTAGCTTTAATCAGGCGGCGGCGGATGGCGGTTTGGGAAATTAGCTTGGCATAAGCTTCAGAATGAGCGACGGTGGCGATGGCGTTGGTTAGCTCAGCTAAGTAGCTAGCTCCACCAGCTTTGATTAATTTTTTAGTTTTCTTGAGTTGATCGGTAACGGTCAAAAGGTCAATTGGCGAGCCTTTCTCAAGCAAAATCATCATCGCATCAAAAATCAGCTGATGCCGTTTATCATAAAAATCAACTGGTTTAATAATCTCAATCACATCAGAAATTACATCCGAGCTGGTCAATATTGCACCCAGAACACTTCTCTCGGCGTCGAGGTTTTGGGGTGTTACTTTGCCGGCTATTTGGTCGCTCATGCAGTCTCCTTTTGCTTAGCTAGAGCTAGCAGCAAGGCTGTTTCGGGCGCGGCCGATTTGCCAACTGTCATTAGCTCAGCCATTAGCTCTAGATTGTCTAACTCGAGTAAATCATTGCGCTTGAGATAAGTTATTAGCTGATTGGCGATATCGCTAGCTTGATAATTCTGGGCTAATAATTGCTCTATGCTCTGATTAATTTTATTCAAATCAGCGCTTTTATAACTTTGATAAAGTGCCTCTATCTCCTTAACATTAATCGCTCCAGTGATATTCTCGATCAATTTTAGATCAATCTCATCATCAGCAATGCTAGAGATTTGATCAAGTAAATTGATAGCATCGCGCATACCGCCGTCGCTAGCTTTAGCAATCAACTCAAAACCAGCTGGAGGCAAGTTGATTTTTTCTTGTTTGGCAATTTGTTGCAGTTGTTTAATGATAATATTATCGCTAATCTTCTTAAACACAAACCGCTGAGTACGGCTAATAATAGTTTCGGGGATTTTGTGCTCATCAGTGGTAGCTAAGATGAAAATCAAGTGTTTTGGCGGTTCTTCCAGAATCTTCAAAAAGGCGTTAAAAGCACTTTTTGACAGCATATGAACCTCATCAACGATATAGATTTTATAAGCAGACTTCAGGGGCGCGATATGAGACTTGTCAATAATTTCTCTAATATTTTCAACGCTGTTGTTACTGGCTCCATCAATCTCGATAATGTCAGTGTCGTTTTGGTCCAGATTATAATCAACCTGATTAATAGCGTGAGCCAGAATTCTAGCAACGCTAGTTTTGCCAACTCCCCTTGGTCCAACAAAAAGATAACTATGGGCAATTTTGCCTTTTTTGATGGCTAATTTTAAAATATCGGTAACTTGATTTTGACCAACAACCTGATCAAAATTTTGTGACCGATATTTTCTATATAAAGCTTTCATTAATCTTATTATAACCCAAAAGGCGCTAAATTAAAACAAGCTAAACTGCTGACTTGGCAGCTCAATTGTCCCAATCTGATCTTTTTTGGTGAATTTATAGCCTGAGAGTTTTTTGATTGGTAGAGCTAAAATGTCGTCTTGATACTGACAAAGCAAAACTGTACCATAAAGTCCAACAATCTGACCAGTAATTTTGTGCTGATCAATCACATTAATAACTTGATTTAGCTTTGTTCTGTCAAACTGAGCACTAAAGTAGTTGTCGTATAAATTGAGGAATTTTTGATTAGGAAATTCAAAATCAAGTTTGGTTTTAATGTCTTTGAGAGCCTGTTCTAAACTGTCGCGAGCCGCTTTTTGATCATAAGGCTGCGCTAGTAAATCTATTTTTTTATCAATTTTGACATTCTCCACAAAATTATCTAAGCGCGAAATCTCCGCTTCATAGCGACGAGCTACCAAGGCTGAATTAAAAGTATCAAGAATGATGGCAGCCTTGGCGCCTTGCTCAAGCAAGCGAGCGATGCCGCGGCCTTCGTAACTGATGCCAACTTTTGTAAAGCCAGCTCCAAAATAAGCTAAATAAACAAAATGAGGCTGAGAATTGCGCCTTTGTTGAACCTCAGAGACGCTGTCAGCATTGTAAAAAGCTGGATTAAAACCGGCCTTGGCTTGGCATTTTTGACATTGATTATATTTGTGATCTAAAGTTTGAGCTTCATCACAAATATGGTCTTCGCCGGTTTCTAAGTCGTGCCAGCCGGTACAATGACGAGTCTCGGTGTCAAACTCCAAATCAATTGGCTGATCAAAAGTCAACTCTACTTTTTTGTTGCTAGTCTTGTCATTGATTGACCAATAAGGTTTGTTAGTGTCTTTGTTATAGCCAACATAAACCACGGTTCTAAAATCATCCATATTTATCCTTTTTAATTTTGTGTTTGTAAACTTGACTATTTATTTAAATAGTCTCTAATCTATTTGGAGTAACTATTATAACTTAGCTTCTACCGCTGCCCAGGTTGCATCTGGGTTGCCATCAGGAATGATGACGGTCACTTGGCTACCAACTTCCAATCGGAAATAAGTAACGCTTGCTAGTAAAATTCGATATTCCTTGCCTGCCACTTCAACATAATATAACCCGTCCTGATAAAGTAGTGTGCCAATAACTTGTTTGCGTGGCACCGGACCAATTTGCTTATAAAGCAATTTGCCTTCATCAGTAATGGTTAGCTTTAAAGTGTCTCCCTCGACTAGTTTCGATTTACTAGCGTAGTTAGCTGAGATTGGGTAAGTTTTGCCATTGAGCGCGACCATTGATTGACCATCAAAAATTCCCTCAATAACTTGACTACCAGCCTCTTCAACTTGCTGACTGACGCTTTCGTTGACGTCACCAACAACACTAATCAACAGCTCTTTTGCTGCTGCCAAATTAGTTTCCGCTTCGGTAATCAATGTCCGAAGTCTTTTGACTTGTTTTTCTGGTAAATCAGACATTTCTCGCAGTTCCTTGTCTGTTTTTATTTAATATTATCAAGCTAATTTTATCATAGCCAATTTTGACTGTCAATCAAAAAACTATTGATCACAAATCGCCTTTCCACAGCCCTATCACTAGTTCGCTCAAAATCGTTGTAAAAACTACAAGTGACTTGACTTGAAAAAATATAAAACTTATGCTTATTTGACTTTATACGCAAAGTATGATATAATTAAAAGATAAGTATATCTATATTATTCAAAAACGACCCAGTGATTAACTGGGCCGTTTTTTTTGGTCGTAAAGTTTAAAATTAGTCTAAGCTAACGGTTGCGCCAGCTTCTTCTAGTAGTTTCTTAGCTTCTTCAGCTTCTTCTTTTGAAACGTCCTCTTTGATTGGGCTTGGAGCACCATCAACAAGAGCTTTAGCTTCACCTAGTCCTAGACCAGTGATGCCTTTAACAGCTTTAATAACTGCTACTTTTTGAGCGCCAGCATCTTTTAGAGTAACTGTAAACTCAGTTTTCTCTTCAGCAGCTGCGCCGCCTTCTGCTGGAGCTGCAACCATTGCAGCTGGGGCAGCAGCAGAAACTCCCCATTCTTCTTCCAAGTGTTTTACGATCTGGCTCAATTCTAGAGCAGATAGTTTGTTTAGTTCGTCAACAATTTTTTGTTGAGCAGCTGTTAGCTTTACTTCATCAGCCATTTTAATTCTCCTTTTAAATAAATTGTAATTTAATTTTTATAATTCTTCGGCTCGTTGCTTCAATACTTGAGCAAAACCTCGTTGTGCACCATTGGCAACGGTGACAAATTGGGTCATTGGCGCATTGAAAACGCTCAACAACTGACCACGGAGTTGATCCTTGGTTGGTAGTTGTGACAAAGCGTTTACAATGTCGGTTGATTGAACTGTTCCATCTTGCGACAAACCAGCCACCAAACTCATTTGCTCATTGTCCTTAGCAAATTTTGCTAGGATTTGAGCGGGTGCTACTTCATCAGTGCTAGAAAAAGCATAGATTAGCTGACCTTTAAAGTCGGAAAGATCCGCGTCTTTAAAACGGTCATCGCTGCTAATCGCAACTTTAGCTAAACGGTTTTTAACAACCTTTAGCGTAACCTCGTTTTCACGAGCAAGTTTTCGTAGCTCTTGCATCTTGCTGACGGTAATACCGGCATATTCTGCAGTTGCTACAGCTTTTGCTTCACTAAGTAGCTGACTAATTTCAGCAACCAAAGCCTGTTTTTTATCGCGTGAAATTGCCATAAAATCCTTTCTTTGATTTTTAGTTTTACGACCAAATTGTTAATTTGCGGTAAGTTGCGTCAAATAAAAAAGTCTTTGATTCTCGCAACTACCAAAGACTTTATTAACTTTTGTGTTTCCTCGGTAGCAGATTAAGTCTATTTAGGACAGCTACTGTCTTTGGCAATACCTATTTAGTATTTTAGCAAAGGCTTGCCGATAAGTCAATCCCAATATATAATATCTTCATGGACAATATGCAAGATATTATTGACTCAATGTTTATAACCTTTTTCTTGCCGGGGTTTTTTATGGCGATGTTTGTTGATAAGATCTGCTCGTATATATTTGTTAACATCGATGACATCATTTATGACACTGAAGGGAAGAATAACCCCATGATTATCATTTATGGTTTAATCGGGACAGCTATTTTGATCTATATGAGATTTACTTATCAAGTTGGTGACATAATTAAATCTATTTTAGTTTTAACTTTAATTTTGGCTTTGATTGAGATGCCAATAGAGTACTTTTTGCGTAAATTACCAGCAGAAAAAGAAAGAAAAGCTAAAAAGGCTTTGTATATTATCTTTATTTCGCTTGTGATAATCTACTTTCGTGAACAAATTTGGGATATGATTTATAATATTTGCTTTAGATGAACAAAGTCTTTTTAAAGAATAATGCGTTGTCTGATAATTACGCCCCTTGACAATGCTGAAAAACGTGGTAGTATAAAGTTACAAGTAAACTTAAAAGAAAGGACAAAAATGAATAAAAATATTATCTCAGGTTTGGTTGGTCTATTGGTTGGGGCTGGTCTTGCGGGTGGAGTTGTTTATTATATGAACAGCGCTCAAGTAAATGACTTAAACAACAAGATCGATGACCTAAAATCAAATAAGAAAAAGGTCGAAAAAGAAGAGATGCCTAAAAGCGAAAGCAGTTGCTTGACTTCTGGATTGGAAGGGCTAGGATTTGTTGATGCCAAAGTTACTATGAATGAGGACGGTGTTTTTGCAGGTGGCGGTAAAGACAACGCTTATTTTGTTTATAAAAAAGACAAAGCTTCTGACCAATGGAAGAAAATCGTTGATGGTCAATCAATGACACCAGAAGATGAGCAGGCTCTTAAAGACAACAAAGTGCCAGAATTTGTCTATAAATCAAATTAATAATTGGTTACTATAAAAAATCACCTCGTTGAGGTGATTTTTTATAGTATAATAATCTAAGATGTTTGATTTATTAATATTATTTATTATTGCTTCTTTGTTTGGCTGGGTGGTTGAAGTAATTATTTGCTATGTTGATGGTTATGGGATTCTCAATCGAGGCCTGCTTAACGGACCAGTCTGTCCTATCTATGGTTTTACTAGTGTTGGGATGGTGGTTTTTGCTAGCTATTTTAATAACAATTTGTTGCTGGCTTTCGTTCTTGGTGCTTTGCTGGCGTCCGCTATTGAGTATGCAGTTCACTATTTCTTAGAAAAGAATTATCAACTTAAATTATGGAATTATTCCAAAGAGTTTCTCAATCTTAATGGCAGAATTTGTTTAAAAAATTCAATAGAGTTTGGTTTTGGTTCGGTTCTGCTTGTGGCGGCCGTTTTTCCTTTTTTGATGTCGCTTTTTGTGGGCCACTCAAAATTAAAAATCTTTTTTAGCCTGGTCGGAATCTTTTTAATCGGGGCTGACTTTATAATAACCATTATTTTAGCCGATCGCCTAAAACCGTTTTTTATTAGCGACTCAGTTATTGCTGATTTGAGAAAAAATCGAAAGCACAGAAATGAGATTTTTAAAGAGCGAGCAAGAGAGCTGGATCGCAAAATCAAAGCGGTCAATAAACGATTTTCAATGTCTGTGGCCGATTATTTTGTTTTAAGGCGTATTTTTAGAGCTTTTCCTAAAGCTAGAGCTTTTAGACATAAGAAGTGATTTGGTAAATAATAAAAAATAGCCTCCGTTAACGGAAGCTATTTTTAAAAACTGTTTTAGTCTTAATTCTTATCAATCTTGATGCTTGGGCCGTGGGTAGTGGTCAAGAAAACAGATTTGATAAAGCTACCTTTAAGACTGTTTGGCTTTTGGCTATCTAGATTGTCAAAGAAAGCGCTGATGTTCTCAACTAGCTTATCTTCACCAAAGCTAATTTTACCAACTGATAAGTGAACGATTGATTGTTTGTCAACGCGGTATTCAACTTTACCAGCTTTAGCGTCTTTGACGGCTTGCTCGATGTTAGTTGAGATGGTGCCGGCTTTAGGATTCGGCATCAAGCCTTTTGGACCAAGCAAACGAGCGTATTTGCCTAATTTTGCCATATAAGCAGGCACGGTGATCAAGGTATCAAAGTTGACTTGCTCTTTGTCCAATTGCTGAGTGAATTCTTCGTCAGCAATGATATCAGCACCAGCTTTTTTAGCTTTGTCGTGCTCGTCTTTAGGTGCGAAAACGGCCACAGTTACTTTTTTACCATTTCCGTGAGGCAAGATGACAGTTGAGCGGATATTTTGATCAGCTTGTCGTGGATCAACGCCTAAGCGAATGTGTAGTTCAACGCTAGCATCAAATTTGCTTGGGTTGAGTTCTTTAGCTAATTTTGTAGCTTCTTCAACTGAATAAGATTTGCTTTTGTCTAGATTCTTTACAACTTTTTGATAATTTTTACCGCGGCGTTCTAGCTTTGGTCGAGTTTTTGGAGCTGGACCTTTAACTTTGTTAGCCTCAACATCGCCTTGAGCGGAAGTGTCGTGAGCGGCTTTGCGAGCTTCTTTGGCTGCTTTTTCTTCAGCTTCTTTTAGTGCTTTTTCGCTTCTTTTACCAGCTTTTGCTGTGTAATCTTTTTTGGTCTCTGCTTTTTCTTCAGCTTTGTCGGCTTTTTTATCGCTAGCTTGAGCAATCATTTCTTTTAGCTCAGCGATTTTCATAGTGCTGTCAGCTTTTAAGCCCAATTCTTTGGCTTCTTTAATATAGTCGGCTTTTAATTTTGCCATAAATTCCTTTCTGTGGTAATAACGATTTTTAGTCAAAATCTCCCAACAAATTAATTTTTAATAACAGTCATTATAACAGATTGAGCGCTTAAAGTAAAATAAAAAGCCCCCGAAGGGGCTGAAGGTCATCTACCATAATTTGTGTACTTATTTACTATATTTCCTCTTTCGTCAGTCTCTAGAATTAGGAAGGCTCCATAATTGTCGAAACTTGTTGAGTCTATAGAACAGTGAATAATAAAAATATTATTCACCCCTCTTAATCTTCTGAGTTTAATATTAAATTTTTCCTGAATAGTCTTGTAGTTTAGGTTCTGATTACTATGGACATATTCAGAAACCTCATTAAACGTATCTAAGTCTATCTTCTCTTCATTATTGTAAGAGGCTCTTAAAAGATGCGTCGAGAAGAGTACAAAGAAGATGAGCCCCACCATTAAGCCAAAAATTACTATTCTTGACTCTTTGACTTCCTTTTCTAGTTTTTCTATCTCAATACTCCTAATGTTCTTACTGTTCACATTCTCCCTCCTTAGGGCCACAACTGTCCCTTGACAGCATAGCCCAATTATATAATAATAATAATAATAATAATAATAATAATAATAAGTCAATAGTTTAGGTGGAAAAAGTAAGTTTGTTGTTTTAAGTTTTGCAACACAGGAATAACTTTACTAGTTCAATTTATAAAAACGATATAGAGTGGTTTAGATTAGTGAGACTATCTTACAGGTTGTGTCATTCTGGAAATTGCTTGAAGCGAAGCGAAAACAAATATCCAGAATCTAGAACAAATAGTTGATTATTTTTTAGACTGGATTCCGGGTCAAGCCCGGAATGACAATGTTCGCAGAATGTCATTTCGACCGAGCATTAATTTATTAATGCGAGTGGAGAAATCTGTCCGAAGGGCTTTTTTATAATAATGTTTGTTTTAAAAACAAACATAGGTCTCTCCATGCGCTGCGCTTAGTCGAGATGACAGATGCGATGAGTTTTTCTTCGCTCATGCCTGTCGGGGATGGCAGAAATTACTCAATCATCCCCTGCTGTTTGAGGTTGTCTATTGTATCGGCAATGCTTTGCTTGATGGGGCGGGGTTGATAATCTAGCTCACGGCTGGCTTTGGCATGCGAAAAGTTACCATTGCTATACATAGTCTTGACTGAATAGTAAGTTATGACCGGAGTTCGTCTGGTCAATTTATAGAATATTTCAGCCAAAAAACCAGTCAGTAAACCAAGCCACTTAGGCAGAATTATCAGTTTTTTCTGACGACCTAATTTCTGATCAATTGTCGTTAATAATTCACTCAAAGAGAGAAATTGATTGGCTAATAAATAATTTTGATTCTTAGCGCTCGGTTTGAGGCTGGCAGTAACGATAGCTGAAGCCACATCACGAACATCAGTAAAATCATAGCCACCCGACAAAGTCATCCTAAATTGTCCCTTGGCATAATCAATCATCATTTGCTTGAAATAGCTATTTTTAGGGTTGCCTGGACCAATTAGGCCTGAAGGATGAACGATCATCGCATCGAGATTATCACGAGCTTGATTAATCAGTCGGCTGGCTGCGGCCTTAGTTTTGGCATAGCCACCAAAGACTTTTTGCGGATCAAAATCGTTAGTCTCGAATATAACTTGATTATTCGGCTTTTCAGTCAAAGCATGAACAGAGCTGACATAGACTAGTCGTTTAATCTGATGCTTTTTGGACAGCTTAATAATATTTTTGGTGCCACCAATATTAACTTTTTCTAATTCTTTAGTTAATTTGGTTGAAATTGAGATTTTGCCGGCAGCATGAATAACGACCGTATGGCGGTTGGCAAACTCATCAAAAATTTTAGCTAGACCCTCATTATCACAAACGTCAGCCGTGACCATTTGCAAATTATTGTCTTTTTGAGCTTGGCTCCAATCATTATGTCGACGAATCACCGCCACAACTGAATACTTTTGTTTCAATAGTTCTTTGACAATGTGACTACCCAAAAAGCCGTTAGCGCCAGTGACGATAAAATTAGTTTTGCTCATCTTGCTTAAGTAATTGTTTAATTTTCTTGCCAGTGTCAATCAAAGTTTGATTTATGTCAGATTGATAATCAAGATCTAGTTTTTGGTCGGTCTGCTGCCAGGGGCTAAAGAAGTTTTGACTCAGAATGTCTTGGTTGAGATGATTATAGTCTAGTCCAAAATGGTTGTTTTTGATGGCTTGGAGTTTAAATAACAGATTTAGCAGCCAATTGGACGGTTGGATTAATTTTTTGTTGGTATCGGTAGCCTTTAGAATCGGTTTAAAGATCTGGGCAAAACTGAGATCAGCCTCGCCGACTGGCAACTCATCGCCAGTCTGAGCTTTGGTGATGGCTCTAACTATAATTTTAGCTAGTTTCTCAATCGAAATCACAGTTGTACCGCCTCTACCGTAAATAATCCGACTAGAATCGTTAAACCTATCAATCAAAACTCGTTTCCATAGACAGTCGCGACCCTCAACTACGCCAAAAACATAAGGAATCTGAATCAAAACTTTGTCAATGTCTTTGACTGAGCTGACTTTCTGCCACTGCTGGGCTCGAGCTCTGATATATGGGTGATGCTCACTCAATTGCCCAGGCTCAACATCACTCACTCCAAATTGATTAAAATAAGAGAAATAAGAGCCCAAGAAAATAATTTTCTTAAGTTTGGCTTTGGCGGCTAGTTTAGTTATTTTATAGCTAGGTCGGACCAAATTCTGCTCAAAAAATTGATAAACGCCCTGATCTTTGCTAATAATAGCCCGATCATCAGGCCCAAGACAATAGATAACAGTAGTAAACTTAGCCAACAAATCGACCATTTCTTGATCAGATAGTTCAAATAAATCTTGCTTTATTTTGCGTTTGATTTTGGGACTAAAATTTTTACCTGGCCTATCAAGAGCTGCAAAATCATAGCTGTCCTCAGCCAGCTGCTCACAAATAGCCTGGCCAATAAATCCCGCTCCACCAATAACTAAAATTTTTTGCTTCATAAGATTATTGTAACATAAAATGCTCCGCCTTAGCGGAGCATTTAGTAAAAAGATTATTTTTTAATCAACAACTTCAACACCCATTGAGCGAGCGGTGCCGGCGATGATTTTGACAGCGCCGTCCATATCAATAGCGTTTAGCTGATCCATTTTGACTTCAGCGATTTCTTCTAGTTGTTTACGAGTGATTTTTCCAACTTTTTCAGTGTGTGGCACGCCACTACCTTTTTTGATGCCAATTTTTTCGCGGATTAAGTCGTCAACAGGCTGACCAAGTGATTTCCACTCAAAGGTTCGATCGTCAAAAACTTGCATGTGAACGATCACATCTTTGCCCATCAAATCTTTAGTTTTTTCGTTAAATGGGTTGATGAAATCCATCATATTTAGTCCCCACTGACCAAGAGTTGAGCCAACTGGTGGACCTGCGGTTGCTCGACCAGCTGGAATTCGTAGTTTCAAATTTCCGATAACTTTCTTTTCTTTTTTTGCCATAATTTTCCTTATAAGATATTAAATTAATTGTGCGTAACGGTGGTTATTATAACCTAAATCTTGTTAACTTGCAAGATGTCAAGCTCAACCGGCGTCTCCCGACCAAACATACTGACCATTACTTTTAGTTTGCCCTTTTGAGCGTCGATTTCAGAGACTGTTCCCTCAAAGCCTTTGAACGGACCATCAATGATTGAGATTGCTTCATTAACTTCAAAATCAATTTGGTGCTTTGGCTCTTCCATACCCATTCGAGAGCGGATTTTCTTGATTTCACGCTCAGAAACTGGGGTTGGAGTGGTGGTAGCACCAACAAAGCCAGTTACGCCAGGTGTGTTGCGAACAATGAACCAAGATTCATCAGTCAATCTCATCTCGACCAAGACGTAGCCCTGGAATAATTTTTTGTTAACGATTTTTCGTTTGCCATTTTTGATCTCGATTTGTTTTTCTTTAGGCACAATCACATCAAAAATCAAATCAGCCATATTGATAGTGTTGATGCGTTGGCGAATGCTGTCAGCCACCTTCTCCTCGTGTCCGCTATAAGTATGAATAGCATACCATTGACGAGTGCTGTCGTAGTTATACTTGCTTTTAATTTCTTTTTGCTTCTGTTGCTTTGGTTTTTGATCTGACATTTTAGGCTCCTAACATTAGTTTAAATAACCAGTCGTATAAATTATCTAGTAAAATTACCAAGAAGATAAAGAATAGACCATAAATTATAATTGATAATACTTTTTGCCAAGTTTCTTTGCGACTAGGCCAACGAACTTTTTTGAGCTCTCGCCAAGAGTTCTTGAGATAGCGGTTGAAACTGATGATTGGACTCAATAATTTGGCCAAAAAACTAGTCTTTTTGACTGCTTTTTTGGTGCTTTTTGATTTTTTAGCTACTGCTTTTTTGGCAGTCACTTGTTTGACTTTGGTTGTGGTTTTTTTGGTTTTAGCAACAACCTTGGTCTTGGCCTTGACGCGACGGACTTTGGTCTTGGCGCTTTTTTTGGGGGCTGATTTTTTGCTCACAAACTTCTCCTTAAATTAAAAAAATCCTGCTTATAATTGTCTTTAGCAGATTGTCAAGTTTAATTATATAGAAAATAGCAAAAAAGTCAACTAAAGTCGATCAAAAAATGATACAATTGTTCTATGAATAATTTTGAATTGATAGAACTAATAGTAGCCGGAGTGATATCTATAGTTGATTTTTTCTTATTAAGAAAAATAATTTTTGCTTACCGTCATTTTGGATTTAAGAAATCAGATTGTAAGAAAATTGACCTAGCTGACTTGCCAACGATCTCGGTCTGCATGCCAGTCAGAAATGAAGGCCGAGTAATTAAGGATAGTTTGGATTTAATTCTAGATAGTGATTATCCCAAAATGGAAGTAATTGTGCTTGACGATGACTCGGTTGATAATACTTCTGATATTATCAAAAGCTTTGCTCACAAAGGAGTCAGATTTATTAAAGGGCGCGATTTGGAGCTAGGCTGGATTGGTAAAAACAAAGCCCTCAAGGAGCTAAGCGAGCAAGCTAACGGTGACTACATTTTATTTTTAAGCGTTGATACTAAAATTACCAAAACCACTATTTCAAAGTTGATTAGTATGGCGGTCTGTAATGACTATAAGATGATTTCGGTGATGCCGAGAATTAAAAAGTTTAGTTGGTCGGTAGTTTTTGGGACAATGCGTTTTTTCTGGGAAACGGTTTTACATTCAGAGAACTTGCCGGCTATTAGCACTTCGGCTTGGTTGATTGAGCGACAAAGTCTAATTGATTACAAGGACTTTTTCAAAAGGCATAAAGCGACGGTTCGTCCAGAAGACTCATTAGCTCGTTATTTCTACGAAGACAATAGCTACCGTTTCTTGATTGCTAATGATAACTTGGATGTTACTTTTGAAAAAGATTGGCCCAGCCAGATAGCAACCTCGATCAGAACTTTAGCTCCCCTGTTTGAGAAAAACGTTTGGTTGTCGGTGGTGATTGCGATTAAGCTGTTGTCAGTTATCGCTGGTTGGTCAATTCTCTTGCTATCGTTAGCCAATGGCATAATTTATAGTTGGACTGTTTGGCTATTACTAATTGTTTTGAGCATATTTAGCTTGATTCAGTTTAGTTATAGTTTATTGGCGCGAACTAAGGCTCTTATTTTGGGGATGTTGGTCGTTCCTTATACGGTGTTACAGGAATTTATCTTGTTGGTTCTTAGTTATTATCGCTACAAGAAAGCTACTGTTTCGTGGAAGGGGCGTAAGCTACCTGAAGTCGAGGATTGATAAAAAGCTCAAACTTTGATATAATGAGGCCTAGTTTAGCCCGGTCTCATCGTCTAACGGTTAGGACGGCAGGTTCTCATCCTGCAAATCTGGGTTCGATTCCCGGTGAGATCACCAAATTTACATCAAGACCATTTTTATGGTTCTTTTTGTTTATTAACAGAGGCAAAAATGTAATGTCAGCGGTTTCAAATCCGGTTTCAACGTCATATCTGACCCCATTTGGTGCTATAAGGTGTTGAATATCTTTTTTAACAGATAGAGAAGCGCGGTTCCAGAATGTAGCTGGGTCGGATATAAAAAGCATTGCATTTTCAATAATTTCTTTACTATTTTCTATATAATTGTCTAAGTTTCTTTTTTCTTCCTCATATTCTTCTAATTCAATTCTATTTTTTTCTAATTCTTGTTTCTTTTGTTCTACAGTTATTTGATCTTTAATAAATTTTTCAACAATCTGACTTTCATACTTATTTAGATCTAATATCTTTCTTTCTATTCTTTCTAGATTCTCTACATTTTCTTTAAATTTATTATTCCAGTTTCTAACGACTATTTCTTTATATAGTTTCGCGCATTTTTCATCGAGCGGAGCAAAACTATTTAAAAATTCTGAAAAATCTTTATGAACTTTATCTACAGAAACATTACTGCTTTTACCAGTAATACTTTTTGCGCATTGTTTACGACTACATTTATACAAAGGATATCTTTTACCGCCTCTACCAGTTGAAGCCGCACCAGTCATAGCTAAACCACAGTTCTTACACAATAGAAAGCCTCCTCTAAGTGGATATGCTTCATCGCCACTTACTGAATAATTAGTAACTTTACCAGATATAATCCTTATATTTTTATCAATAATTTCTTTATCTACAATGGCTTTATGCATACCCTTGTTTAATTCTGTTGCTAATTTAGAGGTGGTATATCCAGCATATAGATAATTTTTTAAAATATGGTTCTTAACATAGTCAGCGCTTTTTCTTTTATTACTTTTAGTTTTAATGCCTTTTTGGTATAAAAACTCTCTAGCATCTTTATATGTCATATTTCCATTAGAAAACTTTATTAAAAGCTCTTTAATAATAGGAGCAGTCTTTATGTCTATTTTTATCTTACCATTCTCTTTTATGTATCCTATGGGTGTTTTATGAGGCCAATAACCTTGCTTTACTCTAGCAGTCATACCTGCAGTCGTTCTGAGTGTTCTTATTTCATTATCAAATTGAGCCGAAGCGGCCAACATAGCTTCTAAAAATCTACCTACAGGATCATCTTCAATAGGTTCTGTAACAGACACTATAGAAACTTTATATCTTGCCAATGCTAATTTTAATCCATAATAATCATTTATATTTCTAGATAATCTATCTATTTTCCAAATATAAAGATATTCTACATCCTTATGACTTTTTAAGAAGTTGAGCATTCTTTTTAATTCAGTTCTATCAACTACCTTAGCGCTTTCGCCTTTTTCGACAAATATTCTTTCAGGAGATATAACTACTCCATTTTTTCTAGCTTCTTTTTGGCATTCTCTTTCTTGCATTTCTAAGCTAGTTTTTTCTACTTGCTCTTTAGTTGAAACACGAATATACATTACACCCTTTGACATATTTTAATTATAAAATTATGTTAGTAAAACATCAAGGATATGATCAATATTTATTTATAAAGTCATTAGACATATTAGAAAAGCCTTGAATTAGCTCTAATATTTGATCATCAGAAAAACTTTTGTAATCTTTACCCAAGATCTTTCTAGCTTCTTTAACAGTTATGACTGTTTCTTCTGATGATATTATTTTCATACTTATAGATTATTAAAAAATAGTCTATAAATAGAGTGAAGATTTATCTGTTTTTATAATCCCTTTACAATATTCTTATAATATTTTCTAAAATCATTGTAATCAAAGATCGTAGGCTTTTTATTATATCCTTCTAATTTGCCATTAATATAGTCTGTATGAGCTTCTGAGACACTTTTACCATTGATTATTTGTTTATGTATACAATAAGCTAATTCTTGATTTGTGGACGTTTTGGACGTGTTTATTTTAATCTTCTTTTGTTCTTCTTTAATCAAATTCCAATTGTCTATAATATCTTTCTGAGTTGTATCAGCACCTATTCTAATAAATAGTTGATTATCTTTGATAAAAGGATAAGGTGTATATTTTTTAATATTAAACATTATAGGGCTTCTTAAAATTAGTTTTTCAGCTGTTTCTTGTTTAATGTAAAATTTATCAGATATTATTTTGCTCGTCTTAATAATTCTTTTTCCTAGATCAGAATCTTTATCATAATATCCAGTCATACCAGACAAACCAATAGATATATCATCAGATTCATTAAAGTTTTGTTTTAATATTTTGATAAAATCATCGTCTTGTCTAATTAAGTTCAAAAATAAATCAACATCATTTCTTATATAATTCTTATTTATTTTATTCATAATTAGTTTTATTTTAACATATTATCTGGCATTTATTGACATCTTGCTTTGTAGATGTGCGACCTCTGTTAACGGTCTTGCTTTGTAGACCGTTTCTATCTTGCTTTGTAGATAGCTTAAAAAACAAATATTTTTTATTTTTTTATGTCAAAAGATTTAATTTGCTTTTTTATTTTCGGTTTCTTATGAAACTTTAAATCTTGCAATACAACATTGCCTTCTGTTTTATGATATTGCAATATTTTTATGATATCAGAATCTATATTTGTATTATATTCATTAGATATTCTTACTAAATCAAATAGATTACTCTTTAATTCTCGATCTATTACATCATCTTTTTTAAGATTCATTTGAGGATTTTTTCTTATTTTATTTGATAAAAAATCAGTATCTCTTTGAGCTAAAGAAAGTTCCACAATTTCTCTAATAATAGGCTTTCTTTCAATTTTTCTAATGTACTCATTATCTTTTCGAAACTCATCAACTTCTTTTAATTCAAATATTTTACTTGCTAATCTAACTTTGAAAGGCCTTTAATATAATTATCATTCCAATTATCATAATCAAAATTCAAATCTTGAATAAGATATTTTATTTTTTTATTTATGTATTTTACGTAATCTTCATCATAATAATTCTTAAAACTATTAGCATAATCAAGGTAAGAAACATTATCTGGATTTAATTTAATTAATGACCCATCTGCAGTTTTGAATACATTATCATTATCATTATCTTTAACATTATTACTTTCTATGTCTTTATCAAAATAATAATCATCATAATTACTAGGTTTGTAAGATTCATATTCCATTTCTTCTTCTAATTCTTCTTTGATTTCTCGCTTAATTTCTTCTTGATTAGTGGTGCTTACAAGTTGTAATATGATAATAATTATTATAATTGTTACTATACTCATTTTTTATCCAATTCACTATCTGACATTATTAGTAATATCCCAGAAATAAAATTTACAAATATAAGTGTTAAAACAGCTAATATGGGATGTTTTCTACCATCTTTTATTATTTGACTTGTTATTAAAGTTATTGGGATTACCCAAAATAAGCAAAAGAATACTATATTATTGTTAGTAAAGATTAATGGAAATGTAAGACATAAAGCAACTATAGTGAAGATGTCAAACCAAACAGCTGTTTTTCTTAAACTCATTACTTTTTTATTTTCTGTAGGTTTTATGCGAGCACCGTTTTTAGCATTATACAATGTGATTAAATCAATGTATTTTTCTGATAAATCAGATGGATCAACATCTCCAGTATTTAAATTCACATAAGCTATTTTATTGTCTGAAAATATAACTCGTTGATAATCTTTGCCATTTTTCTGCTTTATCTCAGATTCTAAAATAGTGATAACTTTTGCCATTTCACAAACCCTTTCTGTTGTAAATTAAAAAAGACACCCGTGCTGGTGTCTTAAGCCAATAGCAATAAGGATTTCGCCCTACTGTTGCACGGATGTCTTACAAAAGGTAAAATCCGCGCAAATAATTGCTACTAGCTTAAGACTCTTTTATTATAACATTTATAATTTTATTTGTAATCATTTTATGTTATAAAATAACTATGACAAAAGAATCTGGTGAAATATTCGAATTTGTATTAGATGAATCTTTGACTCCAATTATTAAAGATTTCGTTGGCAGCGATAGTGCAGAATTTATCAAAAATGTTCCAATATTTTCTGTAGGATCGTCTATTTATAGTATTGTAAAAATACTAAAAGAAAAGCATTCAGAAAGAATGTTTTTAGCTTTTATAAAAGCATTAAGAGATAATTCTGCTGATATAGAAGAATTTAATAAATTAAAAGAAAATAAAAAAGACAAGATAAGAAGTTTAATTATATCTCAAATTGATTTACAAAGCGATGAAATACAAGCGGAAGCTATGGCTTATGCAATAAAGGCCTATTTGTCTAACAATATTAATGATGAAGAATTATTTTCTCTAGTTTTTGAGATAAAAAATATTAATCCATTATTATTTAATGCAAAAAAGAGTGATCAATTAAAAGTGGTTGAAAATACACATTCAGGTTTTAAACCAATATTAAAAGGTAATATTAATTATGTTCCTAAATCATTCTTTTATTCATCTCCAAGTCCTGGAAGTTATGGAATAGGTGCGATACCAAGTTCAGAAAATCACTTCAATAATTTAGGTAATGCATTTCATAAATATATATACTTACCTATGATTAATAAAAAATAAATTTATATTTCAATCATTATCCCACAGATATTGACGTAAGTGATTTATGTTTAGAGTTGATATAGATAAAGAATTAGTTAATCCATAAAGAGCGGAGTCGTCTGTTAATAATGAGCATTCTAATTTCATAGAAGTGTCTAATATTGATATATCCGCAAACCCAAAGTATTTTAACTTCTCATAATCTTTTATAACATCTTTTTCAACAAGCTTTTCTTCAGCATTATTTAAAAAATCAATAACTTCTTTATAGTATTCATCAAAACCAGATCCACTAAAAGAACCATCGAAAGTGTGATTTGATAGTTCTGTTAAAATATTTGGTGTTACAATAATTTTACTGGACTCTTTTACTATATCTTTTAATATTAAAAAATCATCTATTGTGTAATTAGAAGTTTTTCTAAATCTAGTAATAAAATTAGGGTCGTAATTGCCAATTAAATACAATATTAATAAATTGGTATCTAGTATAATTCCATTTCTTATAGAGTTAGATCTGAAATTTTGAATATTTTCCATATAATTTAATTTTGTTGATAAGTTTTTATTTTCATAGAAATAACTTCGCCTGTTTTTGAATTTATTTTAAATTCTTTATATTTTCTTTTATGTCTATTTAGCATTGATGCATATCCAAACTCTTTAAATTGAGAATCAATTAGATCTACATAAGACATAGTTATTAGCCAAAAGTTCTTATTTTTTTCTGTTTCTTCTAAAACAAGGTTTGTATAATCATTATTATATAGCTTTTTAAAATATTCTAATGATATTTGGTAAGCCTCTCGTGGAGTTATTCCTTCTATTGCATTCTTTGTTAATTCTTTACTCATAAATACATTTTATCATAAAAAAGATATGTTTTCATAACTGTTACTTAAGATATATGATTAGCTTGAATATTATACCTTTCTATTATTTTAGATAGCCCTATCAGTTGATTAAATAATTGTTTCCATTTCGTGTCAGTTAAGCTCACCAAGAAAAATAACCATCCAGCGGATGGTTATTTTTCTTGATAACCTCATCCGGGAACGAACCCAACTTTTTGCGCAGCAAAAAGGGATTCGCGCTTTGCCATGAGGCTAGCTTCTTATTAACAACTTATTTTCTATAAAAAGATTAATTCTAACTATTATAAATATGATTTTTAATTAAACTTGAAATATCATAAAGATATTCCTTCGTAATTAGAAAATCAATTTCTAATGTATATAATAGTAACTTTTTATAAACGAAAAAAGTTGTTGATAAGAAGCTTGAGAGCAAAACCTTTAGGTTTTATTTTTCTAAACCGATTGGCAATGCAAGGGAGTGAAACGACCGCTTTTTTGAATAAAAATAAAAACAAGCACGAAACGAAGTTGAGTATTTGTTTTTATGTGCGAAGAAAACGAGCGTAGTGTAGTGCAACGGAACGAAGTGCTTTCCCGGTGAGACTTGTCGTAAAAAGCAAGTGAAAAAACTTTTCACTCCTTCTTGTCATCCCCGACAGGCAAAGTATTCCAATCAATAATCTTTTTCGTTATGAAGCAACTTTGTTTTTAAGATTATTAAATTAATTTTCTAATTATGAAACATACCCTCTGCGGTATATTGAGATAATTAAAAATTGCATTTATGATACTTAAAACAGTTGTTGTAATAGAAAATAGATTGTTGATTGGAATACTAAAAGCCCTGGTCGGGGATCTAGTGCGATTAGTTAATAATTGATTGACTAGATTCTGGATATTTGGTTACGCTTCGCTTCACGCAACTTCCAGAATGACGATTGGAGTAAAACGTATCTTTGGTATGATGGTAAAAATTAGCCTATTCATGCATTTTGCCCTAGTAAAGTCATTTTTAATCTTAAAACCGCCTATTTTTGCCCTATTTTTAGGCAAAAATGCTCTAGAATGGCCTAAATTTGACCTACATGGGGCGATGATAAAAACGCGTACCCCTCCCCGTGGCTTGACAAAAAGCTCAACCTGTGGCCTTGTATGGGGTGCTCTTTATTGCGAAAACGCCATTAACCAATAATTTGTTTGACTAATTTTAGCAACTCACTTGGCATTAGATCGGTTTTTGTCAGATAGGCTTCAACCTTGCCCTCAATCTGCTGTCTGACTTGATCAGGTTGTTGATAATTGGTGAGGACGATTATTTTTGAGTCTGGGATTAGATCTTGCTCGCCTTTTAAATTGGCTAAAATCTGCTGTCCGCTGATTCCGGGCAGCATTAAATCAAGCAGAATGAGATTGTATTGGCCAGTTCTAGCTTTGGCCAAGCCTTCTGTCCCATCGGTAGCAACGGTTACAGTATAGCCGTTTTTAGTTAGAAAATCACTATACATTTGACCGATGAAAAAATCATCTTCAATATATAGAATCTTTTTATTCGCTGAATTTTCCATGATTTTTAATCCAGGAGTTAGGTTGTTCTTTGATTAGATTTTGATTATCGGTTGGTTGTTGATTGAATATTGGAATGCCGACGGTGAAGGTTGACCCTTTGTGATAGATACTGTCAACGGTAATGTATCCGCCGTGCGAGTCAATAATCGCCTTGGAAATGAATAGGCCAATTCCAGTGCCGCCAACGCTGTCTTTTGATCTTTGAGAACGATAAAAGCGTTTGAATAAATTGGCTATAGCATTGGATGGCATGCCAATCCCCTGGTCAATCACCTCGGTGTTAATATAGCTGCCTTTGCGATAAGAGCGAACTTTTATTTGGCCACCAGGATTGGAATATTTGATGGCGTTGTCAATCAAGTTGGTCAAAACCTGGCTGAAGCTAGACTTGTCACAAGCGATATTGGGCAAGTTCGGTTCGGCTTCAAATGATAAAACCCGATTTTGAGTTTGAGCTCTGAGTTTAACATCATCATAAATATCTTGAAAAATGGACTCGATTGATTGCTCACTAATTGATAATTTCAAGTGCTTCTGGTCAAATTTTGCCACATTAAGAATGTTGTTGACATAACTACTTAATCGATTGCCAGAAACGGTCAGTCTATCAATAACTGACTTTAACTCTTGGCTGGCGATTATTCGTTGATCGCTACTTAAAATGTCTAGATAGCCTCGGACAACTGTGATCGGCCCTCTCAGCTCGTGAGCTGCAAACGAAATAAAATCAAACTCATTTTGCTTTTGATGATAGAGCTTGGTTTTATCGGCTATTAAGAGTGTTGTTTCGGCTTGAGCACCTTTTTGAAAGTCAGCGATTATATGGTACCAGCGTTTCTTGTTTTGACTATCGTTGGCCGATAGTTCCTCCCAGGTGTGATTGGCGTGAACTGTGCTGTTCTGACAATGCTTGATCCAATCCTCAATCGTTAAATCGTTTAGCTGATAATCAAAAATCAGCCTACCCTTCTCAATAAATTTACCAGCCGAGTTATTATGATAGATTATCTGGCCTTGCGGACTGAAAACGATTATTCCAGTGTTGATATTTTGAAAATAATCAGTGCTGGTTGTGGCGGCCTCGTTTGGTTGATTATTAAGGCGAAGTGATTTTAGCTGATAGATAACTTTGATAATCTCATCAAAATTCTGCTTTGCGTTAAAATCTTTTGATAGGCTGCGATTGGCCTGGCTAAATGGAAACAATGTGTCTAGTAGTTGTTTGAGTGGTTTTAAAATGAATTTGACTAAAATCAAGGTTTCTAAAATTGAGCAAACTAAAATGATTAGGTTGATGATGATTACATCAAATAAAGCAGTGACTTTTAGAAGATAAAAAGTTATGAGATTGATTGAGACTAGGTTGAATATTGACAAAATTATGATTAAAAGAATAATTTTAGTCTGGAATTTTTGGAAGAAATCAAAGCCGATGTTATTTTCACTCAACCTTTTGGTGGGCTGATCTAATTCCATGAAACTCGATTCGCTTGGTTAGGTACTGAGGTGATCCAAACTTGACCATAGTTTAGAGTTACTGCATTGCCACCCTCATCAGTAAAACTGATTTGAGATTCTAAATTAGGTTTGCTCCAGGTAGCTTTGATAACTTGACCGTTTTGAAAGATGAACGCCTGACCATTTCCAGTAGTTTTAATATTGTTATGATAGCCATCAGAATCTAGGGCCAAATGATTGACCATTGCAACAACAACTTTAGGCGAGATTTGCCCGGCCTCGCGATCCAAGTGTGGCTTTCCAGCTAGATTACGCTGATAAGAGTTGGTTTCAGGATCATACTTATAATCAACTTTATACTGCGAGCTACTGATGTTTAAGGAGATGTTGTTAACTTTAGCTAATGGTCGTTTTTTAGCATCAGGCTCCTGTTGACGGTCAAAAGCTTTGACTTCGGAATAAAGATATTTTCGATTTTGGTTGAGCTGATTTAATTTTTTAATTGTAGTGTAAACATTGTGTGGCGCGTAGCGGTCTTTAGCTCGCCAAAAATAAGCGCCATTGGCTATTTGATCGAGGTCGCGATGCTGGCCATTGCGAATGATGCCTAGCGCCTCAGTGCTGCCTCCAACATGGGCTACGCTTGGATTAAAAGGGGTTGTCCAGTCAATATAATATTTGCGTAAACTACGAACTGGACCGATTTTTTGCGGTTGATTAACTTGGTAGAGCCCCACAAATCGGGTGATACCACCCTCAGCAATAGCCTCAAACACAATTTCCGCCTCTTTTAAGCCAGACTGAGGTCGAGCCTCGGGGTGGTTTTCGACCATTACCGCATTAACTGGTTGATTGATCAGATCGGCGTTAGCTACTGGCAGGTGTGACATGCTAGAGAAGAATTCGGGTTGCTGTTTCCTTTTGACATAAGTAACAGTGATGTAGCTATCAGTGTCCTCAATTTCTAATTTAACCAATAACAGATACATCATAGTGGCTGTAGCGATCAAGGCAGCGGAAATAATAGTAAAGCTAACCCAATGCTTAACTAAGAATGGTTCTTTTTTCGTTTTAATTTCCTCTCGAGTTAAGGTTTCTTTAATATTGTTTTGTGATAGATTTTTTCTAATCATTTCCACCCTTTCCTTAGATTTAATTATTAATTGCTAATTTTATTCTAGCCAAAACTGTTTCCTTACCCAAAATAGCCATCATTTGATCGAGATTGGGACTAAATGGTGCCCAAGTCAAGGCAAAACGAACAATACTAAAGCCAACATTGGGCTTGGTTTTGGTTGCTTCCAAGATTTTGTTCATCGCTTCCAATAATTTGGGCTGGCTAAACTCGGTTTGCTCTAATATCTGATAAGCTGTTTGCAAAATTTGTCTGTGCTCAGCTCGTGATAGCTTCTTTAGTTTTTTGTCATTATCAACTAAAGACCAATCGATTTCAGGTTCGGTAAACAAGTATTCGCTCAAGCTCGGTAAATCAGTCAGAGTTTTCATTCGAGAGCGGACTAGCTCCAAAATCTCCAACTGTTTAGTTTTCGGTTGTTTGGCGCCAGCTGGGCCCCAGAAATCTTGACAATAATCGGCTAGTTTTTCTAAATCGAGCTTTTTGATCCATTGACCGTTGAGCCACAATAATCGTTTTTCATCAAAGCGAGCTCCTGATTTCTGAACTCGATCAAGGCTAAATTTGTCGATTAATTCTTGACGCGAAAAGACTTCTTGCTCGGTGCCGTCGTTCCAGCCCAATCCAGTCAAGAAATTGAGCATAGTCTCAGGCAAAATACCATCTTGGCGATAGTCGGTCACGCTTTTGGTGCCATCGCGTTTACTTAGCTTTTTATTGCCGCTCGGAGCCATGATATGAGGCATGCAGCCCATTTTAGGTGGCTCGATTTCTAAGGCTTGGTATAAAGCTAGATATTTAGGTATTGATGAGATATACTCAGCTCCGCGCAAAATCAGATTAACTCCCATCTCATAATCGTCAATAATGTGAGCGAAGTTATAGGTTGGCAAACCATCTGATTTGATAATAATAAAATCGTCAAGCGCATCTTCACCAGCTGATAAGTCACCCATGATTTGATCGTGCCAAGTTGATTTTTTGACTTCTGGCACCTTAAAGCGCAAGGCGGTTTTGCCATCCCAGTCTGAGAATTCAGTTGGTCGATAATTGCGATACAAGAATGGTCGTTTCAAAGCGCGAGCCTCAGCTCGGAATTCGTCCAATTGTTCTGGTGTGTAAGGATCGGGATAAGCTAGGCCTTTGTCGATTAATTTTTGAGCCCATTTGAGATAAATTTCTTTTCGCTCAGTTTGAAAATAAGGTCCGTTGTCACCACCAACTTGTGGCCCTTCGTCCCAATCAAGCCCAAGCCAAGTTAGAGTTTCTAAAATTAGTTCAGTTGCACCCTCAACATAGCGCGTTCTGTCAGTATCTTCAATTCTAACGATAAATTTGCCATTAGTCTGACGGGCTAACAGCCAAGGAAAAATGGCCGCCCTAACATTGCCAATGTGAATATAACCAGTTGGACTAGGGGCAAAACGAGTGATTATTTTGTCTTGTTTCATATAGACATTATACCATATTAGAAACTGTTGATGATTTGTTTTAGATCGTATGAATCTAGATTGAAATCATAGTCGATCTGATACAAAATGCCACTATTGATCCAAGTAGCGTGCTTGTCATAGTAATAAATAGTTAGACCACGTTGCTTATCGGTGACAAATTTGTTATCAGAGTTGGGCTTGACTGTCATCTCGAGCAGGGTCTGGGGATTCCAGTCGGTAGCCTGTTGAGAAAAGTTGATATGGTTCTTGTCATAACTATAACTATAATTAATCTTGCCGTCCTTAAAATTAGCCTCTTTAGTTAGATTAAAGCCAACTGGTACAAATGATGGATAGCGTCCGATGATCTGAGCTTGATAGTTAGCATATCTGAGCTTAATATTCGGTAAATTGAAATAAAGGCTGACTAAGCTGATAATTATTATGGCTGTGACGGCTACAATAAGGCTTCGCTCTCGTTGCCAGAATGATCTTAGGCGTTTTGTCTTTGGTCTAGTCAGTTCAAGCTGCTTGTCGCTTGGAGCGTTGGCAATGGCTCGAGTCAGGGTTTCGTTCTTGATTTGTTTTAGCGGCTTGCTGGCCGGTTTATTGACTGATTTTCTTAGGGTTTGTGATTGACGAAGTAACTTTAGTTGTTGTTTGCGTCTAGCAGCAGCGATTTGATTGATGCGATGTCTGGTAAAGAAGTTGGCTTTTTGAGCTTGTTTAATCTCAGCTATCATTGTCTGCTGTTTGGATTGATTCAAAATTAAATCTGGCTCAATTTCTTCTGATAGCACAACTGGCTGGTTGGGCTTTTCTTTTTTAACGTCCTCTAATTTGGCAAAATGTCTAATTTGACGGTTTTTAAAATTATTTTTGAGGTTTTTGGGAGCGTTCTTGATATTTTGGCTGGCTCTAGGCGCTGAAGTGGCGCGTCGTTTAATGATTTGATTAACGACTTGAGGCTTAAACTCTGGTTTTTTAACAAAATCGCGGTTGAGAGTGGTTGGTTTTTGGAGACGAGCCGGGGCTGCTGAAGTTTGCGGCTTTTTTGGTTGTGGCCTTGAAATTGGTTTGAGGGTTTTTTTGGCGTCTTCAATCAAGGCACCAGTTCTGGCGTCATAAGCTTTACCACCAATTACAATCTGATTTTTATCGGACATCATTCCCTTTTATTAATTGTATTAGTTTTATTTTAAAATAAAATCATCAAAAAAACAAGCCATAAGCGCTATAAAATTAGATTATTGGATTATCTAAACAGATCACCAATTTTTTCAAAGAAGGTTTTGGAGTTTCCAGGTATTGGGGTGGATTTTTTGCTGACAATGCCAGGATCGGTAGCTTTAGTGCTCTTAGTGTAGTCAGGAGATATTTGCTCAGCAGTTACGATTAGACGCTGACGGGAGGTGCCAACTGGAGTACAAGTTATCAGAATAAGAGTTGGCTTATCATACTTTTGGCGCAGTTTATCAACTTGTTTGGGCCAGATAACTTCGCTTTTGATGACAGAGTAAGTATAGCGAGTGCCTTCAAAATCAACATAAATAATATCATCTTTAGCCAAGCGATCAAGCTTGGTGAAAATAAATTTGTAATCCCCTTTGTCGAAGACGTCGTTGGAGGAATGCCCGTTGAGTACTACATTGCCTATTTGTCCAGGGTAGCTGCTGGCCCCAGGTATTCTAAAGTGAGAAACGCCCTTTTGCATAGCTTTTTGCTGGCTGGCTTCATTGTTTTTGGCATAATAAACTACTGGTGCTTTGACATTGATTTTAGGAATGGTTAGCCACGGATCGGGACCAACATCAATAGCTATGTTAGGATTGGTGACCACGATGGCTGGGATTTCCTCAGCTGGCGTAATGTAGGCTTTGGCGTTGGCTATCAATAGTCGGTTATATTGCAAGAATATAAAAATTAAACCAACCAAAAGAGCGCTGGCGATTGGCCAAAAGTGTTGAGAACGGCGAGCTTTGGTAGCAGTCTCAACCATTGAATTGCGGACCTTTTGTCGGAGTTCTTCTAGAGCACTATCTTGAGGATTGATAGCCTCTTGATCGAGGTTTTGTTGAAAACTTTTTGCTTGCTCTTGAAAGTTCTTGGCATAATAATACTCATAGTACTTTTGATAATAATCTTGCCAGGCGCTGTGATACTGCTGCCAGTCTTGACTGATTGTTTGGCTTGTCTGAAGCTCTTGATAATTATGGTTATATAGACTTGTTTGGTCAATCTCTTGACTCGTAGGCTGCTCTTGAGCAATTGACTGTTTTGAATCTTGCTCTAACGATGATTCTGCTTCAGTGTCTTTTTGCTGGATAGGATTATTCTTAGAATCAGCTTGAGAAACGATTTGATTATTAGCACTTCCTTGATCGCCTTGACCATAAAGTCTGTTGAGGCGATCTAAAATCAGCTGCTCGGCCATTTTTTTCTGCTGAGCTTGTACATCTTTGGTGTCGGTAATTTGCTTATCGTCCATAATTAGTCTTGAATTTTTCCTATAGTTTATTATATAATATAGAAGTCTATAAATAAAGACCGTTTTGCCATGGTGGTGGAATTGGTAGACACGCCAGACTCAAAATCTGGTGAGCGGATAGCTCGTGCCGGTTCAAGTCCGGCCCATGGTACCAAAAAAGAAGCTAATCGTCCTTTAGCTTCTTTTTTGATGCTGCCGCTTTTCAAAAGTAGCGCAGCTGATGGCTTCGAGTTTTTTGCTAGGAAACCAGCTAATCCAAGCTGCCAAATTGGCTGGTAGAATGCCCTGCCAAATATCGGTTTGTTTGAAGTTAGTGGTCGAAACAATTTGACCGTTTTGAGCGATAAATAACTGATTTTGCCATAACAAAACAATAGTTGATGGATAAGTTAGGCTAAATTTATGCAGCGCTTCAACTAGTTTGCTAACTTGAATTGAGTGCGTCAGTAAGATTGGATAATATAGTTTGCGAAAGATAGCTTGTAGCTGCGAGAAAGAAACTATCAAGGTTAAATTTGATTGGCTAATTAACTGATTGATTATTTCTAACACCAAATCAATCGCATCGCGGGCTATGATCAGTTGTTTATCTTGAGGAAAATCTTTGGCAAATAACTCATACTCGGCTTGGGTTTGACTATTTTTGCCAGCATCGCCAATTAACAAACAAGCATCGCTGTCTTGAGCTAGTTTTAGCATAATTTTATGAGCGTTTTTACCGATGCTGCCTGATTGATTGCTAGTGACAAACTCGGTCTGACTTATCTGAGTTAAAGTTGGTTTTAGGCTATCAGGCACGACTAGCTTGATATTGATTTTTTGGTTTTGCAGAGTTTGATAGGCTTTTGAGAGTGCTAAAAAGCTAGTTTTGCTGCCACCAATTAATCCAATGGTAGAACTAGCCGTAATCGAGCCTGGTTTGGACCACATCAAATTTTCAAATAGAGCTTTTTTGTCTTGCTGGCGCCAATAATCAAGCATCTAGAAGATAGCCTTTCTCGGTTGGAGTTAGCTTGTAAATGACATTTTTGCGTTCAATTACAATCGGCCAATGATTGGCTTTGGCTGTTTTTAATAGTTTTTTTAATGGATTGAAAGCGATTGGGTTGTCAACCAGTTCCAATAATTTCTCGTCGCCGCTAGTATCACCAATGCCATAACTGTCTTTTAGAGTAAATTTGTCCCAATCAAGTGCTTGTTTTAGAATCAGGTGCTTGTCAAGATAAGTTTTGCGCTCAACTTTACCAGTAAATTCACCCTCATTGTCTAATTTGTAAGTCTCACCAATTGCCAAATCTAGGCCATGAAACTTAGCAAATTTCTCAACTAGCTCGTGTTGTGAGCCAGAGATGGTGATTAGATAATAACCTTTTTTCTTTAGTCTTTTGATCAAATCGGTAGTGTAAGAATAGCAAAAATCGGCTTTCTTGGTTATAACTTGATCGATAACTGCTTGATAATCTTGTTTACTAACATGTTTGAGCGCTTCCTGGAAAGCCTCGACGCTCTTATTATTAAAGACATCAAAAGCCTCATCGTTAGTTCGCTTTTTCCAATCTTTCAATTGTTTGGCAAAAATTTTTTCTATTTCTTTAGGAATTTTATTCTGTCTAATTAACTCAAATAGCAGCTCTTGGTATAGGCCTGAGCGAAAAATTGTGCCATCAATATCAAAAATAGCGATTTTTTGTTTGCTCATAGTTCGACCTCAACACTAATTGGACAATGATCGGAGCCAAACTGTTGATCGTGGATTTGAGCTGATTTTAGATTGTTTTTTAGGCTTTCGGAAATGAAGAAATAATCAATCCGCCAGCCGGCATTTCTTTCCCGAGCTTTACGAAAATAACTCCACCAGGTGTAGTGATCGGGTTCTTTATTAAAATGACGAAAACTATCGATTAAATTAGCGGCGATTATTTTGTCGATTCCAGCTCGCTCTTCGTCAGTAAAACCGTGATGGCCCTTGTTAGATTTGGGATTTTTAAGGTCGATCTCGGTGTGAGCGACATTAAGATCGCCACAAAAAACAACTGGTTTTTTGGCTTCTAATTGTTTTACAAACTCCAAAAAAGCTGGATCCCATTTTTTGTCTCGTAGCTCTAGTCTCGATAAATCACCTTTGGAATTAGGAGTGTAAACAGTCACAAAATAAAACCCATCAAATTCAGCCGTCAAAACTCGACCTTCACTGTTGAGGTCACCATATTTATCATTGGCTAAATCATATTTTTGAGCAATCTCTTCTGGCAAATTATAAATAATCGATAGCGGCTCATTTAATGAATAAATAGCGGTGCCTGAGTAGCCCTTGCGCTCAGCCGGATTATAATATTTATAGTAACTGCTAAATTTAGTTTGATTAATCTGGTCTTGTCTAGCTTTGATTTCTTGAAAACCGACCACATCTGGCCTGTAATCTTCAAAAAACTTGTCGAGTTCGCCTTTGTTATCAACTGCTCGGATGCCGTTGACATTCCATGAGAATAATTTCATTAAAATCCTTTATACTTAGCTTTGATTTTGCGATCAAAGTCACGTTTTTTGATAGTTTGGCGCTTGTCGTATTGCTTTTTACCTTTACCAAGGGCTATTTCGAGCTTGATATGTCGTCCAAATCGAAACAATCTAGTCGGTACGATTGAAAGGCCAGCTTGTTTTTTCTTGGCAAAGCTAGCTATTTGTTTCTTGGTCGCTAATAGTTTTTTAGGCTCAGTATCAACGACATCATCATTTCCATCACCCTTAACTGAAAATGAGGCATTATTGAGCCACAATTCACCTTTTCTGATAGTCACGAAAGCGCCCTTGAGGCTGATACGGCCGTCACGAACTGCCCTAACTTGCTTGCCAGTTAGGACAATGCCGACGGTCAATTGATCGCTTAAAACATAATCAAATTTAGCTCGTCGGTTATAGACGACCGCATCACTATGCTTTTTCATTAGCGAACTTTTAACTCAAACCCTTGTTCTTCTAAAATAGTTGCTAGTTGATCACGATTGAATCCAAGCACCATTTGATCTTTAATAAAAGTCACTGGCACACCCTGAAAATTACCATCTAATTTATCCATTAGCTCTTTTTGAGCCGCCATATCGGTATCAATCATTTTTGGTGTAAATTCAATCTCGTTATCCTTGAGCCAAGCTTGGACAGCATGACAGTAAGGACAAGCCATAGTTGAATAGACGACTATATCATCTTTAGTTAAACTTTTAGTGTCAGTCATATAAATCTCCTCTTTTTTATTATATTTTGATTATAACACATCTTTACTTTTTGATAATGATTATGTATAAATAATAGTATGAAAAACAACAAAGCTTTTGTCCTGCCAACGATCGTAGTCTCGGGTACTGTTTTAATGATTGTGCTGACTTTTGCTTTGCAAACGGTTTCAGTTACTCGCAAAGTCCTAATTGATCAGCATGCTCAGCTACTAGCTAAACAAGCCTCAGAATCTGGTCTGGCTCGGGCCAGGCAATGTCTTTATAATAATGATCGCGAGATAACTTGGTCTGACACTAAACCACTAAAGCCCAATACTGACTGCCAGGGAAATGTCATATCTGGAGCTGACGACTTTTTAAGCAAGAATGGTCGAGTTGAAACCAACTTTACGATTAGGCCGAGTGATATTAGTGGTGAAAATACGATTAATGCTAGTGCTGGTGGTGAGGCTAAGTTTTATGATAGTGGCAGCAATGTCGTTAAGAGCTATGGTCACTTCTCGTCATTGTTTATGCGCACCAAGACTACTTTTAATGATATAACTTTTGGCAATATTTATGCTAAAAAGTCTGAAGGTGGTGGAGGCGCACCTACGGTCACCAGACAAGCTTATTATATTGTCAAGACTAAATTAGGGTTAATAAAACACGCAGGGTCTAACTTTAGCTATGAATTGAGCTCTCCTAGTATTTTCTTGCCAAATGTGCCACCCAAGTTTTTTATGACGCCAACTGATCTTAACTTTCCGCTAGGAACTAAGATTGATAAAATTTTTACTAATTACGAGGGAGAAGGCTGGAATGTTTTTTATCTGACAACCGATGGTGATGTTTATGGCACAGGCAACAATTATAACGGCCAGCTTGGGACTGGCTATTATGACCCAGTATCGAGCAAAAAAGGTAAAGCTACCTATAAGGAAACTGGCTTCTTTACTAATGTAGGCAATTTCTTCAAAGGCGTTTTTGGTTTCTTAACTACTCCAACCGATTATGTCCCTAATTGGTCCAATGATGCCAAGATGGATTTGTCGGCTTTGAATCCAGATGAGAAAGTCGTCTATATTTACCCAACTGGGCTCAATACTTATGTTCTGACCGATCAAGGCAGAATGTTATCAGCTGGCATCAATTCCTGGAACTTGGGACATCATGTTTTTGACAATATGCCTTTTGCTACTGCAACGGCTTATTCTCAGCGAGTGTCGAGTGCTTTGGCTCCAGTGCAGTTGCCTAGTGTTGATTTAGGCGCTCAAAATAGATTGGCTACTTCTGATATTATTAAGAGAAAGTATTATTTTGATACCGCAACTTCGGCTACGACTTTAGCTAGGATGCAAGGCGGCGCAGTCTTGGGTTGGGGTGGTTATTACAACCGTTTTTGCCCTTCAGATGGAGCCTTGTTAGGGGTGAGGGATAAAAAATACTCACTTGGTTATGACAAGGAAGACGGCTGTGGCTTGCCAAGATACTTAAAGATGGCCAATGATCGTTACTTTGGCGATGCTGGTCAGCCAAAGGCGATAGATGTTGATACTGACGGCGAAACTAGCTGGATTGTTGATGATAATGGTGATGTTTGGTCGGCTGGTTACAACAGTGATGGCCAGCTTGGTCGTCAGATTAGTTATAATGTTTGTTCTAGTGGCAATGTTATTGGTGGCAACTGTTATGCTGCTAGCACTACTCCTGCCGAAGTTTGTCCTGACGATACCTGGGATGGCTACATTGATGATCAATGTCGAGCTGCTAAAAAAGCTAAATATCAAGCTTGGCCTCCTGGCTATTATTGCGATGACCCAGCTTTTCCTCTCAAAGATGGTAGCTGGTGTTATAGCTCGGCCACTTATGATAGAGTTTGTCGAAGTGATGAACTGCCTAGTGGTGATGAATGCTACAAGAACATCGGTTTTGATAATATTAATGAGCCAAATAATCGTTTTTATAAAATAAAATTCCCAGCAGAAGCTACTAAAGTCATAAAAGTAATGGCTAGTCATAAGGTAGCGATGTTTCTGACCGACAGTGGTCAGGTTTATTCCGTCGGTATGAATGATCAAGGCCAATTGGGCAACGGCAATACTAATGATGCTCTGACGCCCGTCAGATATGAAGTCAAGGATTCGGCTGGAGATTATGAGAAAATAGTAGCTATTTATATTACCGCTCCTAGCCTGCGCCTACTTGATGGCTCAGCTCAGAAGATAGTAAACTCTTTTGTAGTAACCGACGAGGGCGAAGTTTATGGTAGCGGTAGCAATTATCATGGTCAGCTTGGTATCGGCAATCCTATTACCACTAGTTTTGTTGATAATAGTAATAATGGTTGTTCTGGCATCAGTCAGGGCTCATATAGTATTCCTCAAAAGATGGCTTTCTTTGGTGAGGACGGCAAACCTAAGGCGCGCGAGGTTCGTTCTGGCTTTGGTACTACGATGATTATTACCGAGTCAAATCGTATTTATACTGTTGGCAATAATAGTCATGGTCAATTGGGCGTTGGTCAATGCGTTGACTCGGCTATTTGTATTGATCAAGAATGGCCAATTGTCAATCCATCACGAGTCTGCACGCCATCTGATTATGATAACACCAACTTAGCTGCGCCGTTGATATATTAGTCTTTGGCGCTTGATAAATGCCATTTTTGGCAATCAGGACAATAATAAGTGCTCAATCTAACATCCGGATTGAGCCTTTTTTGATAATCTATCACTTGCTTAGCTTCGCTTTCTGATCGATATGATTTTTTATTAGCACAAATATAACTTGGTGACATGCGAAATGGCTGATGTTTAGCTGGTTTAATTTTATAATTTTTTCTAGCCATGATTTTTTAAAACCGCCCTCGCCTCGTCAGTATTTTTGGTGTCCATCAATTTAATTCTCAGATCTTTGGCGCCGTCAAAATTGTTAATATAAATCTTAAAGAATTTTTTCAGTGGAGCGTATTTGCGATTGCCGTCTTGATTGTTTTGATCAAATAGGTCGAGATGAAGGCTTAATAGTTCTAATAATTGTTCTTTGGTTGGATTGATGCCGGTGAAACAATAAGGATTGGCAAAGACTCCCCTGCCAATCATCGCTCCATCAAAGTTATATTGTTTTTGGAGCTCTAAGATCTGCTGGCGGTCTTTGATGTCGCCATTGATAGCGATTAGGGTTTGAGGTGCGATTTCGTCCCTGAGGGCTAGTATTTGCGGTATTAGTTCATAATGGGCTGGTACTTTGCTCATCTCTTTACGGGTTCGCAAGTGAATCGTTAGTAGCGGTAAGTCTTGCTCTAATAAAAACTTAATCCAGTCATGCCATTCGTCAATTTTAGAAAAGCCCAGTCTGATTTTGACACTGACTGGTAAGCCGGCTTCTCGAGCGGCTTTAATGATTTTGGCTGTTAGCTCGGGATTTTTGATTAGGCCTGAGCCACCACCTGATTTAATAACCGCTTTGTCTGGACAGCCAGTGTTGATATCAATCGCTTGATAACCCATTTGTTTTAATTTATGACTAGCTTTGGCAAAATATTCTGGCTCCGAGCCCCAAATTTGAGCTACGATTGGCTGTTCTTTGGGTAAGAACTGAAGTCTTCTTAGGGCTGAGATTTGGCCCAATTCATGATCTAGGCTTTTGGTGTTGGTAAATTCGGTATAAAATAAATCTGGTCGGCCAGCTTTGGCAACAACTTGACGAAAAACAACATCAGTCACGTCTTCCATCGGTGCCAAGCTAGTGAATGGTCGTGGTAATTTGCCATAAAAATCGCTCATAATTACTCTATTTTATCATTTTGAGCTGGTTTAGGCAAAAATTGGCTTTTGGGGCTGAGAATTAACCCGCCGCCTCTGTCATCCCCGACAGGCGTGGACAAGGTGAGCCCTGGTCGGGGATCTAGTTTTGTGCTCGAGATGAAATTATGTGCCTTTTTGGCTCAAAATTAGGCCTTTTTTAGCAGTTTTTCACTCAAAAATCGTTCCTAAGCCATTTCAAGGCATATTATAGAGCGTTTGTCAAATCTGTGTACTGCTGTATTACTGTCAGAAAACAGGCTCGTAGAACGGCTCTAGTGAGGGCATTTATTCCCCCGTCAGAAATCCCCAGGCTTTTAAGCCTGGGGATGAATGACACAACTAGTGTATTAGCAAAAGCTTGCTTTTACTAATATACATTAGGTATGATTAATGCATGATAAAA
>PDWI01000794.1_pt1 | contig 51201 bp, 40 predicted proteins | sample 1430891 | NCBI WGS metagenome assembly PDWI01 (sample SAMN01162508, study PRJNA174530) | Oral metagenome, whole genome shotgun sequencing project. | biome: Marine environment; feature: Marine mammal; material: Swab sample of the gingival sulcus; isolation source: swab sample of gingival sulcus... | reverse complement strand
GAGCCGCTGTAGATCACCCAAATAATCAACTTCTTTCCAGGAAAACAAGGTGGTTTGTGGTATAATAGCCATGGTATCTCCTTTTTTTTGTTTTGTTTACCAACTGATGTTATATCAGAAAACAGTCTGGGGGATACCATTTTTTTGATTAAAACCAACAATTTAAAAACTTTAAAATCTTACCGTTACCGTATAGATATAGAATAATGCGGACCCCAACGGCATGGGGTCAATATGGTCACTTTTTGTTTTTCATGAGTCTGAATGCTGGATTCTGGTTGAAAATTTGGGGTAAAAGCGTTTTTTCACTATTTATAAGCTATTAGATTGCTGTAAATATGAGCCATCGCAGATGGCTCTCATAGATGACTATGAGATGGAGACAAGGTCAGAGAGCAAAGGCTGTGCATCGTTGGAACACCAATCGAACACGCTCGAAGCAACCAGGCGCTCTTTTACGGTCGACATATCACATGTCAAGCATTTCATTCAATCTTTGATTCTCCATTTGACATAAAGACAGCTGAGCTATAGATTAGACTTACTCAGGAGGTATTACCTTGATTCTAGATTTCATTCCCGTAGGTGCTTTTCAGATGAATTCATACCTGGTTGGTTGTGAACAAACAGGAAAGGGTGCCATCATCGATGCCGGTTCCGAGGCCAACCGAATAGTGGAAATGGCCAGGGCCAAAGGCATACAAATTGAACAAATCTTTCAAACGCATGGGCATGTTGATCATGTTGGAGCCATTAAAGATGTTGTCAGTCAAACAGGTTCGCGTGTATTTTTGCACAAATCGGAGTTACCTGTCTACGAATCGGCACCCCAACAGGGGTTGATGTTTGGGCTGTCGGGAATCGAAGTGCCTGTTCCCGACTGTTTTGTTTCAGAAGGCATGGAATTGAAGGTAGGCAAAATGACCGCAAGGGTCATAGAAACTCCCGGACACACTCCGGGCGGGGTTGTGTACTATTTTGAAACCGAGAAAAAGGCTTTTGTCGGTGATACGCTTTTTGCCGGTTCTATTGGAAGAACCGATCTGCCCGGTGGCAACTACCAAACTCTTATGGCTTCCCTGGCCAGGTTGATGTTGCTGCCCGATGATACAACGGTCTATTCAGGGCATGGACCAAAAACCACCATTGGCAGTGAGAAGAGGAGCAATCCCTTTCTACAAGAGCTTTGATGTGTTTCCTGCCGCAGCTTTGCCAAGCCTGCTCTGTTACAGGCTTTTGGTTTTCAGACTCTTTTGCGAAATAGCCAGTACGGTTCTCGATCTCCGGCACAGCCTGAGAGCGGATATTCTCCTTGACCCGGATTTGCGTTTTCACCTAAAAAAAAGATGAGTGAAATGACCGTCAGGTTGAAGAACCTTTTGTTCAGCCATCCTGAAGGAGTTCGCGAAGATCGATAACGGCGGCATTGGCTCTGCTGATGTAGGAGGCCATCACAAGCGAGTGATTGGCAAACAACCCAAATCCTCCGCCGTTCAAGACAACCGGCCAGCCCAGTGGACGCTGAGATCCCTCCAGCTCTCTGATAATTTGTTGGACGAGAGGTATGGCACTTTTCTTTTCCAGTGACTTCTGGAAGTCGATCTCGATGGCTTTGAAAAAGTGAATCAATGCCCAGGTTGCGCCTCGTGATTCGTAAAACACATCGTCGATTTCCAGCCACGGTGTTTTCACTTGCACGTACTTAGGCGTTTGCGTTGATTGTTCGGCGGTGGCGTCACCGGCCAGGTCGGTGTTGATTCTCGTGCGTGCAACACTGGCACTCAAACGCTGAGAGAGATCACCCAGCCTTTTTTCAACAACTGTCAGCCATTCACGCAGATTGTCAGCCCGGGCAAAAAACTGCGACCCCATTTGTTCGGAAGTACCCAGCTCGTGAAAATACATTTCCAGATGCTTGTTCGCTTTTCGGTACTGTGATTCTGTAGGCGGAAAAAGCCAGGAGTCGTTTTTGAAATTGAAAAGAGGTTCGGCTTCTGCCAGGTGCGCGTTTTCTTTTGATTGAGAGCGGGATCGGCTCATGTCGTTGCGCATGGATCGGGCTAAGTCGCGAATTTGCACCAATACTCCGAATTCCCAGTTGGGCATGTTGTCGAGAAAAAGGCTCGGGGGTGTTTTGTCGTTAGTCAAGTATCCGCCCGGTTTATCCAAAAGTGTGTTGGCACAGTGCATGAGAGCGGCTGTGGTGGCCTGGCCTGTCACCCAGGTATTGCCAAGGTACTTTTCTGACATAAAAGTACCTGCCTTAACGGGCTTAATATCGGGCTCCCGGCTCCAGTACCAACCTAGAAAGGAGAAAAAGACGATGATAATAATCAGAAGAATCAGTAGACCTGTTCTGAAAACCTTGGAGCCCCACATACTTTCATCTAAGTCGTCGTAAGTTGATTTGTTTTCCTGTGAATCTGTCATGATAACTACCCCTTGTCTATGCTCATTACGGTTGGTTCTGGAAATGGTTTTACCGTGATTTGACGATTTGCTGCAAGACCCCAATCTGTTATGGCGAACTCTTCGCACCATTATAACAGAAGGTGTCCCACACACCCTAATCGTATTGACCGTGTCTGCCATTCATAAGCTTATAAGATGCGTTTGCATCCATGCCGAAAGCCCTGGAAGTAAACGCTTTGTGCCTTATAATCATGAGCATGAAAGTGATCGGCTTGCCAGGATCGCAGCCCTGTGTATTGTGTTGATGTATGATCGAAATTGGTTATTTGAGTTAAATCGGTGCCTTTTTCACAGAAGATGTCATGTCGATACATCTAGACCTCGTGATCGCTGTCTACGGTACCCTGGTGATTGACCTTTCAGCTCACGATCACGCTGAATGGCTGCCACGGCGTCTATTCTCCCGTAACCATAAACGAAGCTGGTGGTTGCAGCGGTCTCATGATAGAACTGGCTGGATGTCAATGGAGCGGCTGCTCACTCAATTGCCTGAAGAACCTCAGGGTCCATTTCGGCAGCAACAGTGGAATTGTGAGCAAAAGACAGATTAAGAGAATGGATGAACTTCAAAACACACCTCACTTCAGTGTACTCCTTTTGTGCAAGTCATTAACCAGGCACCTCCGCGATCGAATACGACTCTTATGGATCAATTAAATAGGTGAAATCAAGGTGGACAGATTTTTATCATAGGATGTGAACAAGAAGATATGTGTCCCTTATGTGTTGCCGTTCAAAGAACAGCTGTTATTCGGATTTTTTCTTGTCTTTCCTTACCATGTAAATGATCACCCCGCCGACTATAAGAAATGTTGCGACACCAAATGCGCCCAGTGACCATGCTGCTATTGCTAATTTGGACATCTTTGCCTCCTCGTTTTAAGGATGATCCTAACATTTTGAATATATTGTATTTAATATAGCGAGTTGTGCGTTTTTACATCCTCTGTAAAAATATAACACAATAAATATAAAATTTCATTATTTTTGAACGGGATGATTGTAAGCGATCACTTAACCGCATCTGTCCATAAAAAAAAGATCATGGCAGATTCCATGTGAATGGAGGAGCTGTGAGCGAAACAAATAAACAAACCACTCATCCCGGTCTGCCCGGGAAGATCACGTTATTATTGCAATTGCTGTTACCATGAAGACTTACCCTTCTTCAGCTGGTTTGAGCACTCCCGGGTTTCTTTATGGTCCAGGGGAGTCCTGAATGGGAAGTAGACGATAACCTCTTGTGTAGAAAAGTTCGCAATGGGCACAATTGGAAACTTTAAGTTGACGTCGTCTCCAAATATACGTGTTATCCGGATCTGGTGGTTGGTACCTGATGCAGTATCTGAAACTCAAATCTTTAATGCGTTTGTCAAGAGCGCTGGAATAACCATCGTCTGCAAGAAACCAGGACCCTTGACTGATTTTCGTTATCTCTTTGAGGAAGCGGTATTGCTCATACAAAAGGTTGGCTTCTTTACCGGGATTGGAGCCCGAGTATACCAGTAAAATGGGAATGCCAATGCGCTTTATTTGAGATTTAAGATTCCTGGGACTTATCTTACTCATGAAGTCCTGTCCATCGGCGATAACAATGAGCGCTTTCGGTCCCTCTTCAGCCGCCAGAGAGTTCATTGCATGAGATATGGCATCGTAAAAGGCGGTTGAACCTCTTTCCTGTAGTTTGGACAGACTTTTTAATAAGACATCGGGTTTGGTCGTAAAAGGGGACCACTCCAAATAAATAGACGAAAAACAGCTTATTTTAAGCCGGTCATTTTCTTCTTTGTTGGTGATAATTTTTCGACATAAGTCAATGGATCTTTGCAGACGATCGGAATGGGATGAGCTGAGATCGACCAGTATCTCTATTGTTCGCGGCAGGTAAACCGATTCCACGTGTCTAAGTTTGATATCCAACAGGTTTTCTTTAAGTTGAAAGTTTTCTTTTTTCAACCCTTTTACCGGCAGGTTGTGTTTCATAACTTTGACCGTGAACTGGTGGACGGGCACAGTGGTTTCATAGTCAAACTGAATTTCATCCTGTGGAATCTGAAGGAATAAGAACCAGACAAGAAACATGGGCCTGAACTCTATTCAAAGGAATGGATTGCTTGCTCTTCTTCTGTGTAGTAATCAAAAAGTGCTAACAGCCGGGTAATTTGAAGGACATCTTGGATCTTGGAACTCAAATTGAGAAGCTTGAGCTGACCGCCCGCCTCCTGGGTCGTGCTGAAACAGTTCATCAACTGACCTACTCCTGAACTGTCCATGTACCCGATTCGCTCCATGTTGAGAAGGATCTTTTTGTGCTTTAACTCCAGGAGAGAATCAATGGTTTCGCGCAATTTGACATCTCCATCACCGATCGTGATTTTTCCTTCCATGTCGACAATTGATACGCCGTTGATTTGTCTAACCACTACCTGCATTTGGAACCCTCTTAATCATGGTGACCATTGTACCATTTTCTATTTCTATTGTAACCTCATCCATAAATTGATACATGTAAAACAAGCCCCTTCCACTTGACTTCAAGAGGTTGTCGGGAGCAGTTGGATCGGGGATTGATTCAGGATCAAAGCCTTCACCTTGATCCTTGACTTGAATAATGAGACTCTCGTCAACCATGTCAATCCGAAAGGTGACTTGCTTGTCCGCTTCCATTTTATTTCCATGCCGAACGGCATTGTTAAGTGCCTCTTGAATGGCCAGCCAAGTCCAGTAGCGGTCGTCTTCGCTAAAACCCAACTGCTCACCCATTCTATTGGCTATGGGTTGAATCAGGTCAAGTATCGCCAGAGAAGAGGAGAAATTAAGTTCGATAAATGAAAGGGATTGGTGAATCATAGCATACCCTGAGATTGAACATATTCAAAAATCAATAGGACCATCTGTAAAGGGAAGCTCCCCAGGAGAAACCCGCACCAAAAGCGGTGATCAATACCAGATCTCCTTTGACCAAAGTCCCATTTTGACAGGCTTCATCGAGGCATGTGGGAAGTGTGGCAGAAGTGGTATTTCCTCTGCGATCGATATTGATCATGACTTGCTCGTTAGACAGACGCAGCTTTTTGCCGACAAAGTCTATGATGCGCTTGTTGGCCTGATGGGGAACAAGGAGTTTGATATCTGACGAAGAGACATTGTTGCGCTCGAGTACCTTCAGACAGGCTGCACTCATTTCTGTGACCGCTCTTTTGAAAACATCTGAGCCGTGTTGGTGAATGAAGTGTTCCTTGTTTTTTACCGTTTCCATACTGGCAGGTTTACGGCTTCCCCCTGCCGGCATGTAGAGAAATGCGGCTCCTGAGCCATCAACACGGTAGAACTCATCGATTAAACCTCCGGATTCAACGGGCTCAACCAGCGCGCATCCGGCTGCATCCCCAAAAAGCACTGCGGTTGTTCGGTCTTCCGGGTTCATAATGGAGGTCATGACATCAGAGCCGATGACAAGACAGTTCTTTGCCATACCTGTCTGGACGAATTTGTTTGCGGTTGCTAGCGCGTACAAAAAACTGCTGCATGCCGCAGAAACATCGAAGCCCCATGCGTTGGATAGCCCGGCCATTTCCTGAATACGCGCCGAACTGGCTGGAAATACGGTATCAGGTGTGACTGTCGCAAAAAGAACCATTTGAATGTCTTCTGGATCCATTCCTCTTTTTTCCAGCAGGGCTCTTACTGCGGGTAAGGCAAGATCTGCGGATCCCTTTCCCTTTTCAATGTAATGCCGCTGAGCGATTCCCGTTCGCGTTTTTATCCACTCATCCGATGTATCCAGTACTTTTTCCAGATCCATATTCGTCACGATTTTTTCTGGAAAGCAACTTCCTGTTGCGGTGATTCCAACCTTTCTCATGGTTCACTCCTAATTCAAAATGTTGTCATCATACTCGAAGAACTCAAGAATGACCAGTGTTAAGTTTGACCTGGACCCGGACGGGAAAGATCCATCTAAATGATAAGAAAACAAGGAAAAGGCCTCATAGAATGCCGTATTTTATGCATGCGGCTGACTTTTTTAAAGATTACCTGAACGCGCAGATTACAGGTTTTCTGGTGGCAGTCGAAGTGGGAACACCTCAGGCTCAAAAATGATGAGGTTCAAGATGACCGAGTCTGACACTCAAATTTGAGAAGGCGAGAGAACACCCTCGGGAACGGCTGTTGCACGCATGCGAGTTCGATCAAGGTAAAGCGCTTGTATAACTGTAAATGATGTACCGGAAACGCTGAAACCCGTCTCAGCGGATCTGGTTATTCTGAGCTTGGTCTTTTTCTGACTGTTTTGGGAAAGAAAAGACTATTTCACCTTGTTTTGCCATGCCGAATTCGGTTCTTCCCAGTATTTCAAGTCGTCTGCTGTTCGGCTTTTTCAACTCGCGAATTTCCTGTCTGAGAAGTTCATTTTCCATTTCAAGTCGTTTGACTTCATTTTGTTTTTCTTCGCATTTGGCTTTGAGCTTTTTCCCGCGGATAAGGCCCCTCTCATCAAAAAAACTCTTAAAGAGCAAGGCGGCAATAAGAGCAAACACCACGGTTAAAATGATGTTTTTAAATGATGGGAAAAGGCCTTTCAATCCGCGCATCTTGTTTAGATTACCTTCTTGTATCCATAAATGGCGCAATCACCGAGGTCTTCTTCAATGCGAAGGAGCTGGTTGTATTTCGCAATGCGATCAGTTCGGCTTGATGAACCGGTTTTGATCTGTCCGGAATTGCACGCTACTGCCAGATCGGCAATGGTGGTATCTTCTGTTTCGCCGCTTCTGTGGGATATGACGCAGGTAAAGCCGTGTCTGTGAGCCAGCTCAATGGCATCCAGTGTTTCTGTTAAAGTACCAATTTGATTGAGTTTAATTAAAATGGAGTTGGCAGCTTTCGATTTAATTCCCTCTTTGAGAATACGCGTATTGGTTACAAAGAGATCATCGCCTACAATTTGAACTTTAGATCCAATGGCCTCCGTCATTTTGGCCCAGCCATCCCAGTCGTTTTGATCCATGCCGTCTTCGATGGAAATAATGGGGTATTCCGATACGAGTTCTTTGTAATAAGCAATCAGTTCATCTGAAGTCATGGTTTTGTTTTCACCTTTAAAGTGATACTTGCCGTCTTCGTAGAATTCACTGGACGCAACGTCAAGAGCCAGTGCAATGTCTTTGCCCGGCTCGTAGTCCGCTTCATTAATGGCCTGAACGATGTAATCGAGGGCTTGTTTGTTAGATGAAAGGTTGGGAGCGAATCCGCCCTCATCTCCCACCGCTGTATTCAGGCCGTTGCGCTTTAAAACAGCTTTCAGGGAGTGGAATACTTCGGTTCCCATTTGAAGCCCTTCAGAGAAGGACTCAGCGCCAACTGGCATCACCATGAATTCCTGAATATCGACATTGTTGTCGGCATGTTCACCGCCGTTTAAAATGTTCATCATGGGAACGGGAAGACGACAGGCTCCTGCTCCGCCGATATAGCGGTAAAGAGGCAGTTCGTAGTAGTTTGCTGCCGCTTTTGCGCAGGCGAGCGATACGCCCAAAATGGCATTGGCACCCAGTTTGGACTTATTCGGTGTTCCATCCAGTTCTATCAACAGCTGATCGATCTCTCTCTGATCCCTGATATCGTAGCCTATAAGCTCGTCCGCGATAACCTTGTTGACATTTTCAACGGCCTTGAAAACAGATTTTCCAAGATACATCAATTCATCGCCGTCTCTTAATTCAACGGCTTCTCTCTCTCCGGTCGAAGCTCCAGATGGAACAGCGGCGCGACCCGATATTCCTGAAACCAAATGGACTTCAACTTCAACGGTTGGGTTTCCTCTTGAATCAAGAATCTGTCTTGCGTGAATATCTTCAATAAAGCTCATGTTAATCCTCCAAAATCGAGCAATTTCTATTAAACTCTATTCTAACCCAAAACAAGCGCATTTGACATCGTATATTTGAGTGGCCCTTATGAAATAATTAGATGAAAGCAAAAGAGAACATATTATAGCCGGACCTGTTTATTCACCGGAGACACTGTGGTTGTCTCTGTAAGAGCAGGATCTGTTTCTTCCTCTTCATGAGATTGCACATGGGTTCCCCAATGAAGAATTCGACCGGGCAGGCACGGAAACGCGCCCCGACAGAAGAGCTCCATGACCCTTGACAACACGTCGTAATAACCAGAAAAAAGTAACTTGTCTCAAGATGACGGTGCAGTTACCAGGAGGTTGTGCTTTTTATTCTTGCTGAGTATTTTCTTTCTCTGCTCGCTTTCTTTTTCCGGTAGTTTGAGCCGTGTTTGTCTCACCTGTGTTCTGCTGAGAAAACGGTGCAAGAGTGCCCGCCGGAATTTGTGATAGCTCGATTTTGACGTAATGCAGTATGACGGGTGCAATGACCATTCCCGGTATACCCATCAACTTTTCTCCAAGAGCTAAACCCAGGAGAGTTAACCACATCGGTGTTTTAATCCTGCCGCCGATGATTTTGCTGTTCAGGAAGTATTCGAGTTTGTGAATGACGACCAGGAAAATGAGAGAAACAATGGTTAGTTTGACTGAAACGGTGAGCGAGATACCGACGATTAAGGTATTACTCAGAACATTTCCAATGACAGGTAACAGTCCGCATATAAAGGTAAAGAAAACAATAATAAAAGGGTAGGGCACTCCTGCGACAAGTGCGTAAATGCCAGTGAGAACGGTGTTAATTGCTGAGATGATGACCTGAGCACCCATGACGACGCGAAAGCTGTCGTAGAAAGTGGAAAAACGACTGGAAATGTGTACTTTCAGCTCTTCCATCAGTGTTTGGCATGTTTTGGGTTTAGATATCGGGCTGAATGCGTCCCTGATAAAGAGGCTGATAACCATGACCAGAGCGATAATTATAAAAACAAATTGTTTGGTTGCCACTTTTGCAAAGCTTGCGAAAGAAGCCAACTGTTTGGTTACTGTTTCTACAGAAACGGTTTTCAAGCTTTCTATGTCTTTGAAGGGCAGCTCGATGTTTTGTTCCTGTGCGTATCCGACAATTTTTGGAACGGCTTCCTCGACAACTCCGGGAATAACGACAATGGCTCTGTTGATAACAAACCCGAAACTGTAAAAGATGAGGGTGACCAGGAAGAAGTAGAGAACGATACCAACCCATTTTCGCTCTTTAAACTGAAGATAGGTTAAAGCCAGGTACGAGAACAGGATAACCAGGAAAACGCCGATGAGCTTTATTGATGCAAATACGACTAGAGTGAGAACCATGAAAACATACGAGATTTTTTCAGAAAAAGTCATGATAATTCCGTGTTTCAAGAGTTTGAAGTGATGTATCAAGAACAGCCGATTTTTTTCCCAAATACAGCATTGATCCGTTCTCGTTTCAAAATATGTCTGCCAGGCAGTTCCATGCGAAATGACGCGATCGGTCTGTTTCGGTCTTGCCCGGAACAACTTCCCACGCTGTATTTTCACTCAGAACGCCAATCATGTCAATCTCGCCTGTTGGTGTTGATTCTTCCTGGGAGCTGAGCCACCTGGACGGTGGCTCCATCGAAAAGTTAAGCGGCCTCCTTATCTGGCAAACTCGTATGTTTTCATTGGCATGGTTATTGTCTGTCAATGAACTCATATTTCAGCTGCACATTCTTGTCTTCCTGAAAGTGAACCAACTTATCCGGAAGACGCGTTGTGGTTGTATTCCAAACCCTGCATAGACCATAAAATGAACTCCTGAAACAGAATTTTTCATCCTGGTTTAAGATCAGGGTGCTTGACATGGATCAAGACAGGTTCCACTTTTGAGAAAGTCCTATTTTTAACTTCTAGAAACAAAACGGAAACAGAAAGACCATTTTTGAATTTTTTAGTGAGTGTCATCAATGGTTTACACAGTGTGTTCAGGAACTGAATGGAGGTTGCGGTGAACTAGACGCCAACACACTCTCTTGAATCGGGAAAGCGGTTTTCATGTGTTCCAGGAGGCCGTATGACAGTCAAACCGGCCTGATAGAATAAGGCAAACAGCGCCATGAGGGAAAGGACGGTATCAGTAAGGCAGCTAGTTTGCAGTTCCTTTCTTTTCCAAACCAATGACAGATGCTATGATACGCTTTCATAATGAGATCTGGGGGTACTCAGTTCCTGACGATAACATGGATGCGTTCAAGATAATCCTGTATTTATCTAACATATTGATTAAAAAGGCTTAAACTCGGGAAAACAGGAGCATTGATCATGAAATGGAAAACCATCATACTGGTTCTTTTTATTGTGTTTTTTGGCTTTTTTGTGATGAATTACCTTGCCGGGATGAAAGAGGCTCCTAAAAAGAAGGCCGCTGGCAGCATGAAACGCCTTGTTCGGGTAATGGAGATCGAGACTCAAACATTGGAGCCTGAACTGGTTGTGCATGGTATGGTTCGCTCTACCGAATCCATCGATGTGATTACAGAGGTTTCAGGAACGACTGCGGAGTGCGATATTCGAATTCTGCCAGGCTCCAAGTTCTCAAAAGGCGATTGTCTGCTGGTTATTGACGAGCGTCAGGCGTATTTCCGTATGCAAACACTAAAAAGTGATTATCTGAACGCGCTGGCTACTTTACTGCCTGAAATTAAATTTGAATTTCCAGAGGTTTATCCCGAATGGCTTAGCTACTTTGAACGCTGCCACAGTGAGAAGGTTTTACCTGACATGCCTGAAACCGATCAGACAAAAATCAAATTACTTTTAAGTCGGTTTGGTGTATCCAGGCTTTTTTATCAAATAAAAAACCAGGAGGTTGATCTCGAGAAGCACATCATCACCGTTCCCTTTGACGGCGTGATCCTGGAATCGTATTTGTCTCCGGGAGCGGCTGTACGAGCCGGGACGAAGGTTGCCAGGATTATCGATATGTCCCGTATTGAGTGTGAACTCGATATTCCCCCGGATCAATTGGAGTTCATCAACAGGGAAGGCAAAATACGGGTTTCATCGAACACACTCGATCAGCCTTTTGAGGCCACATTCCTGCGTGTGGGAGGAGAGATTAACCCCAAAACACGAACGCTTGCTGTTTTTGTCAAGCCCGATTCAAGGATCGATGGGAACCTGCTTGAAGGCGCGTTTCTCTCTGCCACACTGCAGTTCAGGCCCATTGCGAATGCGGTTGAAGTACCGATTCGCCTTTTGAGAAGCTCGGATAGCGTCTACGTGGTGGAAGACGGGATTCTGGTTGAACGGTCGGTGCATGTTGCCCAGAAAACAGCCAGCCAGGCAATTATTGACAGCGGTTTGAAAGACGGCGACCTGTTGGTGGTCGATCTTTTGCAGGGTGTTGCTCCGGGCAGTTCCGTCAATACCCAAATACAAAAATCCGAGGCTCGATGATGAAAACAATGGTTCGCTTCTTTGTACGCTACCCCATTTGGGCCAACACGATTATGTGTGCTATTTTGGGCTTTGGTGTGCTTTCTTTTTTTAAGATGACCTACTCGTTCTTTCCTGAGATGAAGCCGAGCATGATCTATGTCATGGTGCCGTTTCCCGGTGCGTCACCCACCGAAGTAGAAGAGGGGATCGTCCTGAAAATAGAGGAGAACCTGGAGGGTATTGAAGGCATCGAGCGGATTACTTCGCTTTCCAGGGAAAATGTGGGTCAGGTATCCATCGAGGTGCTATCGGATGCCGATCTCTATCGGGTACTGGCAGATGTGAAGAATGCGGTTGACCAGATCAGCAGTTTTCCCGTCGATGCGGAGAAAGCCATTATTTACGAGCAGAAAGTGCTCACTCGAGTGATGTCGGTGGTCCTGTACGGCAATACAAGTCTTTTTGATCTCAAGAAAATAGCAGAATCCTTCAGGGACGACCTGTTGGGAAGCGAACACATTTCTCAGGTGATGTTTGGCGGGCTGCCCGCTATCGAGTTCAGTGTGGAGCTGAGTGAGGAGAAGCTCAGACGATACGGTCTCACTTTTTCTGAAGTCGCGCAGGCAATCAGGGAATGGAATCTCAATATAAGTGGTGGAAAAATTGAGACAGACCGGGAAGAGCTGCTTATTCGCAGCTATCAGAGGTCTTATGATGCGGAAAGCTTGAGAACGATTCCTGTGCGGGCTGGTGACAACGGGCAAGTGATATTTATTGGCGATATTGCAGAGGTTAAGGAGAAGTGGGAAGACAGGCCTGATCGTGTTTACTACAACGGGCAGAATGCTGTGGTGCTGTCGGTGGATAAAACTCGGACCGAAGACATTCTCAAATCGGCTGATGCGATTGTGGAACAGATTGAGAAGTTCAACGATGAACACGAGATGATTAAGGCTGTTAAAATCGATGACCGAACCATTAGTTTACGGGCGCGAATCCAGCTTCTCGCTAAAAACGGTCTTATTGGGTTGGCGCTGGTGCTATTGGTATTGGGCTTTTTCCTCAACCTTCGATTGGCCGGTTGGGTTTCTCTTGGCATTCCCATTTCATTTACCGGTCTTTTCATTGTCAGTTACCTGGCCGATACAACCATTAATGTCATCTCCTGTTTTGGGATGATTGTGGTGATAGGTATCCTGGTTGACGATGGAATTGTTGTCGGTGAGAATATTTTTTCTCACTATGAAAAGGGTGCTTCCGCACTTCAGGCAGCCATAGTCGGTACCAGGGAAATGATACCGCCTGTGTTTACGTCGGTGGCAACAACGGTCATTGCCTTCTTGCCCTTTTTCTTTCTCGATGGCTTTTTAGGCAAATTTATTTGGAATGTGGCTTTTGTCGTTATTATGTCGCTGGTATTTTCTCTGGTTGAGGCTTTCGTCATTTTACCGGCGCATCTCGCCCACTCCAAGAGCTTGATTACTCGACACAAGGTCAGCAAGATCAGGACTTTAATTGAAAATGCTTTTCAGGGTTTTATTCACAAAGCCTATGCGCCCGTCTTGAAGTTAGCCTTGCAGCATAAATGGGTTACCCTGGTTTTCCCCGTTTTCTTTCTCTTTATGACGGTCGGCCTGCTGAAGGGGCGGGTGATTGGTGTGACTTTTTTCCCTTTTATCGATGGTGACACCATGCCTGTCAATATCGCACTGGAACCGGGAACACAGGAGAAGCAGACCTTGAACGTGCTTCGCAAAATTGAGGATGAAGCCTGGAAGATCAATGAACAGCTCAAAAAGGAGAGACCCGATGGGCTGGATGTCATTCTGGGGATTAAAACGGAAATTGGCCGTAACAGTAAAGGGAATTCGGGCAGCCATGCCGGATCGGTTACCCTTCAGCTTTTACCCGGTGAAATTCGCCAGCTGGCCAGTTTTGAAATTGCCAATAGGCTGCGAAAAAATGTCGGTATTATCCCGGAAGCGGTTAACACGTCCTTTGGACGACAAGGTGTTTTTGGGAAACCGGTCAGCATCAGTTTGTTGGGAGACCGCGAAGAACCGCTGAAACGAGCAAAAGAGGAGCTTATGGAAGCTCTTTCCGGTATGGAACAGCTGAAAGACACAACAGACAGCAGTCTCAGTGGCCGCAGAGAAATCGATATCCGTTTGAAACCACTGGCTAAAAGTATGGGACTGACCTTGCGAGACGTTATGAAGCAGGTGAAGGATGGCTTTTTCGGAAGACAGGCGCAGAGAATTCAAAGAGGCAGAGATGAAATACGAATCTGGGTTCGCTATCGGGATGAAGACCGCGTTTCAATGGGTCAGCTGGAAAAAATGCGTATTCGGACCGCTCGTGGTGAATTTCCGTTCAACCAGTTGGCGACCTACCGCGTGAAGCAGGGTGTTTCCAATATTCGTCATCTCAATAAAAAGAAAGAATTAAAAGTGGAATCGGAACTAAAGGATGTGGAGGCATCGGTTCCCTTGATTCTGGAAGAAATTGAAACGACCATTCTTCCTGATATCCTGGCCAAGTATCCCAGCGTTCGGGTTCTCTTTGAAGGACAGTCGCGTCAACAGAGAAAGGAGGCCAGATCCATGAAGGCCAGTTTTCCATTGGCGTTTATTTCCATGTTCATTCTGGTGGTACTCGTGTTCCGGTCACCCACACAGGCCTTTTTGGTGTTTTCCCTCATCCCCCTGGCTATCATGGGCGCCATCTGGGGTCATGGAATTCAGGGCATTAAACTGAATCTACTGTCCATATACGGCATTATTGCTTTAACGGGTATTGTGGTTAACGACAGCATTGTTCTTGTGGATCAAATCAACCGAAATTTGAGGCAGGGAATGAAACTCTTTGAAAGTGTGCTCGAAGCCAGTATCAGCCGATTCCGTCCGATTTTATTGACTACTTTAACCACTGTTTTCGGTTTGGCTCCTCTTATGCTTGAAACGAGTCGTCAAGCTCAGTTTCTGATTCCCATGGCAACTTCGGTTGCTTACGGTCTTCTCTTTGGAACCTTCATCCTGCTTTTTATTCTTCCATGTGGTTTTCTCGCTATTAATCGCGTCAAGGTGTTTCTGAATACACCTCTCAGAGGAAAAGGGCCCGCTCCCGAAAGCCTTGAACCGGCCGTGATTGAAATGAAATCCGATCGTCTTTTTAAAGACATGGAATGAAACAAGGCACTTCTATTTTTTTCGGTAATGAGATCGCCTAAAATGCTTTCAACCCCAACAAGACTTACCTCAGAGGATCACCATGTTAATTGTATTTGCCACACTCACTCTCTTACAAATTGAGCATCCCGTTCAAGAGAGGACGTTGACGCTCGAAAAAGCGATAAAACTGGCTCTTGAGCGGAATCCCGCTATTCACATTCAAACCCGGCAGGTAGAACGTGCGGATATCGAAAAGAAACTGGGTGACGGTTTGCGGTTGCCAACATTGAGTTCCAGTGCCTCGAGCTCATTTCGATCGTCGGACGGGCGGCTCTCACAAGGTGCGGGACATGCTGAAGCATGGGGAAACACCTTCGCGCTGGATTTGTCCTGGGCACTCTTTACCGGTTATGAGCATACCTCGCAAAAACAGATTTTTGAGTTGTCTCACCGTTTGCAAAGCGAGGTCTTGGTTACAGAGATAGAAAACCTCATCTATCAGGTCAGTGCCGCTTTCTTTGATATCGTTAAACAAAAAAACATGCTCGGTGTTTCAGAGGAAAATCTGGAGGTCAGCCGTGAACGATTACAGAAAGCTCGTTTAAGACAGGAATTGGGTCAGAGTTCCAACACCGAGTTGTTGGACGCGGAAGTGGCTTTTCAAAACGATGAAGCTGTCACGGCGGGTCGCATTGAAACTTTGGAAAACAGTTACAGCACACTCAAGGCACTGCTGTTTCTTGAACCTGAAGAACAGCTTCGTGTTATGGGAACCATTCCCGTTTTTGAGGATTTACCTGATCTGGGTGTGTTACTGACAGAGATAGAATCACGGCATCCCCAATTGAAACAACTGGATCTGAATCGACAAATGGCTGCAGAGGCTGCGAAAATAGCGAAATCGGGTTATTATCCCCGTTTGTCTTTGAATTCGGGGTTATCTTACAATTTAAATAACAACGATTTCCGTGGTTTAAGTGGCGATAAGCACTATCGACTAGGTTCGGTCGGACTGGTAATGAGCTATTCGTTGTATGACGGCCATCGCAGAAAAGTCAATCTGGCAACAGCGAAAATCAATGAGATTCAGGTTCAGACACGTTACAGCCAAGCACTCAACCAATTGAAGTTGAATGTTTCCAATTTATACAAGCAACTGAAGTTACAGAAAAAACGTCTGGATTTACAAGTGCAGACAGAGCAGAGGACCAGGCAGTACTTGACCCTTCAAAAGGAGCGTTTCCAGATGGGAACGATTGATTCGCTGGCCTTTCGCGATGCCCAATTGCGCTTGTCGAGAGCAAGTCAGGCCTTAATTGCGATCAAACACCAACACGCGCTGACCTATCTCAATTTGATGAAGAGTTCAGGCCGGCTGCGAGCCTGGAATGAAAATCAACAATTGTTGAAATGAGGCGAACCGCACTTTGAGGTTGTCGTTAATTTTGGTAGAATGAATCGGTTTGGTAGAAAACACATGAGGAACGGGAAACGCATGAAAGTTTTAAAGTTTTTTTTCATCTTATTAGTGCTGGCACCTTTTAGTTTAACTGAAGATACAGAGTGTTACATTCAAATAAAATTACAATCCACTGAAGATTTTGAGATTCTCTCCAGAATCGTCCAATTTGACGAGCACAGCATGGATCGCATTGAGCCTCGAGCCTACACGCTTTCCAGTCATCTTCCAACCTTGAGGAAAATAGGCTATGAAATTACGGTTCTGCCTCATCCTGGAATAAACCCGTCGGCCAGGATGGGCATGCTCAGGACACCCCAAACCAAAAGTTGGGATTCCTTTCCAACCTATGCCGAATACGTTCAGATCATGCAGGATTACGCGGCTAATTACCCCGATATTTGCCGACTCTACAACATAGGCAGCACCACGAACACAAACAGACCGCACGATCTATGGGTTGTGAAGATTACCGAGGATCCCGATACAGAACAGGATGAACCCGAAGTTTTTTACACATCCACCATGCACGGAGATGAGACCACCGGCTATGTCACGATGCTGCACCTGATCGAGGAACTGCTCACCCACTACGATCCTTCCTCTGCCGATCCCTATGATATGGAAATAACCCATATGATTCAGAATATGGAAATATGGATCAACCCGCTGGCGAATCCGGATGGCACGTACCGATCCAGTGACTCAACCGTATCGGGAGCAATCCGCAATTACACCACTTCATCGGGTTCGCCTTCCAGTGTCGATCCCAACCGCAACTTTCCAGACCCCGAAGGGGGTGACCATCCCGATGGCAACCCCTATTGGGCGGAAACAGTCGCCATGATGAACTTTGCGGAACAGAATCACTTTGTGATATCAAGCAATATTCACGGTGGTGCTGAAGTTGTGAATTATCCCTGGGACACATGGTCCCGGGCGCATGCGGACGACAGTTGGTACGTTGACATCTGTCTGCATTATGCCGGACTGGTACAACTCAATGGACCTGCAAATTACTACACCAGTGTCAACCCCAACGGCATTACCAATGGGTATGCCTGGTATCCGTTGCAGGGCGGCCGTCAGGACTACATGAATTTCTGGCGCGGTTGCAGGGAAACAACCAACGAAATCTCCAACACCAAAAACCCTGCGGCTTCAACCTTGCCCACATACTGGGATGCAAGCAGACAGGCCCTGCTGGATTATCTGAAAGAGTCCCTCAAAGGCGTCAGGGGCATTGTAACGTCTTCAGATGGCACGCCCCTGGATGCCAGAATTGAAGTGGTCGGTTATGACGTGGATATGGATCAATCCTGGGTTTACACCGATCCAGCTGTGGGCGACTACCATCGAATGCTGTTGCCGGGAACCTACACACTTCGCGCTTCTGCTTACGGTTATGTGGATGCGGAAGTTTCCGGCATTGTTGTCGTTGACGGGGATGCTGCTGTACAGGACTTTGTTTTGCAGCAGGCAGAAACCGTTACGGTTACAGGTGTGGTCAGGTCTACTCCCGGTAATACGCCTCTGGCCGGAGCAACGATAGAATTACTGGATACACCCATAAGCCCCGTCACAACATCCAGCGATGGCTCTTATTCCATTGAAGGCGTTTTAGAGGGCACCTACACCTTTCGCGTCACTGCAGATGAGCACAAAACGCTGGAAAGCGAAGAGGTGATAACCACTGCCAATGTGAATCGCGATTTCACACTTGTCCGAATGGAGACCTACTATTTCGATAACTTTGAATCGGGACCAGGTGGATTGAGCGGCACCGGTATTTGGGAACACGGTGTTCCCAGTGGTTCCAGCCCACAAGCCTACTCAGGAGATCATGTATGGGCGACCAATCTTTCAGGTAACTACGGAAACAATGAAGGTGACGCTCTGCAAATCGAAAATCTGGACATACCGTCAGAAGAACCTCAGTTGTTTTTTATGCACTATTATGACTTTGAGAGTGGTTATGACGGTGGCCGAGTGGAGATTGCCGTTGACGGTGGAGGCTTCGCGGTTCTCACACCTGTTGGCGGTTATCCGGCTGACAGTATTAGTGCTTTGAACTCGGCAGGCTACGATGGCACATCCAATGGCTGGGTGCTTGCCGAATTCGACTTGTCGGCCTATGCCGGCCAAACAGTCACCATTCGCTGGTATTACGCCTCCGATTCCACTCAGACCAGGCTTGGTTGGTACATCGATGATCTTGAAATTAAAGGCAAGGCCGAAAATGTCACGGTGGATTTCATCTTTTCCGATGGATTCGAGTCAGGAGATACATCCATGTGGGATATGCTCATAGATTGATCGTCCTTAGCTTTGTTTCGTTTTAAATAAGGCGTAACACCGCCCTGGCTGATCCCAAACGGGTAGTCACATGGGTCGAAACCTTGCTGTAAGAAGGGCAGAAAAGGCTTGCGGAATCCAAAAGACAGTGGCGTTTTGCGTTTCAGAACCATTGCCAAATACAGCAGACTGTCGGTTGAGATTGGCAGTGTCGAATGAACTGGTTTTAACACAAATCTTTATAAAGATAATCGAAGAATTCGCTCTTGCTAATGGGTTTACTGAAATAATAGCCTTGACTTTCTTCACAGCTCAGCTTCTTCAAAAACTCCAGCTGTTCCTTTGTTTCCACTCCTTCAGCGATCACCTTTCTTTTGAGATTATGGGCCATTGCGATGATGGCAGATGTGATAGCGGCATCATCGGCTTCTTCCGGTATTTCACGAATAAAGGAGCGGTCAATTTTCAAGGTGTCGATTGGAAATTTCTTTAAATAGCTGAGAGAGGAATAACCAGTACCAAAATCGTCGATGGAGATGGCAATTCCCATATCATGAATTTCTGACAAAGTGCGATGAGTGTGTTCGAGATTATCCAGCAAAATAGTTTCCGTAATCTCAAATTCAATCCATTCGGGAGGCACGGCTTCTTTTTTCAAGACTTTGCGAACTTCGGACAGAAAGTTCTCATTTTTAAACTGGTAACCGGAAATGTTGACGGCAATTCTAAATGGTGGAATGCCTTTTTCCCTGAATTCAAGCCATGTTTGACATGCTGTTTTGAACGCCCATAATCCGAGAGGCAGAATCATACCGGTATTTTCAGCAACAGGTATGAATTTATGTGGGGAAATAATGCCTTTTTTGGGGTGACTCCATCTTAAAAGCACCTCAGCTCCTATGGCTTTACCAGTAGCCAGGTTGATTTGAGGCTGAAAGAGTAAATAAAATTCGGTGTTTTTGATAGCTTTGCGCAGGTCATTTTCAATTTCAATGAGTTCCATAGCCTTTGAGTACATACCCTCATCGAAGAGTTTGAAACTTGCTCGACCTGATGCCTTTGCCTGGGAGAGGGCAGTGTGAGCATTTCTCAGCAAGTGAACAGGAGTTGAGAAACCCGCTTGTGGTTGTGATATGCCCATCACCAAGGTGAGACCTATGTCCTTGCCGTTGATGTTCATGGTGTTTTCAAAGGTGCGGAGAATTTTTCGCGCTAAACCCCGAGGTGCATCGGGTGAGTGGATCTTTGTCAGCAGAATAGCAAAATCATCACCTTCCAACCGAGATAGGATATCCGTTGAACTAAGGCAGCTTTGAAGCCTTTTAGCGACCTCAATCAGGACTTTATCACCGAAAAGGTGACCGTAGCTATCGTTGATGATCTTGAACCTGTAGACATTGACGTGAATTATTGCGAAGAGATTCTTTAAGGGATTGTGACTGTACTGATCCATGGAGAACTGAATTTGATCGAGAAAAAAATTCCGCTTTGGAAGGCCGGTCAAGGAGTCGTGAGCGTCTCTATTTGTAATGTCGGTTTGTGAGCCCGCCATTCGGTAGGCTTCTCCGTGTTCATTCTTAATGGCAATACCTCTGCAAAAAACCCATATGTATTCTCCGTTTTTGTGAAGAATGCGATGTTCTGAGGCAAAATCACTGGTTATGCCTTGAATATGGTCGTCAATCGCCTTCCGAACTCTGGAAATATCATCCGGGTGGAGACGGTTGAACCACTCCTCCGGTAAGTTCTCAATTTCTTCGTCCTTAAACCCCAGCATGCTTTTCCATCTTGCTGAGTAGTAGACCTCTTCGAGTTGAAAATCCCAATCCCAAAGACCGTCACGTGCCCCCTGGGCCGCAAGGGCGTAACGCTCTTCACTTTTTCTCAAGGCCCGCTCAGAGTGAAGCAGAGTGAGCTGAGTTTGAATCCTGGCCAGGGCAACTTGAAGATCAATGGGTTTGATAATGTAATCGTTGGCCCCGAAGTTGAGGGCTTTGACAATGTCCTTTGATTGACTTAAAGCGGTTGTCATGATTACAGGGAGGACTGAAGAGGAATGCTTGAGCCGAATGCGCTTAAGCGTTTCAAATCCATCCATTTTAGGCATTATTACATCAAGAAGAATCAGGTCAACCGATTTGTTTTCCAGGACTTCCAGGGCCTCAATCCCATTTTCAGCGGAAATTGGAATATGACCGGAAGAGCGAAGCAGATCACGCAGTACCAGGCGATTAAGCTCGTTGTCATCAACTATCAGGATTTTGGCTTTTTCCACTTGACCTTGATTCAATACGGATACCTCTGCAAATCCATGTGCTATTGTCTTTATCGTGATAATTAGAGAATGGATTAATTAAAAAATGACGGTTTTCCGGTAGTCTTTCGTCTAACCTCGAGAACGGCCTTTTACAGACGTGGTCGTAGTAGAGCCGAGTTCAGCGAAAGCACATTTTGAATTGGCAATACAATTGTAAAGTAGCGGAATTTGACATTGTCAAGCTGTATTCAAACGAAGTCAACGGTCAGTTAAAAAGGTTCATTTTTTAATCTGTCTTTCTTGGGGTCAGCGCATGGTAAAGGCAGGAACCCGATAGTCCGCCCGTTGAATGTTTCGTCATTTGGCATGGTTGCTAAGGATGGACTTGTTAAACGCTTAACAGGGATAATAGGAAACAGCATTTGGGAAGACAGGAGAAAAATGAACAAAAACAGGAGTTCTGCAAGGTCATTCTTTGTTGAAAAGATCGTTCAGCGTGGAGTGTGTAATTAAAGACAAGCTAAATGGATACGGAGGTTTATTTCAAGACGGCCTTACCCTCTGGTCAATGATTCTAAAAATTCCTTGTTGGATTTGGTCTTCCTGAGCCGATCACAGAGAAGGTCCATGGCTTCAGCAGGGGAAAGTGGGTTGAGTACCTTTCGCAGTACCCAAAGCCGGTTCAGTTCGTGCTTTGAGAGCAGCAACTCTTCTTTTCTTGTTCCCGACTTGGAGATATCAATGGATGGGAAAACGCGTCTATCGGAGAGTTTCCTGTCCAGTACGACTTCCATGTTGCCTGTTCCCTTGAATTCTTCAAAAATGACATCATCCATTCGGCTGCCTGTTTCTACCAGAGCCGTGGAGATAATCGTCAGGCTGCCGCCGTTTTCGATATTCCTGGCTGCGCCAAAAAAACGCTTGGGTCTTTGCAGGGCATTGGAGTCGACACCACCGCTGAGGACTTTGCCGCTGGGAGGTACAACGGTGTTATAGGCACGTGCCAATCGGGTGATGGAATCCAGTAGAATGACGACATCTCTTCCGTATTCAACCAGTTTTTTGGCTTTCTCGATAACCATTTCAGCAACTTGAACGTGACGAAGCGCGGGTTCATCAAAAGTGGAGCTCACCACTTCACCTTCTACAGAGCGTTCCATATCGGTTACCTCTTCAGGTCTTTCATCGATTAAAAGGACAATCAGGTTGATATCAGGGTGATTTGCGGTAATGGAGTTGGCAATATTTTGCAGGAGCATGGTCTTACCTGTTCGAGGCGGTGCGACAATAAGGCCGCGTTGTCCGAGGCCGAGGGGAGTCATTAAATCCATCACTCTTCCAGACAGGTTTTCTGATTGGTTTTCCAGAACAATGCGCTTTTCGGGATAAAGAGGTATCAAATTGTCAAAAGAAGTTCTGGATAGCGATTTTTCAGGGTCATCGAAGTTGATAGCTTCCACTTTCAATAGCGCAAAATAGTTTTCACCTTCTTTGGGTGGGCGAATTTGCCCACTGACCGTATCACCTGTAGTGAGCTCGAACTTTCTTATTTGAGAAGGGGACACATAGACATCATCGTGGCTGATCAGGTAATTGTTGACCGGTGAACGCAAAAAGCCATAGCCATCCTGGTGTATTTCCAGAACGCCTTCACCGAATAACAGGCCATCATCTGTTTGGGCGTCAAGTAACTGAAATACCAACTCATCGTGACTGAGCTTGGTGTATCCTTTAAGGCCTTTTTCTTTGGCCAAAGCTTTTAAATCGCTTAAGTTCATGCTTTTAAGTTTGACAATGTTCATAAGATACCTGCCTTGTTAGTCAATTGGGTTGCTGTGTGCGGAAATGGACTTCCATATAGCCTTGATACCTTGACCTGATTCAGCTGATGTTAAAATTATATCACTCTTGGGTAGCTCAAGCAAACGCGAATGATTTACCAGCTGCTGATGGGCCTTGGATCTGCTTAGCTTATCGGCTTTTGTCAGTAAAACAGTGAACGGTAAGTTGAAGTATTTTAGCCAGTCTTTCAGCTGAACATCCATGGGACTGGGGTCATGTCTGCTGTCAACAAGCGAATAGATCATAGCGATTTGGCGGGTATTCGTCAGGTAATTCTCAATGAGCTTTTCCCAGGATTGCCGCTCTTTTTTGCTGACCTTGGCATAGCCATAGCCCGGCAGGTCGACAAAGTAGAGCTTCTTGTTGATTAAAAAGTAATTGATACACCTTGTTTTTCCGGGTGAGGAAGAGGTTCGAGCTAAGCTCTTTCTGTTTAGAATGCGATTGATGATGCTGGATTTTCCAACATTGGATCTTCCAGCAAAGACAAAATGAGGCAAGTTGTCTTGTATGAATTGGGCTGGTTTTGCGGCCGATATGATGTACTCTGCCGTATGAATACGCATAGTTGGTTCCAAGTGTTCGTGCTTACGTAAGAGCTATCATAAACCTGATTTTCATTGATAGCAAGGAAAGTGATTGACACAATGGTGAAAATTACCCCGCCTTGCTTTGAAGAACTGTTAATTCAGTGAGTTGCTTCTCAAGCATATCCAGACTGAATTGGAAATTCTTGTCTTTCATTTCGGGCAGTTTGTATAGATACTCAAGCATAATGTCTTCCAGAATCAGTCTCAAGCCTCTGGCGCCAAGTTTTCTGTCTATCGCTTTTTGGGCTATAGCGTGAATGACTTCTTTTTGAAATGTCAGATCGATGCCCTCCATTTCAAACATCTTCTGATACTGTTTGATCAGAGCGTTCTTTGGTTTTGTGAGGATTTGTATTAAATCCTCCTTATCCAAAGCGTGCAGATTGGCTAATATGGGAACCCGGCCGACAAATTCGGGTATCAGTCCAAAATTGATCAGATCTTCGGGCTCCACATGATTGAACAGTTCGGAACGAGCGGCCTGATTTTTCTTGCTTTTCGGTTCCGCAGTGAAGCCAATGGACTTTTGTCCGATACGCTTTTCGATAATGTGCTCCAGACCGACAAACGCGCCACCGCAAATAAACAGAATGTTCTTCGTGTTGAGCTGGTAGAATTCCTGATGGGGGTGTTTTCGTCCACCCTGGGGTGGAACATTGGCAACGGTACCTTCCAGTATTTTCAAGAGAGCTTGCTGCACTCCTTCACCACTGACATCTCTTGTTATACTGACGTTTTCACTTTTGCGGGAGATCTTGTCAATTTCGTCGATGTAAATGATACCTCTCTGAGCGCGTTCAACATCGTAATCAGCCGCTTGCATGAGCCTCAAGAGGATGTTTTCGACATCTTCACCCACGTATCCCGCTTCTGTCAGAGTGGTAGCATCTGCAATGGCAAAGGGGACTTCGAGCAGTTTAGCTAAAGTACGGGCAAGCAGCGTTTTTCCTGTGCCTGTGTCGCCAATCATTAAAACGTTGCTCTTTTCAAGTTCAACATCACCCTTTTTCAGGGTCTGATTGATTCGCTTGTAGTGTAAATAAACCGCCACGGATAGTTTTTTCTTGGCCAGTTCTTGACCCAGAACGTATTGATCAAGAAAGTTTTTGATTTCCCTGGGTGTGTGAATTTTGGTGAAAGCGGGTTTTTCAGTGAAGAGGGCATCTTCCTGAATGATGTCGGTGCACACTTCGATGCATTCATCACAGATGAATACGTCCGGGCCCGCGATGAGCTTTCTAACTTCACGTTGGCTCTTGTTGCAAAAAGAACATCTTAACGGATTGGTTGGTTTCATTTTTTAAGTTTTACTCCAAGGCTGTTATTTGGTTCGCGATTCAATGATCTCATCAATAATGCCGTATTCCATCGACTCTGCTGCTGTCATGATGTAGTCACGATCGGTGTCTCGCTTGATTTTCTTTAGTGTTTGTCCTGTGTTTTTTGCAAGAATCTTGTCAAGATTCTCTCGCATTCGAAGAATTTCCTTTGCGTGGATTTCAATATCGGAAGCCTGACCTTGCGCTCCACCCATGGGTTGGTGGATGAGGATGCGGCTATTGGGCAGGGCGTATCGCTTTCCCTTGGTTCCACCCGCAAGTAAGAACGCTCCCATGCTGGCTGCCTGTCCAATGCAAATGGTTGAAACATCGGGCTTGACCAGTCTCATTGTGTCGTAAATGGCGAGTCCGGCTGTAACACTTCCGCCCGGGGAATTGATGTAAATGCTGATGTCTCGATCGGGGTCTTCCGACTCCAGGAAGAGCAACTGGGAAACCACTAGATTGGCGACATAATCGTTAATGGGCATGCCGATGAAAACAATCCCCTCTTTGAGTAGCCTCGACCATATATCGTATGCTCTTTCTCCTCTTGAAGTTTGTTCAATGACAATAGGTGCGCCGGTCATCTTATGCCTCCTCTGTGTTTTCCGTTTCTTCGTCTTTTTCCTGTTCGGATGACTTTGTAGCTGATGCTTCTTCCACTTCTTTGGAGTCGACATCCTCTTCAGGCTTTTTTTCTTCGTCTTCTTCGGGATGTTCTGCCTCGGGCTTGGTCAGTTCATCAACCCATGTTATTTTGGAGGCATCGTAGATCAGGCCTTTCGTTTTCTGCATCAAGAGATCAACACGGATGCGTTCAGCCAGCTCTTCGTCCAGGTTTTCCGGATCGATCATGCCTTTCTGTTCCTGTGGGAAGAGATCCATGACTTCGCTTACTTTTGCCTTAACCTCTTCATTGGTGACTTCCAGTTTTTCTTCATCCGCAATTTTTTCCAGAATGAGTTGATTGCGAACAAGCTTTTCAGCCTCAGCGGCGTGTGTGCGGAAGAAGTTGTCGATCAGTGCCTTTTTCCGCTTTTCATCCTCAATGTAGGAAATGACGTGACCAAGCTGGTTGCTTGCCATTTGCTGGATCGTTTCAAAAACAATGGAATAGGGGAGTTCAAAGTCATAAGTATCGCTTATGCGATTCAGTAACTCCATGTTAACCCGTTCAGTTTCCATTTGTTTCGCACTCTTTTCGAGTTTTTCCCTGGTTTTATTTTTCAGATCTGCAACTGATTCCGCTTCCTGCGTTTTTGCCCATTCGTCGTTCAGTTCGGGTTGAACCTCCTTCGTGACATGCATCAATTCCAGGAAAACTTTGACTTTTTGTCCTCTGGCAGCTTCAATTTCAAAATCCTCATCCGCGTCGATTACGAGTTCCACATCTTCTCCGGCGTTATTGGACATGATGGCTTCTTTTACGCTTGGATAGGGGAATCTTTCATCCAGGACGAGTGTCAGATGTTCGTCAAAAAGAGTGTCCTTGTTTTCTTCGAGCATGACCGTCATTTTAAATTCAACGGTTTCACCTTCTTCTGCCGGGCGGTCTTTTATTTCCAATGTCTCTGTCAGACTGTCGATCAAAGAATCGAGATTTTCATCTACCTGTTCATCGGTGATATGGATGTTCAACGACTCCACTTCCATCCCTTTCCATTCTTTTAATTCAAATTCAGGTTTTACTTCCTGCATAAATTCAAAACTGAAAGAATCTTTTGCTTTTAATGAAAAATTGAGAATCTGTGGCTCACCCACGGCTTGAATGTGATTTTCCTTGACAGCATCGGCGACCAATTGCGGAATGGACTCTCTTGCAACTGAACTGGTAATTTCCTGCTTGTATCGTTTGACTATCAGGGCAGCAGGTGCTTTTCCCTTGCGGAATCCGGGAATGGATACCATGGAGGCAATTTCCTTGACGGCTTTTTTGTAATGCTGTTCGACGGTGTCCCAGCCTGTTTGAATTTCAACCTGTACGAGAGCAGGAGATTTTTGGGTGATTTTAGTTTCCATTTCGTTCCTTCCACTGTGTTTTGGTTTTGTTGGACCAGTATAAAAAAATGGTGCGAGAGGAGGGACTCGAACCCACACAGCCGAAACCGCCAGATCCTAAATCTGGTGCGTCTACCAATTTCGCCACTCTCGCATCCAGTAAAGCCTTCCGAATTGGAGTCCAGAGGCTGCAAAGCCGTGAGTATACCCTAAATAAGGCTTCCTGAAAACATGGTATTTAATTATTTTCAAAATATTAACTCAGCTGCTTCCCTTTCACGCAGCTCTAAACTGTTAAGTCAGCATCCTGCACACGGCACAAACCCATAATGCTTCACCCGCTGTTGTTTTTTTTGAAAGGCCTTCCATCCTCAGAAATCGCGCCCGTCTATAATCCCTGCGAACCAATCTGCGTGCCCTTCGCAAGAAACGAAGCGACTTTGGCCGGGTTTCAGACAGCGTTCAACATAAAGAAAAAGGCCGTCACAAACGAACCTTAAGCGATACAACCGTTACGAGATAAGTTTTTCATGCCGCTTGTCAATTATTTGGTACAATACATCGCCAGGTGACTACTCGAGAACTCGGGTTGTTGCGGAAGGCGCTTGATTGTGTTTTTTTTGAGTTTGGAACGGGCACAGGTTTTGATGTATCCGGGAAGAAACTGATATGGTGCGTTCTTTTACATCAAAACTTGAGAGCTGAGACCATGACCCGGTCCGTTGCCGGAAGGACTTATCTCTCAAGCGAGAGTGAACGCAGCAGCCTTGTCCGGGTTAAGTGTTTCACCGGGTTACAACAACATGTTCAGGTTAAAAGGAGATGCTCATGAAAAAAACGATTTATTTGTGTGTGTTGACACTTTTAACAGCGGTTTCCGCATGGTCTTTTCAGTCAGAAATAACAGCGTTCTTCCAGTTGGAAGGTGATAAATTGATCATGCCGGATCCCGATGAATATCGAAGGTGGGAACTCGCAGGTGTTGGTGTTGTTCCAAATGATTTGAATCGCCACAGAGCCATTTTCCCGGGTGTGCATCTGGTCTATGTGGATCCTGTGGCCTACAAGCACCGCCGGGATCGCGGTTTCTATCCGGATGGAACGGTTATCGTCATGGAAAATTTTCACCAGAAAAGTCAGGAAGGAGTTAGTGGAAAGGGCTATTTTGAATCCGGACCCAGAGATGTTCTTGTCAGTGTAAAAGACCGCCGTAAATTTACTTCTAAGGTCTGGTCTTACTACCTTTTCACCGACAAGGATATAAAAAAAGGTATCAATAAAAAGGCCGCGATGCCTAAAAGCGATTGTCAAGCCTGTCATATATCAGCTGCCGACGATGACGAAGTGTTTACATCCTGTTACCCAAGATTGAGTCCCGGGAAAACAAAGGCAAAGCCCATTAAATGACATCATTCTGGTCGTTTACCAAGAAATACATGATCCCGTTTCTACCGTGGTACCTGGTCGGCGTTGTCTGTGTTTTTGGTACACAGGCAATCATGGTGTCCATTATCGAGGAGACGAAAACCGCCCTCGACACAGAATTATCCTTGTTGGAAGTACAGCAGGTTCCAGATGAAAGCGGGGGAGTCCCGTTGCGCGTCAGCGCACAACAAAAAAAGGTCATTCATCCCTTTGTTTTGAGAATCCTGACTCTTGCCGGTCTTCTTCTGATCATTCGGATTCTTTCCAGGTATTTCATCTTTACTCCTGGCCGCATCATAGAATTTAAAATTCGAAATAACTATTTCCACACGCTGCTCAATAAACCGCGTTCCTTTTTCAGCGACTTTGAAACGGGTGATCTCATAAGCAGGGCTTCCAATGATATCGGATACATCAGGGCAGCTTACGGTTACGGCATTCTTCAGATAGTCAACGTGATTTCCACTTTTTCAATTGGCATTTGGGCCATGTGGAGAATGGACCCCCTGACGACATTCATGATCGGAATACCCATGTTTTTAACTCTTGCTGTAATCCAGATAAGCATTTATTTCCTGCTCAATCACTGGAAACGCGCCAATGAAGAACTGGGCACCCTTTCCAGTTTCTGTCTGGCATCGTTCAGGGGCATATCGGCTGTTAAAGGCTACCATGCTGAACCGAGATTCAATGACATCTTCAGGCAGTACAGCTTCAATTATCTCAAAACGAATTTGTTAATCGCTGCTGTGCGGTCGTATGTCATGCCTCTGGTTCAATTTTCAGGAAATATCGCCACGTTCATTGTTCTTTGGGTTATCGGACGACAAATTATAAACGGTCAAAACACCATTGGCGAGATTTCAGCCTATATGGGCTACATTGCAATGGTGATGCCTCCATTGCTTTCACTGGGCTGGATGATGAACGTCTTCACCCGCGCTTTACCCGCCACTGATCGTCTGCACGCCATATTAAAAGACAATCCGGGTGTTTCAGGCTCACCCGAGCCTTGCCAGGGCACACCCTCTTTGACGGTCAGGGGTTTAAACCTCCGTTTTGCAGAAAACCAGTTTAAACTGAGAAACATCGATCTCTCGCTTCCACCGGGTAAAAAACTGGGAATAGTCGGGGAAGTGGGATCGGGCAAAACGGTTTTAATTGAAACCTTGCTGCAGTTGAATACGCCTGAAAGTGGCCAGATTCTTTTAAACGGGCAAGCTGCGAATGAAATGGATTTGCGAGCTTACAGGGCCAATTTTTCATTTGCCCCCCAGCGGGCCTTTCTTTTTTCTGCCTCACTGCGAGACAATTTGCAAGTCGCCCGCCATCATCTCGAATCGGACTTGTGTGAAGAAGACATCCATCAAGCTCTCGTTACAGCGGGTTTTCAGCTGGATCCCATGCAGTTTCCCGATGGTCTGGATACACAAGTGGGTGAGAAGGGGATTCTCTTATCGGGTGGACAAAGACAGAGAATCGCCCTGGCGCGCTGCCTGCTCAAAAAAGCCGCGATTTTTGTGTTGGATGATGTTCTTTCGGCTGTCGATCAGGAAACTCAAAAAAATATTCTGGACAACCTGGAAAAGCTAGGCGGTGAAAAGTCTTTTATCATCGTTTCTCACCGAATTTCTGCTGTTCAATTTTGTGATGAGATTATCGTTCTTCGCGATGGTGAGATAGCAGATCGAGGCACCCACCGGGAACTGATGAGGAGAAGCGGTTACTACAGAAAGAGCTGCTTGTATCAGAAAGGCGGCGCTTCACAAGGTTCAGAAGGCAAGACGAAATGAAACACGGCAGTAATTTGAGAACTTTTGTCCGCTTCTCAAGAAAGGACGCCAGCTGGTTTTATCTGGCTTTCTTGCTGATGGCTTTGACACTGGCCTTTGACTTGTCCAGGCCGTTCCTGCTCAAACTCGCACTGGGCGATATGGGTAAAGGCGATGCTCCTGCTCTCAAGATCCACTGTCTGATATTTCTCGTCTTGCTCATTGCGGAATATCTGTCCAGAAGCAGTTACTCCTTTCTGGTCAGCCAAGCGTTATTGAAAACAATTAACCGCATACGGGTGGATGTGTTTTCGCGCACGCTGTCTTTTAAGCAGTCCTTTTTTGATAAAGAGCCGGTGGGTCGGCTGCTGACACGTATTGTCAATGACACGGAATCACTTTCCGAAACACTCAGAGCAGGTGTTGCGACCTTGGCTGTTGATTTACTTACTGTGGTTGGAGTTTTAGGTATCATGTTCAGGCTGGAACTGAAGCTGGCGCCTGTGATATTGCTTGCACTTCCACTGGTAGTGGTTGTCGTTCGCTTCAGCGGCATTCAATTAAAGAAAAACTACCTGAAGATCAGGAAGAAGCTGGCTAAATCCAATGCGCTTATGGCTGAGGGCATAACAGGAGTCGAAGTCTTACAGTTGTTTCACAGTGAAGAGTCGTATTTCAGGCGTTTTAAAGACACAAATTACGAATACAGACAAGCAACCATTTGGAATAATGTTTATGATATATCACTCTATGCCTTTATTGATACGGTAGCCGCAGTGGTAACTGCTGCCACACTTTACTGGGCATTTGGCATGCAATTTGGCTGGATTCAGGTCAGTTCAGTCATCGTTTACATCTCCCTCATTGAACGAGTCTTTGTTCCCATTCGAGACATGAGCAACAAATTTACCACGCTCCAGCAGGCCTTTGCCGCAATGGATCGAATATTTTACCTTCTGCGAATAGATCGGCAGATGAATCACGGACGTCAACCCGTATCGAGTGGCAGCCTGGATGTTGAATACGATTCAGTGTCGTTTTCTTATTCAAGCGAGGGAAAACCGATCATCTCCGACATAAGTTTCAAAGTTGAATCGGGAAAGGTTTTAGCCCTGGTTGGCAAGACGGGAAGTGGAAAATCGACTATCGGAAAACTATTAACCCGCTCCTATGAGCCTTTTGAAGGGTCAATCAAGGTGGGAGGTACGGATATCAGGCAGCTGGATACCTTCTCACTTAGACAGCGCATTTCTGTTGTTCACCAGGATTTTGAGGTGTTCCCTGGAACACTTAGAGACAATATAACCATGTTTCAAGATGTCGTGTCCGATCAGCAAATACACCAAGTTATCAAGCTGGTTAAAGCGGACTCCCTGTTGCAAACTCTTCCAGGTGGGCTGGATTTCCGGGTCAAGGAAAACGGTTCTAATTTATCCAGCGGTCAACTGCAGCTGATCATCTTCGCCAGGGCTTTAGTTTTTGATTCACCCATTATCCTCATGGATGAGGCTACTGCAAGTGTCGATTCCCTGACCGAAGCATGGATTCAAGAAGCTGTCCTGGCAATTATGGCGTGTAAAACCGTGATCATTGTAGCCCATCGCCTGTCTACCATCGAGCACGCGGATGAAATCCTGGTGCTCGATGCAGGGCGAATCGTTGAAAGAGGATCGTACACGAAACTTTTGGAAAAAAAGGGGATTTTCTTTGACTTGGTCCAGTCTGCTGGAAATCAAATCTCCTGATCGATCCTGAAATCTCAATTATGGGAGTTGGGGGATGGTCAGTTATGGTAAAAGATAAAAAAACTCATAAGAGGAAAATGCTGTAAGGCTGCGGTTCAGAAGGGGACTTGCGGCAGGTATCCTATGGGATGAAATCGGGTTGATTGCAATAGAGATTGAGGCAGAAATCGAAAAAAAGTGCGAAATTTCATCAAAAAAAACGCTGCCACGTCCAAGTTGATTTCGCTTTACGTGCTAAATTGTAACACCAAGAGCTTTGAGTTCAGCATAAGCTGAAATAAGACAGGGAGTTAGTTTGTCGAGTTCATTTTGATGGATCGACATGGCAGACTTTATGGTTCGTTTCTGTTATATTTTAGGTAGCGCTGAATGCTTCGCGTAAAAAAAAATGCATAAACGAAACAAATTATGTTAAAATCATCCCATGAATGAAATAGTTTAAACAACAAACTTATCAATACAAGAAACTGCCGATTTAGGAGGCTTTAAATGTTGAAAAAACTGATTTTAATACTACTCATCGCTACAGCACCATTGTTTGCGAAGCTCGATGATTTAGAGGAAGTGAACTTCCCACTCAATTCTGCTGTTGTGGTTGATGCATTTCCCGGGTTGGATCTTCTTGCAGAAGTTATGAAGAAATACCCCGATCTTTCACTGAAAGTAGTTGGTTATACCGATTACATCGGTGGAAAAAATTACAACAAGAATTTATCCATGAAGCGGGCTGAGGCTGTTAAAGCCTACCTCTTGCAGCAGGGTGTAGCAGCATCGCAGATAGCAACAGAAGGCAGAGGTCAGGATCAATACAAGGCGACCAATGACAATCGTGAAGGCCGCTTTCAAAACCGCCGTGTTGAACTTCTGCTGTACGAAATGGTCAATGGTCAAAAAACCAAAGTGTCTTACGAACGACTTATCGCTCTTTTCTGTGGAAGAGACGTAAGCGGTGTTGCCATGGTTGACGATCACCAAAAGATCATTAAGAAACTCAGTGAACTGGAAACCAATCAGAAAGCAATCCAGGAGGCTATTGCCGCTCACGCTAAAGAGGTAAAAGCCAAAGAAGCTGCTGCAGTTGCGGTTGTTCCTGAAGAAAAAGCAGAGAAAGACAAATGGCAGTCATCTCATTTTTCACACAGTTTCAAGGTTTCTCCCTACGCGAGTATCAGTTTCGATATTGGAAACGATGACATGGATGATACCAATGGTCGTTTAAGAGGCAATTACTTCCGCCCCCTGAACGACAATGTGGCTTTACAGATGCAGGGCGAATGGTACTATTCTGATGATAACCAGGAAGGCGGCTTTGATGCGGCCATGGTCTTCCAGCGCAATCACTTCAAAATGGGTGGCGCTCTTTCATACAAGAAGATCAATCAGGAAGGCTGGGAATCAGCTCTACTGGGACAGGGCTCTGTCGTTATGAACTTACACTTTAACAAAGGGCACTTTGGTCTGTATGCAACCAGCGGTTTTTCAGATGGCGACATCATTATGCACGAACAAATCGACATGGTTTACGCGCGTGAAACCTATCTTGAAGTTGTCGATCAGATTGGTCTGGATTTTGGTTTCCTGGCGGGTAAGAATGTGGCTGTATCCGGTAGCGTAGCGAAGCTCGACACCGATCTCTCAGGCGATTTAGCCGCTGATTTAACCATTGAATGCGTGGCATACGACAATTACTCCTTCTACCTGGAAGGAAGCATGAACCGAAGCCTGATCACAGATGACGATAACATGAGGTATGCTTTGGGCGTTCGTCTGGGTGCATGGCAACAACCGCGTTATTCAGAATCAGGTGTCGTTTCACCTATCAAGATTCCCGCCATTAAATACGAAGTCAAGACACGCGAGGTTCGCATAGGAAATACGGCTCCAACTGCTGACGCGGGTATGAGTCAAACAGAAGTTCCCGAAGGAACCGTGACACTCGATGCAACAGCCTCTTATGACAGAGAAGGCGATACACTCACATTCAAGTGGGTTCAGGTCGCTGGTCCAGTGGTTGCACTGGCAACACCTCTTGAAGCCATAACCACTTTTGAAGGTCGTGCCGGTGAAGCGTACACGTTTATGGTTACAGTAACAGATCTCTACGGTGAAACAGGCAGTGACCTGGTTCAGGTTGTCATGCAGCAAGCAGAAGTTCCGGCTCCTGTTATCGAGTTCTTCACAGCGACACCTGACACCATTGACGAAGGCGAACTGGTGAACCTCAACTGGTCTACCGTATACGCTGATCATGTTGTTATCGAAGGTTTGGGACAGGTTAACACATCGGGTTCCATCGTTCTCGATCCCAGAGAAACAACTGTTTACACATTGACTGCCACCAACGAAAAGGGTACCGTCAGTGAAACGGTTACCGTTACCGTTATTCCTGAAGTTGTTCCAGATCCCAACAATCGTCCTGTTGCCAATGCGGGTCCCGATCAGTTCCGAATTACACCCGGAGTCGTTCAGCTCGATGGTACAGCATCCTACGATCCAGATGGCGACACTCTTACCTACAAGTGGGTTGTGGTTTCCGCAACAACCGCTGTCGATATGAGTGGTGCTGACACTGCAACACCTACGTTCAATGCAGCAGCCAGCTCGACATACATCTTTAGATTGATCGTACATGATGGTAAAGGTGGTGTCTCCACGGACGATGTGCTCATTCAAGTTTTCTAAAAAAAACGCCAACATAAAGCAAAAAAGCCCCGAATTTACGGGGCTTTTTTCATAGTCCAGCCCAAGGAGAAAGACATGGGTGATTATGTAGTTTGTGTGAGAAAAATAGAAAAAGGGCAATTTAGCAGTGAACCTGGGGTAACCTATTTCCTGAAAGTGCCAGCAAACAAGACCAAAATGGAAGTTAGCCACAGAGTTTCCAGTAAATCAGAATGGTTTCAAGCTGTACTTGAAAATGCGGTGATTGGAACTGATGACAAGGGAAATGAATATGGTGATATTCTCGTTTTTATACACGGTTACAACAACAGCCAGAGTACGGTGCTAAAGAGGCATAGACAGATAAAGGAGTCATTGAAAAAGGCAGGGTTCAAAGGCGAAGTGGTTAGTTTTGACTGGCCCAGTTCCGATAAAGCATTAAACTACCTCGAAGATCGCAGCGATGCTAAACAAACAGCAATCAAGCTGGTGGATGACTGCATTAAGGCGTTCTCGATCATGCAGACCGATACATGTCAAATAAACGTGCACTTATTGGCACACTCCACAGGTGCCTATGTCGTCAGGGAGGCATTTGACGATGCAGATGACCGCCCAAGTGTCGCTTCTTCCAACTGGACAGTAAGTCAGATTATGTTCATAGGGGCCGATGTCTCCGCTAAATCCATGGCCGCAGATAACGCCAAATCATCATCGATCTATCGCCATTGTGTTCGCTTGACAAATTATTCCAGCCCTTTTGATGCCGCATTAAAGCTTAGCAATGTCAAAAGAGTGGGTGTGGCGCCGCGTGTTGGAAGGGTGGGTCTGCCGTCAAACATTCCCGAAAATGCGGTGAATGTTAATTGCGGTCATTACTACCAAAAAAATGAAAGAGATATTGAGGCAATTGGCACCAAAAGCCATTCGTGGTATATCGGGAACGAACTTTTTACAAGAGACATGTTCTTTACCCTTACTGGTGATATCGACCGCTTTTCCATACCAACCAGGACTTTAAAAAATGGACAGCTTTACTTGGCCGAAAGTGAATCGTTATAAAGTAGACAGCCAAATAAGTGCTTTATTATGTTGAAATAGCACTCCTTTTGGCAGTCAGGAGTCTTGCCTCACCATACGGTTAAAGAGAGAGAAATATGAAAATACTGATTATCTTCAATAGAGAACCCTATGACAACACCGATGTTACCTGGAATGGTTTGCGCCTCGCGAAAAAACTTCTGGAATCAGAGCAGGAGGTCCGCATCTTCCTCATGAACGATTCCGTAGACATGGCGCGGGATGTCTGCAAGCCGCCAGCGCATTATGACCAGGATCTATCGTCAATGCTTAAAGATCTGATTGCAAAAAATGTCGCCGTTAAAGTCTGCGGCACTTGTATGGCCCGCTGCGGAATTTACAAGAATCATCCCTATTTCAAGGGCGCGGAAAAATCGACCATGTCCGAACTGGCAAAATGGGTGATTGACAGCGACAAGGTCCTCTCTTTCTAAATCACGCACCGTTAAAAAAAAACTTGATTAAAGTACAACGCGGTTGCTGATTCGATAGGTAGCGACTTTTCTGAAGATGTTGAAATAGATGCCCCGGCGGGTTGATTTCAGCGTAAAATAATTAAAAGGTGAAAAAATGAAAAAGAATATTTATACGTCACTCACTTTGTTGTTGTTATTGACGGCTGCGTGTCAGTGTAACAAAAAGGCGTCCGTAACAGATAGAAAATCAGCGGGTGTTCCATTGTCTTATGAAGGTATCTACAAAGGGACTTTGCCCTGTGCTGATTGTATGGGCATTGAAGTCAAGCTTACCTTGAACAGAGATAAAACGTATGTATACGAAGAGGTGTATATCGATAAAACCGATATGCGTTTCACATACACTGGCAGTTATACAGTAAAAGAAAACATATTGACTATAAAGGAGAATGAGACGCCAGTCTATTTTCTGATTGAAGGGCATGTTCTCAAACTTTTAGATGGTGACTTAAAACCTGCTCAGGGAGTGCTTGCTCCTTTTTATCAACTTAAAAAGACATGATGTGGCGGAGAGATAGGGATTCGAACCCTAGGTACGCTTGCGCGCACAACTGATTAGCAGTCAGCCCCATTCGTCCACTCTGGCATCTCTCCGCGTTTTGGGAAACCTTTTAAATCAACTGGAAAAGTGGCGGAGGAAGTAGGATTCGAACCCACGGACCCCGCAAAGGGTCAACGGTTTTCAAGACCGCCGCTTTCGGCCACTCAGCCATTCCTCCGCTGTGTTTCCACAGAAGGCGTATTCTATTGTTTTTTTGGCTTCAGGTCAACCTTCTATCTCATTTTTTTTTAAAAAAAAGACGCGCTTGCTTCTTTTCTTTTTCTATGTCAGAGTTGAAGGGCGCAGTATGTAGGATCGGTCGTATGGAAGCATTTTTTGCAGTGGATGAAAGCACCCGGAAAAGGGAAAGAGAGAAGGCCCGCCAATTGAGGAACTCGCAATGGTGGACCAATCAAAAGGGTAGAGGGCTTTGCTATTACTGTCAGAGTTCAATTAAGCCGAGCCAACTGACTATGGACCACAAAACGCCCATTGCCCGGGGTGGCCGGTCCACCAGGAACAATCTGGTTCCCTGTTGTAAGGCCTGCAATACCGAGAAGCAGCATTTAACCTTGTCGGAGTGGATTGCTAAAAGGGAAGCAGAGGGCAACCCGCTGGCCTGTGCCAAACTGGAGCTCTATTGATGTATCACAGTTTGCTCTGACAACAAACTGCACGTCTCGTGTCCGTTAACAAAGCGATGCCTCCGTGATGGCCCCGCAAAGAGGCATCACTCGCATCGATGCCCTGAGAAGAGGTGGCTTTCCAGGGTGTGTTTTGCCTTTCCCTTTTACCGCACAGCTCGTCTTTCCGGCCGGACTTAGAAAATCATCAGGCGCGTCGGGTGTTCCAGGTAGTTTCTGATTTCCTGAATAAAAGTCGCCCCCACATCACCGTCAATAATGCGGTGATCAAACGAACCCGCCAAATTCATCATGTGGCGAATGACGATTTTGTGATCCCTTACAACCGCTTTCTCTTTAATTTCATGAATTCCCAATATGGCAGCTTCAGGGTAGTTGATAATGGGAGTGGCCAGCAGGCCGCCCAGTTTACCCAGAGAGGTGATGGTGAAGGTGCTGCCGCTTACCTCATCCAGTTTGGTCTTTCTCGCCCTCGCTTTTTCAGACAATTCCGCCATTTTCGATGCCAATGACAGCATGCTTTGCTGGTCGGCGTGTTTGATAACCGGCACCATTAAACCGTTTTCTGTAGAGGTGGCGATACCCAGGTGGATATCCTTGTGAAAGACGATTTCTTCTTTTTCTTCATCGACCGATGCATTGATGATGGGGTATTTTTTGAGAGCCAGGATAACTGCTTTCATAATAAATGGCAAATAGGACAATGACACACCCTGTTCGAGCGCGGGAGCTTTGAGTTCACTGCGGAGTTGAACCAGCTTTTCCATATCGACTTCTGCAACGTAAGTGAAATGGGGAACCACTCTCTTGGAAAGTGCCATGTTGTTGAAGATGGCTTTTCGCAGACCTGTAATGGGCTTTCGTTCAGGCGTTTTAGAGCTGAATTGAGCAGCTGGTGCGGAAGGAACAGCCGTGGTTGGTTTTCGTTCCAGATCCTGCAGGGTAATGCGGTTACCCGGTCCGGTTCCGTGAATGGTTCTGAGGTCGATGTCCCGCTGGTGGGCTGCTCGTCTGACTGCCGGTCCTGCCAGGGGAATGCCGAAGGAATTGAGAGACGGGTTCCTGGCGGGATCAACAGGCAGGTTAGGAGCCGCTGTTTCTTTGACTGCCACAGGACCGCTAACCGGAGCGTTGACCGGTTCGCTTTTTTGAGGTACAGACGACTGGATGTCGCTGGTCGCCATGACGAGGATATCCTGACCCACGTTGACAATGGAGCCGGTATCACCGAGTATCTTGACCACGGTTCCGCTGCACGGAGAGGGAATATCCACTGTGGCTTTATCGGTCAGGATCGAGACCACAATTTGATCTTTTTCTACACGACTGCCTTTTTCAACCTGCCATTCGACGATTTCGCCTTCCATGACGCCTTCTCCAATTTCGGGCAACTTGAAATAATAATCGCTGCTTGTTTCAGCGGACTCCTTTTGAGGCGGTTCAGTGGCGCTGCCTATGTCCTGTGTTTGAATTTCAGCCAGGGGCTCTCCCACTGTGGCAATGTCACCGGGCTTGACCAGAATCTGTTTCAGCGTACCTGAAAAAGGGCAGGGGATATCCACTGTTGCCTTGTCTGTCAGCACGGAGACAACAGGGGTGTCTTTTTCAATGGCAGATCCCTCTTCAACCAGCCATTCAACGACTTCTCCTTCCATGACTCCTTCACCAATTTCGGGTAGTATCAATTTTTCTGTCATCTGTTTCTCCATGTCTGTTTTTGTGCAATTCGCATTGTCCTGCATATTATAAGTCAAAAAGTTCAATACCGGAAAGGCATCTAGGCGTTCATGACTTTTGGGTTTAGGTTTAAAGTGGGATCGCGATCCTGTTGTCCTCTGAAAAGCGGAACCGAACAGTCTGTTTTAATTGATGGCTGGTCATGTTTCGGCTCCAAATACCTTGCTTAAATAGGCTCTGCCGGAATCACCGATAATGGCGACGGCCAGATTATCGGAAGGCAGATTTTGAACGAATTTTCTGGCTACGTGAATCACAGCACCGCTGCTGATACCAACCAGGATGCCGCGTTTAGCCAATTTGCGAGTCGTTTCAAAGGCATCTGAATCGTTGATTGGAATAATCTGATCGATGACAGAAAGGTCAAGAGTGTCGCTGATGACATCGATACCAATTCCCTCGACATCGTAGGGTAAGGGCACTTTACTGGAATAAAGGGAATGATTGGAGTCGATTCCAATAATTTGGATAGAGCGGTTTTTTTCTTTCAAAAACCGTCCAACCCCTGTAATGGTGCCGCAACTGCCCGTACCCGCAAAGAAATGGGTTATTTTACCCTGTGTCTGTTCCCATATTTCTGGGCCCGTGGTGTGGTAATGGGCGTGAGGATTGGATTCATTGAAGTATTGATTGGGCATAAAGCCGCCTAACTCACGGTGAAGGCGTTCCGCGGTGGCGTGATACCCTTTTGGGTCGTCCAGACTGTCCGTGTTCTCGCAAACGATGGTTTCAGCGCCATACGCTCTGAGCGTGGCCACCTTTTCGCTGCTGGTCTTATCGGGAACTGTAATGATGACCTTGTAACCTTTAACCGCACCGATCATTGCAAGCGCGATACCCTGGTTCCCAGAGGAGGCTTCAATGATCGTGCCGCCCGGTTTAAGCAGGCCGCTTCTTTCTGCTTCCTGAATCATGTAGAGCGCGGATCGATCTTTTAAACTGCCGCCGGGGTTGAGGTATTCCAGCTTCCCCAGAATAGGCGCGTTGGTGCCAAGTTCGAGATCCACAAGCGGCGTACTTCCTATTTCATCCAGGATGTTGTTGAATGAATTCATGTATTTTCTCCCTTTCGGATGTCTATTATCGTTGATCCTTGCGGTGAAGTCTACAATCCAGCTGAAATAATCACTCTGAAGATCAATTGCAAAAATGCGCTCCTTTTAAGCGGGCTCCCAGCCGACAGGGCTGAGGGTGTTCCAATGAATTTGAAGTAATCCGTTGCGGTGACTCACCTGATAAATATTTCGGGTTTCCTGTTATAATGTCCTGTTTGCGGGTGCTGTGTCGGTTTTTTCATAAACAGGGACGCGCCGTGACGGGAGCATTTCAAGCGGATTGTTAGGGAGACGGAACCTTGAGCTACAAAGGGAAGAAAGTATTGTCCATTATTTTGTGGCTTGCGTCTTTTGTTGCGGGTCTGGCAGTTGTGATGGCTGTCATTGAGCGATTTCTCCGTGATAAAATTCTCCCTTCTCAATTCTGGGGCTTTTTCAGTACACGAGCTTCCATCTTCTTTACACTATTTCTATTTATTATAAGCGTGCTTGTCGTTCATCAGGCCTTGGGGCTGAGAGTGGGAATTACCCGCGAAGTATTGAAGGTCTTGAAAAGAACACCCAGGTGGTTTAGTGTTTTCTTTAATGGCTATCTGGTTTTCTTTTTCATCTATTTAGTAGATTGGCTGGTAATCAACTTGTCCCGAACCCTATCGCCGTCGTTTTTTCAATTTTATTATTCGAGAACCCAGTTTTTTAGAATTTGGTCGAATTTGGGAATGCAAACAGTTCTAGTGGGCGCTTTGGTGCTTTTTACCTTAACTTTCATTTTCGGCTACTTAAAAAGGCCGCCCTGGGAAAGATTCAATCAATATTCTGACAAAGTGAATAAAGAAAAGAGCAAAGCAGAAAAAAAAGTATTGCGTCGACTTGAGAAAGCAGAGCGTCTAATTGAAAAGGGCAGGCGTTATCGGGCAGGCAGGATCTTTGAATCATTGGGACCTGAATACGCCTTTCGTGCTGGCAACCTGTTTGCACAGACAGGACGGAATGAACGAAGCCTGCGATGTTACAGAGTTGCTGGAGCGTATTATCAAAAAGCGAACTGTCCGGCAAAAGCAGGTGAAGCATTTTTTTGGGCCGAAGAATGGGAAGCTGCGTGTAGTGAATATGAAATTTTTTTGCATGAAAACGAATTCGATGAAACGAAACACTCAATGGAATCGGTCCTGGACCGGTACGGTGAAGCTCTTTTTCAGCTGGGTAGATTTTATGAAGCGGGACTCCATTACTTCGATCACGGTTTCTTTATGCAAGCCGCCTCCTGTTTTGAGAAATCAGGAGATTACGATGAGGCGGGAAAAGCCTATTCCATGGCTGGAGAGCACAAGAAATCCTATCATCTTCTGTCAGAAAAAGGCATTGAAAGTATGGCGGATCTTGAAAAGTGTCGTTGGCTTTTACAGGAAGGAAAATTTCAGGAAGCGGCAAGATGCTTTGAAGAACACGGATTTTATAGAGATGCCGGAAGAGCTTATGAAGTCTATGGTATGACCTTGTCGGCAGCGAACTGTTTTTATAAAGCAAAAGATTACAGCAAAGCAGTGGAATTGTTCATCGAAGTGGGGGACGATGAGCGGGCCGTCGACAGTTATGAACAGATGGGTGACTACAAAAAAGCGGCTGAATTGGCGGCCTATGTTGGCCTTCAGGGCCGGCAGGCTGAACTCTTTTTAAAGGCAGGGGATACCATTTCTGCTGTCCGTTCTTTCATCCTGATTGATGATAAAGATGGAATACAGCGCTCCCTGAACAGCATTTCCGATATAAACAGAAAAGAAACAGGCAAGCTGCTTGAAGTTTTCAAGGTGTTGATTAAACAGAAGCGTATTGCGGAGACTTTGCATTTTTTAGAGTTTTTTTTAAAAGATAAGCAACCCAATGAAGCCACGGCTCAACATTTTGCGCTGCTGGCTGATTTGAAAAAGAAACTCGGTTACAGTGCTTCTGCCGCGGAACTGATGATTAAGCTGGCCTGTTCGTTTCCAGGAAATAAAGAATTCATAGACAAGGCCATTCAAGCTTCCAGAGAAACAGGGATTCCGTATGAAGCACCAACGGATGACACTGCGGTTCTGGCTGAATCCGATCATACCGACTCCTTTTCCAAATCAGAATCAGATGCAGATAACTCAACGGTTACACAAACCTTTGATCAGGAATTTATATTTGATTTGACCAGCGATGGAAAATTGGAACGGTTTGAAATAATCAGCGAAATAGGCAGGGGCGCCATGGGGGTTGTTTACAAGGCTCGTGATCGCAGGCTGAATAGACTGGTGGCCTTTAAAATGCTGCATCCAGAATACAATAAAGACCCCAGAGTTGTTCTTTTCTTTAAAAGAGAGACCCGTTTTGTTGCACAGTTGAGTCATCCCAATATTGCCATACTGCATGATGTAGGTTATCTAAAAGGCCGTTTTTACCTGGTGATGGAATACGTTGATGGGGTGACATTGAAATACTTGGTAAAAAAATACCCCAAGTACATTCGATCCAATTTTCTTGCCCTGTGGTACGAGGCGGCTTTGGGGTTGCAGCACGCTCATCAGATGGGCGTCTTGCATCGCGATATCAAACCCTCGAATATTATGATCTCCAAGGATCGTCATGTTAAAGTTGTGGACTTTGGTTTAACAAAAAATGCGGAAGGAACCTTATTCGGAGACCGCGTTTGGGGTTCGCAGTCTTTTCAAGCTCCTGAATGTTCTGAACATGTCAAGGCAAGCTTTCAAAGTGATATTTATTCATTGGGAGCCACTTTTTACCTTTTGGCAACGGGGCAGACACCCTTTAAAGGAGAGGATAACCGCATAAAGTTTGAACCAGACGCCTTACCCGAGCTTCCCGAAAAACTGGTGCCCGGAATGAGTCAAAGCCTTTCAGACACCATTATGAAGTGCCTTTATCGCAACCCCGAGGACCGCTATCGCTCTGTGAAAGAGCTGTTGACCGCGTTGAAACTTCTGGGAACCTTGAAGGAAAGACTCTTTTACTGAAGATCAATGACCAGCTTGGAGGCCTGAAACAGGAAAGAAAAGTGCGGCTTGATTGACATGGAGATCGATGATGAAGGGACTGCTGTTTTTTTTTGGGTTTTACTGCGTGCATCCCGTCAAGCGTAGCGATTACGGTTTGGTCAGTTTAAAGCCATGTCTTCGCCAGGCCGAAATGCCGCCGGATACGTTGTACACCCGCTTAAAGCCGGCTTTTTTCAGGGTGGCGGCACCCATTAGTGAACGCGTACCAGAGGCACAAATGACGGCCATGTTCTTGCCTTGATGGGCTTTTAATGAATTCACTTGAGCAGAGAGGTCTCCCAGAGGAATTAACATGGCATGATCGATGACACCCGATTCCGTTTCGCTTTTTGACCTGACATCGATTAAGACGGTATTCTCGGGGTTATCGGCCAGCATGCTCGACAGCTCTGCAACAGATAGATTCCCGATCCCAAATATTTTTCCCACAATCACCCCTTTAAAAACAACCAATAAAAGGACGAGGCCAATTAAAACAGTTGTCCAGTTGCTTTGAATCCATTCCATTTTGAAGTCCTCCAGCATGAGACTTGTGACTTAAAGTAACACAAGAGCTCATAAAGAACCAGACCCTAAAGGCGAACCTTTTTTTACTTTACTCTGAACAACCAGATGTTCAGGGTATAAGCCGGGAAAAAACAGGTTGAATCCAAACAGGATTCTATATGACGGAAGATTCCATACAGGAGCTAAGGTGGTTCATACAAGCGTTTTTTTACTTGCCCTCTCATGGCGAGCCGGTTCAACGAATGGTACAGAGTGAACACGCAAAACAGCGATGTCGACAATAAAACAGGGCCGTTATCTTGCGAGATTCCTCTAAATGTTTGAATACAATAGGCAGTCTTGATCAATCATTTCATGAGGCATTGAAAAGCGAACTAAAAATAAGTAAAATCGCCAAAAGTTCCTTTACTGGCAAGCTCTGTTGGCTTAGAATGTTGACTACAAGGTCGCTTTTTCTCGTAATTGTTTTTTAGACCTAAGGTTATTATTGACAAGAGTTATAGATCACGCGATCCATTAATATCTAGGAGGAAGCTTATGAAAGCGGAGGATGTTCGGAATGTTGGCATTGTCGGTCACGGTGGCGTCGGGAAGACGTTGCTGGCCGAGGCGATGTTATACAATGCCGGTGTCACCAATCGAATGGGTTCAATTGAAGACGGCAATACGGTTTCGGATTTTCACGGTCAGGAGATTGACAGACAGTTCTCAATTAGTACAACCATGATGCACTTGCCATGGGAGAAGCACAAGGTAAACATTATTGATGCTCCCGGTTACCTCGATTTTATTGGCGAAGTATACGGAGCCATGCATGTTCTCGATATCGGGCTGATTACAATCGATGCCAGTTCGGGTATTGAAGTCGGTACTGAAATCGCCTGGCAGTATGGAAAAGAGCACGATCTCAGCAAGTTTTTTGTCATCAACAAAATGGAGAAAGATGATATCCAGTACGATAAACTGGTCGATGAATTGAAAGACGCTTTTGGGTCCAATGTCATCCTCGCTCAGTTCCCGTACGATTCAGGTGAGAACTTTCATCAAATCATTGATTTAATACGCGGCAAACTGTTGGTTTATCCAAAGGACGGCAACGGCAAGTACACCGAAAAGGATATACCCGCCGACGCTGAAGACAAATATGATCAGGCCAGAATGGAGTTCATGGAATCCATTATCGAACACGATGAAGAGTTAATGGAGAAATACCTGGGTGATGAAGAAGTCAGCGAAGATGAAATAAAGCGGGCTTTATCTCATGCTGTCAAGCACAATGAAGTTTACCCCGTTGTTTGCTGCAGTGCTAAATCAAATGTGGGTGTAAGCCGCATTCTGGAACTCATTGTCAAATACGGTGCATCTGCTTCCGATTTACCGGATGTTCACGGCAAGAACGAAAAAGGCGAAGACATTACAAGAAAATGTTCCAAAGACGAACCTATGTCTTCCCTGATCTTCAAGACCATTTCAGAGCCGCATGTTGGTGAACTGTCGTTTGTCAAGGTGTTTTCCGGTACACTTGCCGTGGGTGATGATGTCTACAATCCCAACGAAAATTCAACGGAACGCATTTCAGGACTTTACGTTTTAAATGGTAAAACACGTACTGAAACCGACAAACTGGAATGCGGAGATATGGGAGCCATTATCAAACTCAAGAACTCCCATACCAACCAAACTCTTTGTGCCAAGAATTCGCCCATTATCATCGATCCCATCGTCTTTCCCGATCCCGTTATCCGCAGTGCGCTCCATGTGGTCAACAAGGGCGATGAAGATAAGGTATCCGTTGGATTGGGCGCTCTTCACCAGGAGGATCCCACCTTCCACTTTGCTTTTGATCCCGAGCTGAGACAGACTATTGTCAGTGGACAGGGCGAATTACAGTTGGACATCATTGGAAAGCGTCTCAAGAATCGCTTCAATGTTGCCATTGAACTGGAGCGACCCAATATTCCCTATCGTGAAACCATTTCCAAGAAAACGGAAGTTCGAAAGCGGTACAAGAAACAGAGCGGCGGCCGCGGTCAGTTTGGTGAAGTTCAAATTGAGGTTATGCCCAGAAAGCGTGGCGAGGGATTTGAATTCATCAACAACATCGTAGGCGGATCGATTCCCACCAAATTCATCCCCGCTGTTGAAAAAGGCATTGTCAACACCATGAGTGACGGCTACTTAATCGGCTGTAAAATCGTCGATGTCGCGGTTCGTCTCTTCGATGGCAGCTTCCACGCCGTTGACTCCTCTGATATGTCCTTCCAGATTGCCGGTTCCATGGCTTTTAAAGAAGCCATGGACAATGCCAACCCCATTATTCTCGAACCTTATTACACGGTTGAGATCAAGGTCCCGGAAGAATACCTCGGTTCCGTAATGGGTGACATATCCACCAGGAGAGGTAAACTTCAGGGTATGGATTCGGAACGCGGATTCCAGATCATTAAAGCTCAGGTGCCCTTATCTGAACTTTACAAATACTCATCGACTCTGCGTTCCCTGACACAAGGCCGTGGTCGACACACCAGTGTCTTTTCGCATTACGAACCCGTCCCCAAGGACATTCAAAACCAGTTGCGTGAAGCGTACGACAAGGAAAAAGAAGAAGAATAATCTTTTTCACAAGCAGCAAAAAAGGCACTCGTCTGAGTGCCTTTTTTTTTAGGTTAAACATCAACCCCAATGGCTTCTTCAATAGATGAAAAGCCCTCTCTTCTCATGGCCTTTGAGAGTTCGGCCTTCATTTGAAAGACGCAGGATGGTCCGCGATAGACGAAGCTGGTGTAAATTTGAACCGCATTAGCGCCTGCCTTTAACTTCTGCAGCACATCTTCCCCTGAAAAAATACCTCCTACGCCGATTAAATCGACTGACTTTGGTAAATGCCGTCTCAAGAACTTCAGAATTCTGGTGGACACGGAAGCCAGTGGTGCACCGCTTAAACCGCCCGAACCAATGGTGTCTACTCGATTTTTAGGTGTTTTAAGCCCGTCTCTCGCGATGGTCGTATTGGTGGCAATCACCCCTTGAATACCGGTTTCTTCAACCACTTCAACAATTTCAATGAGTTGTTGGTCAGTTAAGTCAGGAGCTATTTTCAGGAGAATGGGCAGGTTTTGATCGCCTTTCAAGCCGTTTAAGTGACACAGCAATTCACAGAGAGGTTTCTTGTCTTGCAGCGTTCTCAGGCCAGGTGTATTGGGGCTGCTGACATTGACAACCAGATAGTCGATGTGATTTCTCAGCTTTAAAAAAGAGACTTCGTAATCTTTGATAGCCTCATCACCCAGTGCGACCACTTTTGTCTTTCCTATATTGCCGCCAACAGGCAGGGGTGATGACTTTTGAATTAAATTTTTTGCTGCTACAGCAGACCCCGCGTTATTGAAGCCCATTCGATTGATGAGTCCGCAATCGGCAGGCAGCCTAAAAAGCCGTGGTTTGGGGTTCCCCGTTTGAGCCTGCCCGGTCACGGTGCCTACTTCCAGAAACGAAAAACCGAGATAGTGCATATTGGAAAACATGGTTGCATTTTTGTCAAACCCGGCGGCCAAACCTATTGGATGTTCACATTCAATGCCACAGAAGCGGGTTTTCAGTTCAGGGAAGGCTTTGTAATAAAAATCGTAGTGTAATTTCCAAAAGGGTTTGAAAAGGCTGGAAGAGATCAATGTGGATGCTGTTTCGTGAATCAATTCGGGATCCAATTGAAAAAGTACAGGGCGTACAGTGTATCTATACATGATTGCTAATTACCTCTTTTTTAAAGATAGTGTGAGCGTAAAAACAGCTGCAGGGTCCGGCGATAGAGATGGAACAGTTGCCTGGACATGCAGGGGCAGGAAAACGCGCTCACCGCTTGCGACAGCTTTCGCGACCAGATTGATAATTGCTTCTCCTTGAGAACATGTAAAATGGACATCGCCTTCCGCTCTTTTGAGAAAATCGGCTTTAAAGTCCTTAAAAATGAGATCGACCTTTTGGTTCGTTTTTTGAATGGCTGCCAGTGCCATTAACCCGCCTGCACAATCCGCGCCTGCAGCCAGAGCTCCGAAATACATACAGTTCAGATGATTCCTGGATTTTTCGTTAAGCGGAAGGATAACGGTACAGGATCTTGAATCGATATGAGCAATTTCAGGTTGAAGATAGGCAAGCATGGGTATTTGCGCAGCCACTTGCCTGATAAGGGGATGCTGTGATTGGCTTTTTGCCGTTGTCATATTCACTCCTCCACAATGATGAGTGAGATAAATAAAACACAGATTGCTTCAAATGCACAGTGTTTTAACCAAAATTCTGTGAAATGAAATGAGTTTTACAAAGCACCGGATCGATCTTGGTGTTGGCCATTGACCATCGCGCCCTCTATTGGTGCTGCTTGGTGGAGAGGAGCAGCTTCAAAATCGGCTACCACCTGAACCCTCTATGTTGTAAAATAACGTCATCTGAACTTATTGAGGACGAGTCATGCTGTCTCTTTCAATTCTCTTGATCACAATTATAGCCAATCCCATAGAAATGATAACCGAAATCACTTACGAGGCACCCGATCACGACACCTATTTTCTACAAGATCCCAGGGCTTTTGACCTGGATAGCGATGGTAATATGTATTTACTCGACGGCGAGGCTCAAGTCCTCTTTTCATGGGACAAGACAGGCGCTTTCAGAAAAATTATTGGCAAGCCTGGCCAGGGTCCTGGAGAGTTCACTTTTACCGGTCATGGCTCTGCCACGGGTTTCGTCTACTCGTTGGGAGATAAGCTGTATGTCTTTGACGGTTTCAAACAAAGCGTGCTTATTTTTGATAAGGATGGACATTTCATCGGGAGCCCCAACCTCAATCTCCCCAGAAGCCGCACCCAGAGTTTTGTTGTGCTTGACGCGGATCGTTTTTTATTGACCTATCGTCGTTTTAAAGATGACAAGCTCGTTCAGGTCACGAAAGAAATTGATCAGAATGGAAACGATATTAAAATTTACACAGAGAAACAAGACGATGCCATTACATTTAAGGGTGGCAAGCCCGGCCAAAAAAGCGGTAGTCGTCCGACAGGCATGATTGTCAAGGCCTATAATCCCAAACTGGTGGTTGGCTATAACGCTGACAATGGAAACTTGGCCATCGGCCATTCAAAAGACCTGTCAATCAAGATTTACGATCGAAAGGGTCACATGAGGCAAATGCAATTGGCCATACCTCAGAGGGATGTGACGGATTTCGATAAATCAGAACTTGAAGAGTCTCGTAGCAAAGGAAGAAGTGGCTTTGTTCAATTTGTGTTTTCAGAAAAAATGCCTTACTACATGAAATTGGTTCCGCTGAAAGACGGTAAGATTCTGGCCTATCATGAAACACCATTCAGTCACAAGATCGATGGCACGGTATTTGACAATCAGGGGGCTCCGGTTGGAAAAGTAAAAATGGAATGCGGTGAGGGTGGAGGATTGCTAACTGCCCGTGGAAAACTACTGCGTTGCAGTCTCAATGAAGACGATGAGTTTGAACTGACACTTCTCAGTTTAGGGAAAATACAATGAAACCACTGATTCTTTTTGTTTCTATTTTCATCACCGAGTCCTATTATGTCGATGGCACTGAGTTTGTCCTGAAAGATGCCACTCGTATCTTGACTTTGGAAGAAGTTAAAACAGATCTCTACAACTACTGGTGGTATGAAGATGGTGCCTATATATCCATTGCTAAATCCAATGTCCAAAAGGTGAATTGCTTCTCCTTTCGCGAAGTTGGCAGGGCTCCCAAAAAGAAATCCAGCACGATTCATCAACGTCGTATTCGGGATGGTTCTGTTGTTTACATGAAGGACAAGGTACCACATCTTCGCGTGCTCCATGTTAATTCAAAGGGCAGGAGCATTGAAGGAACGATTAAAAGAAATAAAGTAAAGTATTTGAATTGCAGTGTTGAAGGAGATTACAGGAAGTTCAACTTCGAGCTTTCAATGACGGACCCCGATTACAGACTGGAATTTCATTTTTTTGACATGAAAGGCAAGCGGCTTTTAACAGAACTTGTGGATCTCGACATGTTTCAAGTCAACAATAAAGAGCGAAAAAAGAGGCTGTTGCATGGCTTTTTCTACTTACCGGTAACACTCAATCCGGAACAAGTCGGGCTGATAGAGGTTCTGAGCGTACCCAGGGCTGACTAATAGTTTTTGAAACGAAGCGTTTTGTTCAGGAGTATCTAGATCGCAGCATGTTGGATGATTCAGAAGTTGGATAACGATAATGAGCAGATATGAACGTGTTTTTTTGACATTAGCCGGTATATTCCTGACCTGTCTGATTGTTTCTAACGTTTTGGTCTTCAAGTTTCTGGATATTCCGATGCCAGTCGTAGGAAGGATTACTATTTCTGTAGGTCTTCTGCCTTATCCTGTCACCTTTTTGGTGACAGACCTGATAAGTGAACTATACGGCCGAAAGAGAGCCAACTTTGTGGTTTATTTGGGCTTTTTCCTGAGTGTATTCATGCTCTTTATTCTCTATGTGGGAAAAATTGTTCCGCTTGCGGCAATACAGGATCCCGTAATTCAGGAGCACTATGTGGCAGCCTTTGGCAAAACAACCAAGGCGGTTTTAGCCAGCATGACAGCCTATTTAATAGCTCAACTGATTGATATCAGGATCTTTCATTTTTGGAAGAAGCTGACTGGTGGCAGACACCTCTGGCTGAGGAATAACGGTTCCACCCTGATAAGTCAACTGATTGATACGGTTCTGGTGGTAACGATTCTTTTCGGTGGTGAATGGACAGTTGAAGCCATAATACACGTCATTATTTCGAGTTATTGTTTTAAGCTTTTGGTTGCGTTACTGGATACACCGTTGTTTTACGCCGGTGTGTTCTTTTTTAAAGATATAGAAGAGGAGACGGGAAAAAATGAGTAAAAAGAGCGTTTTGTTTGTGTGTACCGGCAATATCTGTCGATCTCCCAGTGCAGAGGGGATTTTCAGACACATGGTCCGGGAGAGGGGAATTGATAGCCAATTTCAAATTGATTCGGCGGGATTGCATGCCTATCACGTTGGCGAAAAACCAGATCCTCGTTCATCCAGGGAAGCAAAAAAGCACGGTGTGGATCTTTCAGGTCAGAGAGCCAGGCAGTTGAGACGTGAAGATTTTCAAATGTTCGATTGTATTCTGGCAATGGATTACGGTCATCTGGAAGATATGAAAGCTATGGCACCCGATGAGTATAAGTCCAAGATACAGCTCTTCCTTGAACCCATTCGCAACGAAGTCATGCTTTCGGAAGTCCCGGATCCCTACTATGGCGGCAGGGATGGTTTTAAAAAGGTGTTCAACCTGATTGAACGCGGCTGCGAGGCCTGGCTTAACCGCTGGAATGAAGAAAATGCCGTGGTATAACCAATAAACCGATTTATGTCCAAAAGATTATGGTGTAGACTGGGTTCCTTCAATGCGTTTGAGTGAAAGGGAGAGATAAAAAAAACATGTCCATAACCAATATGATTGGCGATTTCTTTCTGTGGGGATTTGCCTTTATTTTCTCGACAACGGTTCACGAAGCCAGCCACGGTTATGTTGCCAAATTGGGTGGAGATCTGACGGCCTATTCGGCGGGTCAGGTAAGTTTGAATCCGCTGCCACACATCAAAAGAGAGCCTTTTGGCATGGTTCTTTTTCCTGTTCTTTCCTTTATTTTTTATGGGGGAGGCTGGATGCTGGGCTGGGCTTCAGTGCCTTACGATCCCGCTTGGGCTGCCCGACATCCAAG